>Ga0268257_1000191_pt1 | contig 99867 bp, 96 predicted proteins | sample AgamicAtPrz_FD_200249 | JGI IMG/M metagenome (GOLD analysis project Ga0268257, IMG submission 200249) | Agave microbial communities from Guanajuato, Mexico - At.P.rz (v2) (version 3) | ecosystem: Host-associated > Plants > Phyllosphere > Phylloplane/Leaf | place: Guanajuato, Mexico | collected... | reverse complement strand
ACCTTGAGAAACTGCTGAACCGGGCCAACGCCCAGGTGCTGGACCAGATGGAGCCGGCGGAGAATGAACAGAACGCGCTGACCCAGGGGCTCAAGACTGATGAGGATGAGACCTGGAAGAAGAAGGTTATTTACGACTGATCGGTTGCCTGACGGATCCTGGGGGCGCTTTGCGCCCCTTTCGCGACACAAGGCCGCTCCTACAGGGGATCGCGGTCGCCTGGACCGGCTGGAAAGGGCTGCAAAGCAGCCCCAACCTGATTGATAAAGAAAGGGGCCTTCGCAGGCCCCTTCTTCATTTCAGCAATCGGTCAGCTCGAGGAACACCTCGACCAACCGCTCCAGCCCCGCCTGGTCGGCTTCGCTGAAGCGCGCCAGCTTCGGGCTGTCCAGGTCGAGCACGCCGATCAGCCTGCCGGCCTTGACCAACGGAATCACCAGCTCGCTGTTGGACGCGCTGTCACAGGCGATATGCCCGGGAAACGCATGCACATCCTCGACCCGCTGGGTGGTGCGGGTGGCCGCCGCGGCGCCGCACACGCCCCGGCTGAACGGGATGCGCACGCACGCCACCTGACCCTGGAACGGGCCGAGCACCAGCTCTTCGTTGCGGTTGATATAGAAGCCCGCCCAGTTCAGGTCCTCTACCTGGTTGTACAGGAAGGCCGAGAACTGCGCGGCGTTGGCGATGAAGTCGCGCTCGTCGGCGAACAACGCCTGCACTTGCGCGGCCAGCAGGTCGTAGCCGTCGAGGCCTTGGCCACTGGCGTTGAGGTCGATCATTTATTTCTGCTCCAGCAATTGCAGCCCGACCCAGTAGCGGGCGAACTGATAGGCACAACGGCCATTACGGTTGCCGCGGCCGGTGGCCCAGCGCACGGCGAGGATGTCGAGCGCTTCGCTGCGCTGCCACTGCAGACCGGCCGGACGCGCCAGCTGGCCGATCCAGTGCTCGACCACGTTGAGGAAATGCTCCTGGCTGAACGGGTAGAACGACAACCACAGGCCGAAGCGGTCGGACAGGGCGATCTTGTCCTCCACCGCCTCGTTGGGGTGCAGCTCGCCATCGACCATCTTCCAGTTCTCGTTGTCGCTCTGTTTCTCCGGCACCAGGTGGCGGCGGTTGGAGGTGGCGTACAGCAGCACGTTGTCCGGGGCCTGCTCCAGCGAGCCGTCGAGCACGCTCTTGAGCACCCGGTAGTCGCCCTCCCCGGCTTCGAACGACAGGTCGTCGCAGAACAGGATGAAGCGTTGTTCAAGCTTGTGCAGTTGCTCGACCACCCGCGGCAGGTCGGCCAGGTGGTCGCGCTCGATTTCGATCAGGCGCAGGCCCTGGCCCGCATGTTCGGCCAGCAGGGCGCGCACCAGCGACGACTTGCCGGTGCCGCGCGAGCCCCACAGCAGGGCGTGGTTGGCCGGCATGCCGTTGATGAACTGGTGGGTGTTGCGGCCCAGCTGTTCACGCTGCTGGTCGACGCCGATCAGGTCGGACAGGCGGATGTCGAGGCTGACCTCCAGCGGCATCAGGTAGCCGCTGCGACCATCGCGCTGCCAGCGGGCGGCCAGGGTGCGGGTCCAGTCGATGTCCGGGCGTGGGGCCGGCAGCAAGGGTTCGAGGCGGGCGAGAACGGATTCTGCGCGGTCGAGGAAAGCGGTAAGGCGGGTGTCCATGAGGGCTCCTGCAAATCAGGTTTCGGTACCGTGCCGGCCCCTTCGCGGGTAAACCCGCTCCCACAGTAGGCAGTGGTCCCTGTGGGAGCGGGTTTACCCGCGAAGGGGCCGGCACGGACAAAAGCTGAATGTTCGACAGACCCGCCAGCAGCCAGGGCTGATCGGCTATGCTTGCGCAGCGCACGGAGCAAGTAACCGGCTTGGGACCCATGGATATCAAGTTCACCAATCGCCTGTCATACAAGCAAGCCCGGTTGACAGTCCTGGTCGGCTTCATCCTGGGAACATTGCTCAGTCTCATCCAGATCGGCATCGATTATGCCAGCGAAGACGCGTCCATCAACCGTGAAATTCAGGCACTGCTGAAGATCAGCCACGACACGGCCTCGCGCATCGCCTACAACATCGACACGGAACTGGCCCAGGAGCTGACCGGCGGCCTGTTGAAATCGCCGGCGCTGATACGCGCGCGACTGATCGACAACAACGACACGGTACTGGCCGACGTGCAGCGGCCCAGCATGGAAAGCCGCTACCGAGCGCTGTCGGACTTCCTGTTCGGCGAGCAGCGCCAGTTCCAGGACCGGTTGTTCCTCGCCCACATGCCCGATGAATACCTCGGCACCCTCTACCTGGATGTCGACACCTACACCTTTGGCGGGCGCTTCCTCGATCGGGCCGGGGTCACCCTGGTCAACGGCTTCGCCCGCAGCCTGGTGCTTACCGGCATCCTCCTGGGGCTGTTCTACCTGATGCTGACCAAGCCGCTGGTGACGGTGATCGGCGCGCTCAGCGGCAACGATGCGCGCACGCCCAGGCAGAACCGCGTGGACTGCCCCAGGGGCCACGAGAACGATGAGATCGGCGTGCTGGTGCGGGTCGCCAACCAGCAGTTCGTCAGCATGGCCACCGAGATCCAGCAGCGGCGCACCGCCGAGAACCGACTGACCCAGTACCTCAACGAGCTGGAGGACATCGTCTCGGCGCGCACCACCGAGCTCAAGGCCAGCAACAGCCGCCTGAGCCTGTCCAACCAGGAGCTGGACGAAGCGCGCCAGCGCGCCCTGGACATGGCCCAGGCCCGCGCTGCCTTCCTGGCCAACATGAGCCACGAGATCCGCACCCCGCTCAACGGCATGCTGGGCATGATCGCCCTGGCCCTGGACAGTGGCCTGGCGCCCGAGCAACGCCAGCAGCTGTCGATCGCCCACGACTCGGGCAAGGTGTTGGTTGAACTGCTCAACGATATCCTCGACCTGTCCAAGTTCGACGCCGGCCAGCTGGAGCTCGAGCGCATTCCGTTCGACCTCGGCGCCATGGTCGAGGACACCGCCAACCTGCTGTCGCAAAATGCCGCGCCCAGCGTCGAACTGACCTGCCTGGTCGCCCCGGACTTCCCCAGCACGGTACTGGGCGACCCGACCCGGGTGCGGCAGATCGTCAGCAACCTGTTGTCCAACGCCCTCAAGTTCACCCGTTTCGGTCGCGTCGACGTGCGCCTGAGCAGCATCGTCGGCGGTATCCGCCTGGAGGTGAGCGACACCGGCATCGGCATCCCCGAGGAGGCCCAGGCGCGGATCTTCCAGCCGTTCACCCAGGCCGGCGCCGGCATCACTCGCCAATACGGCGGCACTGGCCTGGGCCTGGCCCTGACCCGCAACCTGTGCAAGGCCATGCAGGGCCATCTGAATATCCAGTCCGAAACCGGCTTCGGCAGCCGCTTCAGCGCCGACCTGCCGCTACCGGCGCACACCGAGGCGATTCCGCCGGCGCCATTGAAAGGGCGGGTGGTGGCCCTGGGCAACCCCGGCAGTGGCCTGGCCGAGCTGCTGGCGGGGCTGCTGCCGCGCTGGGGGCTGGAATACGTGCGTCATGAAGATGCCAAGGACCTGGCCGGCACGGCCGTCGACCTGCTGATTACCGACGACCTGGACCACGTACTCGACCTGCGCCCGGCCATCGAGGCACCGATCCTGCTGGTGACCGCCTACGGTAACTTCCTGCCCACCGAACAGGCCGAGCAACTGGCGCCCTTGCAGCAACTGGCCCGGCCCCTGGCACGCAATGCCTTGTACCAGACCCTGCGCCGCACGCTGCAGGGCGAGCCCAACGCGCCACTGCCCCACGAGGTGCCGGCCTCGCGCGAGCTCAGGGCGCGCATCCTGCTGGTGGAGGACAACCCGGTGAACCAGCTGGTGGCCAAGGGCATGCTGGGCAAGCTCGGCTGTCAGGTGCAGGTGGCCGCCCATGGCCAGGAAGCCCTGGACTGCCTGGAGCAGGGCAGCTTCGACCTGGTGCTGATGGACTGCAACATGCCGGTGATGGATGGCTACGAGGCCAGCCGGCGCATCCGCCAGAGCAGCCGCTGGCCGGAGCTGCCGATCGTCGCGCTGACCGCCAACGCCATGCCCGAGGAACGCGAGCGCTGCCGCGCCGCGGGCATGAACGACTACCTGGCCAAGCCGTTCCGCCGCGAGGAACTGCTGGCGCTGATCGAGCACTGGGTGCCGGTCAGCGGTTGAGCAGTGACTCGATCGCCGATTTCAGCGCCTCGGGCTTGGTGGTCGGGGCAAAGCGGCTGACCTTGCCGGTGCGCGGGTCGACCAGGAACTTGGTGAAGTTCCACTTGACCTTCTGCGTGCCCAGCAGGCCCGGCGCGCGGTGCTTGAGCTCGGCGAACAGCGGGTGGGCGCCGGGGCCGTTGACCTCGATCTTGCGAAACAGCGGGAAACTCACGCCGAAGTTGAGCTCGCAGAACTGCGCGATCTCGCGGGCGTCGCCCGGCTCCTGCTTGCCGAACTGGTTGCAGGGGAAGCCCAGCACCACCAGGCCCTGGTCGCGGTAGTCCTGCCACAGGCGTTCGAGGCCCTTGTACTGCGGGGTGAAACCGCACTGGCTGGCGGTATTGACCACCAGCAGCGCCTTGCCGGCGAAGTCGCCCAGCACTTTCTGTTCGCCACCGAGGGTGACGCAGGGGATGTCCAGCAGCGCATCGGCCATGTTCGCTCTCCGTCAATCGCGTGGCTTGAGGTCCAGGCACACCGAGTTGATGCAGTAGCGTAGCCCGGTCGGCGGCGGGCCGTCGGGAAATACATGACCCAGGTGGGCGTCGCACTGGGCGCAGGTGACTTCGGTGCGGATCATGCCGTGGGAGGTGTCGCGGATCTCGATCATCGCGGCCTCCTCGATCGGCGCGTAGAAGCTCGGCCAGCCGCAACCGGAATCGAACTTGGTCTTGGCGTCGAACAGCGGCAGGTCACAGCAGATGCAGTGATAGATGCCGTCGCGGCGCTCGCTGTTGTACTTGCCGCTGAACGGCCGCTCGGTGCCCTTGAGCCGGCACACCTGGTACTGGGCCGGATCGAGCATGGCGCGCCATTCGTCCAGGGTTTTGTCGATCTTTTGCATGATGGGACCTCGGCAGGCTGATTTTCACCTCGCACCGGCTTTTCCCTGGCGCGGGTGGCACGTATATTAGTTGGCTTCGTGTGCAAGGCAGCCAGTCTGGCACCCGCTTCCCGCCCTTTCAAACCTTTCGAGCAAGGGCGGCGCGCATTCTCACTCGGGATCTCATCATGCAGTTCAGCAAATCGAACAAGCTCGCCAATGTCTGCTACGACATTCGCGGCCCAGTGCTCAAGCACGCCAAACGCCTGGAAGAGGAAGGCCACCGCATCCTCAAGCTGAACATCGGCAACCCGGCGCCGTTTGGTTTCGAGGCGCCGGACGAGATCCTCCAGGACGTGATCCGCAACCTGCCGACCGCCCAGGGCTACAGCGACTCCAAGGGCCTGTTCAGCGCGCGCAAGGCGGTGATGCAGTACTGCCAGCAGAAGGAAATCGAAGGCGTCACCATCGAGGACATCTACCTCGGCAACGGCGTCTCCGAGCTGATCGTGATGTCGATGCAGGCGCTGCTCAACAACGGCGACGAGGTGCTGATCCCGGCGCCCGACTACCCGCTGTGGACCGCCGCGGTGAGCCTGGCCGGCGGCAAGCCGGTGCACTACCTGTGCGACGAGCAGGCCGACTGGTTCCCGGACCTGGACGACATCAAGGCCAAGATCACCCCGAACACCAAGGCCCTGGTGATCATCAACCCGAACAACCCGACGGGCGCCGTGTACTCCAAGGAGCTGCTGCTGGGCATGCTGGAGCTGGCGCGACAGCACAACCTGGTGGTGTTCTCCGACGAGATCTACGACAAGATCCTCTACGACGAGGCCGTACACATCAGCACCGCGTCGCTGGCCCCGGACCTGCTGTGCCTGACCTTCAACGGCCTGTCCAAGTCGTACCGGGTGGCGGGCTTCCGCTCCGGCTGGCTGATCATCTCCGGGCCCAAGCACCACGCCCAGAGCTACATCGAAGGCATCGACATGCTGGCCAACATGCGCCTGTGCGCCAACGTGCCGGCCCAGCATGCCATCCAGACCGCGCTGGGTGGTTACCAGAGCATCAACGACCTGGTGCTGCCGCCGGGCCGCCTGCTGGAGCAGCGCAACCGCACCTACGAGCTGCTCAATGCCATCCCCGGGGTGAGCTGCGTCAAGCCGATGGGCGCGCTGTACGCGTTTCCGAAGATCGACCCGAAGGTCTGTCCGATCTTCAACGACGAGAAGTTCGTGCTCGACCTGCTGCTGTCGGAAAAGCTGCTGATCGTCCAGGGCACGGCGTTCAACTGGCCATGGCCGGACCACTTCCGCGTGGTGACGCTGCCGCGGGTGGATGACCTGGAACAGGCCATTGGCCGGATCGGCAATTTCTTGCGGACCTATTCGCAGTAGGTTCGGCTTGATTGTTGTGGTGGCGCTGATATCGAGCGCCGCCCGCGCGGCGCTCGGTCTCGATAACGACACAACCCGCACGCCGTACAATGAATCTGCTCACATCCTGCAACGCTCTCCCCCACAGCCCTCACGGCATCCTCTGCCATACTCCTCGCGTACACAGTTTGAAATAGTCGCCCGGTTGAATAGCCGCGCCCTCCCCCTTATATACCCCGCAGTACGCAACGAACTTATCCGTCAGGAGAACGTAACAACCATGATGCGCATTCTGTTGTTTGTAGCCACCAACCTCGCGGTGGTGCTGGTTGCAAGCATTACCCTGAGCCTGTTCGGCTTCAACGGGTTCATGGCGGCCAACGGGGTTGACCTCAACCTCGGCCAGCTGCTGGTCTTCTGCGCCGTGTTCGGTTTCGCTGGCTCGCTCGTCTCGCTGTTCATCTCCAAGTGGATGGCGAAGATGACCACCGGCACCCAGATCATCACCCAGCCGCGCACCCGCCACGAACAGTGGCTGCTGCAGACCGTCGAGGAGCTGTCCCGCGAGGCCGGCATCAAGATGCCCGAGGTGGGGATCTTCCCGGCCTACGAGGCCAACGCCTTCGCCACCGGCTGGAACCGCAACGACGCGCTTGTCGCCGTCTCCCAGGGCCTGCTGGAGCGCTTCTCGCCCGATGAGGTGCGTGCGGTGCTGGCCCACGAGATCGGCCACGTGGCCAACGGCGACATGGTCACCATGGCGCTGGTGCAGGGCGTGGTGAACACCTTCGTGATGTTCTTCGCCCGCATCATCGGCAACTTCGTCGACCGGGTGATCTTCAAGAACGAAGAAGGCCACGGCATCGCCTACTTCATCGCGACCATCGTCGCCGAGCTGGTACTGGGCATCCTCGCCAGCATCATCGTCATGTGGTACTCGCGTCGCCGCGAGTTCCGCGCCGACGAAGCCGGTGCCCACCTGGCCGGTACCGGCGCGATGATCGGCGCACTGCAGCGCCTGCGCTCGGAACAGGGCCTGCCGGTGCACATGCCCGACACCATGAAGGCCTTCGGCATCAATGGCGGCCTCAAGCATGGCCTGGCCGGCCTGCTGATGAGCCACCCGCCGCTGGAAGACCGCATCGACGCCCTGCGCCGTCGCGGCTGATCCAGGCAGCAACAAGAAAGGGCGACTTCGGTCGCCCTTTTTCATTGCCGGTACCGGCCCCATCGCGGGACAAGCCCACTCCCACGCTATGATCGGCACATTCAGATCGTGGGAGCGGGCTTGCCCCGCGATGGCTTTAGCGCCGAACGCTGTAGACTCGCTCAACCAGGCTTTCAACACCGGCATTCAGAAACTTCGGACTCTCGTCGAGAATCTCCCGCCCCTCGACCTCGTCGACCCGCCACCCGGCAAACCCTGCCCGCACTTCGGCATCCGGCACCGAGAAAGGCGGCCCGTCGATCAATCCCTGGTCGTAATCCAGGGTCACCAGCAGCCCACGACAGACCGCTGGCAACTGCTCGCCCAACAACGCCAGGTAGCGCTCGCGCATTGCCAGCGGCAAGGCGATCAGCGCCGCCCGGTCATATACCCCCGCGCACTCCGCCAGATCCTCGGCGCGCAGCGCGAACACATCCCCGCACCACAGCTCCACTTCGTCGCTGCGCCACACCTCGAAGGCACCGTGCCGAGAAATTTGCGCCACCAAGCCATGCTCGGTGAAGAAGTCCGCCACTGCCCTGGGCGACAGCTCCACCCCCAGCACCCGATAGCCCTGGGCGGCCAGCCAGAGCAGGTCCAGGCTCTTGCCACACAGCGGCACCAGCACCCGTGCGCCCGGGGCCAGCCCCAACGTCGGCCAGTGCGCCTGCAGGTACGGGTTCACCTGGGGTTGGTGAAAGCCGATCTGGTTGTCCGCCCACCGTTTGTGCCAGAACGCTGGCTCCATGATTCCTCCTGGTTTTTCGATAAAAGCCCGTAAAAACTTATATTGGATCTCGATCGAAGGCTGATCGAAGATGGCTGCATCTTACCTGTCAGGACCCCGCCATGCTGCCCAGCCTGTTCATCTCCCACGGATCGCCCATGCTCGTCCTGCAACCCGGCGCCAGCGGCCCGGCCCTGGCCGCACTGGCCCGCGCCCTGCCCCGGCCGAAGGCGATCGTGGTGGTGTCGGCGCACTGGGAGAGCCGTGAGCTGCTGGTGATGAGCAACGCTCAGCCGCAGACCTGGCATGACTTCCATGGTTTTCCGCCGGCGCTGTATGCGGTGCAGTACCCGGCGCCCGGCGAACCGGCGCTGGCCAGGCGGCTGTCCGAACTTCTCGGGGCCCGGCTGGATGAGCAGCGGCCCTTCGACCATGGTGCCTGGGTGCCGCTTTCACTGATGTATCCCGAGGCGGATATTCCGGTGGTTCAGGTGTCGCTGCCCAGCCAGGCCGGTCCTGATCTGCAACTGAAGGTTGGCCGGGCGCTGTCGGCACTGCGCGAAGAAGGCATCCTGCTGGTCGGCTCGGGCAGCATCACCCATAACCTGGGCGAACTGGACTGGCACGCCGGGCCGGATGCCGTCGAGCCCTGGGCGCTGGCGTTTCGTGACTGGGTGGTGGATCGGTTAAGTGCCGAGGATGAGACAGCGCTTGTGGATTATCGGCGGCAGGCACCGTTTGCGGTGCGCAATCATCCCAGTGATGAACACCTTTTGCCGTTGTTCTTTGCCATGGGGGCTGGTGGGCGGTTTGGCATCGTGCACCAGGGGTTTACGCTGGGGGCGTTGGGGATGGATATCTATCGGTTCGACTGACGGGCCTCGTCGCGGGTAAACCCGCTCCCACAGGTACAGCGCGATACCTGTGGGAGCGGGTTTACCCGCGAAGAGGCCGGGACAGGCAAAAAAAATCCCCGACCAAAAGGCCGGGGATTTTTTATTGCAGCGCCAGGATCAGTCTTCGCGGTAGCGGCGCAGCTTCAGCTGCTTGCCGGCAACGCGGGTGTCCTTGAGCTTGGTCAGCAGGCGCTCGAGGCCGTCTTCCGGCAGCTCGACCAGGCTGAAGCTGTCACGCACCTGGATACGACCAATGGCGTCACGCGCCAGGCCACCCTCGTTGAGGATCGCGCCCAGCAGGTTCTTGGCGGCGATGCCGTCACGGGCACCCAGGGCGGTACGGCAACGCACGCGGCCTTCGGCCAGCGGCATCGGCGCGCGGCGCTCGCGGTCACCACGGTCCGGACGCTCGCCACGCTCGGTACGCTCACCACGTTCACGCGGGGTGTAGGTCGGCACCAGCGGCTGCTCGCGCTCCACCGAAGCCAGGTCCAGCGCCTGGCCGTTGGTGGCCTTGCGCAGCAGGGCCGCGGCCAGGGCACGCGGGGTGCAGCCCAGGTCGGCGGTCAGGCGGTCGAACAGCTCGCCATGGCTGGCTTCGGACTCGGCCACCAGCGGCGCCAGGCTCTTGGTCAGCTTCTTGATGCGCGCATCCAGCACGGCTTGCGGGTTAGGCAGGCGGGCTTCGGCGACTTTCTGACCGGTGACACGCTCAATCACCTGCAGCATGCGGCGCTCGCGCGGGGTGACCAGCAGCAGCGCACGGCCATCGCGACCGGCACGGCCGGTACGGCCGATACGGTGCACGTAGGACTCCGGGTCGTACGGCATGTCGACGTTGAACACGTGGGTGATGCGCGGCACGTCCAGGCCACGGGCAGCGACGTCGGTGGCGACGACGATGTCCAGGCGGCCGTCCTTGAGCGAGTCGATCACGCGCTCACGCTGGTTCTGGGCGATGTCGCCGTTCAGCGCGGCAGCCTTGTAGCCTTTGGCTTCCAGGGCGGCGGCCAGGTCCAGGGTGGCTTGCTTGGTACGCACGAAGGCGATCAGCGCGTCGAACTCTTCCACTTCCAGCAGGCGCAGCACGGCCGGGATCTTCTGGTCGGCGTGGACCATCAGGTGGGCCTGCTCGATCGCGGTCACGGTCTGGGTCTTGCTCTGGATCTTGACGTGCTTCGGCTCGCGCAGGTGGCGCTCGGCGATGGCACGGATCGAGGCCGGCAGGGTGGCGGAGAACAGCACGGTCTGGCGGGTTGCAGGGATGGCGTCGAAGATCACTTCGAGGTCATCCATGAAGCCCAGCTTGAGCATTTCGTCCGCTTCGTCGAGTACCAGGTACTGAACGGTGGACAGGACTTTCTCGTCGCGGCGCAGGTGGTCGCACAGGCGGCCAGGGGTGGCCACGACGATTTGCGCGCCATTACGAATTGCACGCAGTTGTGGGCCCATCGGGGCACCACCGTACACAGCCACCACGTTAACGCCCGGCATCTGCTTGGCGTAGGTTTCGAAAGCGGTGGCTACTTGCAGCGCCAACTCACGGGTTGGCGCCAGGATCAGGGCTTGCGGTTCGCGCTTGCTCACGTCGATCTTGTTGAGGATCGGCAGGGCGAAGGCAGCGGTCTTGCCGGTGCCAGTCTGCGCCTGGCCGATCATGTCGTGACCGGCGAGGATGATCGGGATCGACTGTTGCTGGATGGCCGACGGCTCTTCATAGCCGGTGGCCAGGACGGCAGCAACGATGTTCGGATTGAGTTCGAGAGCGGCGAATCCGCCGGTTTCCTGGGTCATGGGTCTGCCTCTAGGTGCATCCGCAAAGACCCATGCTCCAAAGCTGCACATGCCTTGAAAGACCAAACGGTCACCCAGGCAGCTTTGGCGGCGGGGATTTGCGAAAACGATTGAAATAGGAACGTCTTGGGAAGGTCCGCCTAGCGGACGCGCAGCCGAAGCTGGATTCGGAGGATTTGCACCACCTGATTTTGAGGTCCGCTAAAAGACCGGCGCGTACTATACCCGAAATAGCCGTGAATTGTGAGAAATATTTCGACAGTGACGACCCACATTGGATCCAGGCTGAATCGTTTCCCTGTAGGAGCGGCCTTGTGCCGCGAATGGGCCGCCATGCGGCCCCAGGATGTGTGCCTACCTCAAGATCGCCGGGGCCGCCGTGCGGCCCTTTCGCGGCACAAGGCCGCTCCTACAAGGGGCGCGTCAGCCAGCAGCTCATCAGGTCGCCGGGCGAATGGCCTTGATCAGGTACTCCAGCGAATACCCCAGCTGCGGCGCCAGCGCGGCGGCCCGCGCCCGCACGGAATCGATATCCAGCGTCTGGTCCAGATCCGCCGGCACCAGCAGGATGACGTTGCCCTCCTTCACCGGCAGCTCCCAGTAATGGCGGTGGTACAACCCACGCAACAAGGCCGCGCCCAGCGGCTTGCCGTCGTCCCCGGCCCACTGGTTGATCACCAGCCAACCATCGGGGTTGAGCTGCTTCTGGCAGTTTTCCAGGAAGCCCCAGGCCAGGTGGCCGACACCAGGGCCATAGTCGGTGTACAGGTCGACGAACAGCAGGTCGGCCTTCTCCGCGCTGGGCAAAAGCTCAAGGGCGTCGCCAACCCGCACATACAGCCGCGGGTCGTCATCCAGGCCCATGTACTCCATGGCCAGGCGCGGCACGTCAGGGCGCAGCTCGATGGCCTCGACATCCTCCAGCGGCAGGAACTTCAGGCACGCCTGGGTCAGGGTGCCGGCGCCAAGGCCGAGAAACAGCGCGCTCTCCGGCCGCCCGTGGCACAGCGCGCCGACCAGCATGGCACGGGTGTAGTCGTACTCCAGCCAGCTCGGGTCGGCGGTGAAGGTGCAGCTCTGCTCGATGGCGTCGCCGAACTCGAGGAAGCGATAGTCATCCACCTCGTACACGCTGATGACGCCAAAGGCGTCCTCGACCCGTGCCAGCAGCCGCTCTTCCCGCTCCGTCGCCATCCTTACCACCTGCCCGCGCAAAACGCCCATTGTCCGCCAATGCCGGTGGTGCAACAAGCACACCCGGGCGTACCATGGCTGGCAGGCCTTAACGACACTTATGGATAGAGCTTGCGATGACCCGACAATGGACCCCTGACAGCTGGCGCGCCCTGCCGATCCAGCAGCAACCGATCTACCCCGACGCCGCGCACCTGCTGAAGGTGGAGCAGACGTTGGCCAGCTACCCGCCGCTGGTGTTCGCCGGCGAAGCCCGCGAGCTGCGCCGACAGTTCGCCGAAGTGACCCAGGGTCGGGCGTTCCTGCTGCAGGGCGGCGACTGCGCCGAGAGCTTCGCCGAGTTCTCCGCGGCGAAGATTCGCGACACCTTCAAGGTGCTGCTGCAGATGGCCATTGTCATGACCTTCGCCGCAGGCTGCCCGGTGGTCAAGGTCGGGCGCATGGCCGGCCAGTTCGCCAAGCCGCGCTCGGCCAATGACGAGACCATCGGCGACATCACCCTCCCCGCCTACCGGGGCGACATCGTCAACGGCATCGGCTTCGACGAAAAAAGCCGCGTCCCCGACCCGGAGCGCCTGCTGCAGGCCTACCATCAGGCCACCGCCAGCCTCAACCTGCTGCGCGCCTTCGCCCAGGGCGGCTTCGCCGACCTGCACCAGGTGCACAAGTGGAACCTGGACTTCATCGCCAACTCGGCGCTGGCCGACAAGTACCACCAGTTGGCCAACCGTATCGACGAGACCCTGGCCTTCATGCGCGCCTGTGGCCTGGACACCGCGCCGCAACTGCGTGAAACCAGCTTCTTCACCGCCCACGAAGCGTTGCTGCTCAACTACGAGGAAGCCTTCGTGCGCAGCGACAGCCTGACCGGCGACTACTACGACTGCTCGGCGCACATGCTGTGGATCGGCGACCGCACCCGCCAGCTCGACGGCGCCCATGTCGAGTTCCTGCGCGGCGTGCACAACCCGATCGGGGTCAAGGTCGGCCCGAGCATGAACCCCGAGGAGCTGATCCGCCTGATCGACGTGCTCAACCCGGACAACGACCCGGGCCGCCTGAACCTGATCGTGCGCATGGGCGCCGGCAAGGTCGGCGACCACCTGCCGGGGCTGATCCGCACCGTGCAGCGCGAGGGCCGCCAGGTGCTGTGGAGCTCCGACCCGATGCACGGCAACACCATCAAGGCCAGCAGCGGCTACAAGACCCGCGATTTCGCGCAGATCCTCGACGAGGTCAAGCAGTTCTTCCAGGTGCACCAGGCCGAGGGCAGCCACGCCGGCGGCATCCATATCGAGATGACCGGGCAGAACGTCACCGAGTGCATCGGCGGCGCCCGGCCGATCACCGAGGACGCCCTGTCCGACCGCTACCACACCCACTGCGACCCGCGGATGAACGCCGACCAGTCGCTGGAACTGGCGTTCCTGATCGCCGAAACCCTCAAGCAGGTACGCCGCTGAGCAACGCCTGACGCAGCCGGCTGCCCTCGGCGCGGGGGCAGTTGAGCTGCACCCTCTCCAGCCCCAGCCAAGCGGCTAGCCGCTGCAAGTTGGCCGCCAGCGCCAGATACCCTTCCCCGTCCAGCCCTGCCGGTTCCTCGTGCACTGCATGCACCGCCAACCGCCCGTGGGCACGCTCGGCGCGCAGGTCCACCCGCGCGGCAATGCGCTCCCGATAAAGGAACGGCAGCACGTAGTAGCCGTACACCCGCTTGTGCGCCGGGGTGTAGATCTCCAGGCGGTAGCGAAAATCGAACAGGCGCTCGGTACGCTCGCGCGCCCAGACCAGCGAATCGAACGGCGAGAGCAAGGCGCTGGCTTCGATGCGCCGGGGAATCCGTGGCACACCCGCGACATAGGCCGGTTGTTTCCAGCCCTGCACGGTGCAGGCCTGCAGGCGCCCATCCTCGACCAATACGGCCAGGGCGGCCTTGCTCTGCTGCGGCGAGAGGCGAAAATAGTCGCGCAGGTCCTGTTCGGTGGCCACGCCCAGGGCACCGGCGGCGTGCAGCAGCAAGCCCTGGTGCGCTTCGATCTCGCTGGGCTGGGCCTGATCGAGGATGGCCGCCGGCAGCACCCGCTCGGGCAGGTCGTACAGGCGCTCGAAACCGCGACGCCCGGCCACGGTGACCTCGCCGGCGGCGAACAGCCATTCCAGCGCGTGCTTTTCTTCGCTCCAGTCCCACCAGGGGCCGGCGCGCTCTTCACGGGTGGACAGGCTGCCCGCGCCCAGCGCGCCCTGGTCGCGCACCGCCGCCAGCACCCGCTCGATCACCTCGCGCCGCTCACGGCCGAACGCGGCCAGTTGCCGGTAGATGCCCTTGCCGTCGGCGGCGTGGGCCATGCGCCAGCGCATCAGCGGGTACAGCGCCAGCGGCAGCAGCGATGCTTCATGGCCCCAGTACTCGAACAGTCGGCGCTGGCGACGCTGGCCCCAGGCGAGCTGGTCGAGCAGGTCGTGCGGGTAGTCGCCCAGGCGTGAGAACAGCGGCAGGTAGTGGGAGCGCACCAGGGCATTGACCGAGTCGATCTGCACCACGCCCAGGCGCTGGAACATCCGCGTGAGGCTGGCGAGGGTCGGCAGGCCGCCGGGCGACTTGCCGAAGCCCTGGGCGGACAAGGCCAGGCGGCGGGCTTGGTGGATAGACAGTTCGAGGGGCAATGGAGGTACCTCACAGTGGCTCTGCAACTCATTCTGTGTCTGCACCATAGCATTCGCGGGTAAACCCGCTCCCACAGGGTTGCCGTTGACCAGGGAACAACGGCGAACCTGTGGGAGCGGGTTTACCCGCGAAGAGGCCGGCAAACCCTGCACCCATTTATTATTTGCCTATTTACGCAGCGGATCCTCCCAGAAATGTCGGTCGGCCTCCTGCTGGATATCGGCCCGCGACAACCCCAGGTCGTGCAGCGTGGCATCGCTCAGGCGCGCCAGCTCATCGCGCTGGCGGTGCAGCTCGTACCAGCGCAGCAGCCGCCCGCCGGCATCGTGCAACAGGTGGCCGAGGGTAGACCCAGGCTGGTGAGCAACGTTGAAATGACCTTTCATCTTGACGCCCTCCTTGTGGATGGCTCCAGTCTCTGCCCAGGCCTAAGATCAATCCAACGAATGTTTCTGATGTCATGCATCTCGGAGATTGATGCCATGTCCCAGTATCAAAGTCTCGACGCGGACGTGCTGCGCACCTTCGTCGCCATCGCCGAGCAAGGCGGCTTCACCCGCGCCGGCGAGGTGGTCAACCGCACCCAGTCGGCGGTGAGCATGCAGATGAAGCGCCTGGAAGAGGACATCCTGCAGCGCCAGCTGTTCGAGCGCGACGGCCGCCAGGTGCGCCTCACCGCCGAGGGCCAGGTCCTGCTGGGCTATGCCCGGCGCATCCTCAAGCTGCACGGCGAGGTGTTCAACACCCTGCGCATGCCGCATATGGTCGGCGTGGTGCGCATCGGCACCCCGGACGACTACGCCATGCGCTACCTGCCGGGCATCCTCACCCGCTTCGCCCAGGCATACCCGCTCATCCATGTCGAGGTGCACTGCGACTCGTCCAAGCAGCTGATGCTGCGCCAGGACCTGGACCTGACCATCGTCACCCGCGAGCCGGGCAACGAAGTCGGCCAGCTGCTGCGCCAGGAGCGCCTGGTGTGGGCCGCGGCCAAGGGTTTCTGCCCCCACGAACAGCGGCCGATGCCACTGGCGCTGTTCAACACCGACTGCTTCTGCCGCGCCTGGACCTGCAACGCCCTGGAGCGCCAGGGCATCGAGTACCGCATCGCCTACACCAGCCCAAGCCTGGCGGCGATCTTCGCCATCGTGCATGCCGGCCTGGCGGTGACCGCGCAGCTGCAAAGCCTGATCGGCGGCGACCTGCGTATCCTCGGCGCGGACGACGGCCTGCCGCAACTGCACATGGCCAACGTGATGCTGCTGCGCAACGACCAGCAGCATTCGCCGATCACCGACTGCATGGCCGAATACATCGTCGAAGGGTTCAAATGAAGGATGGGATCCGGGGGCCGCTTTGCGGCCCTTTCGCGACACAAGGCCGCTCCCACAGAAGATCGCGTACCTCTGTGGGAGCGGCCTTGTGTCGCGAAAGGGCTGCGCAGCAGCCCCTACATACTAAAGCTCGACCCCAAGCATCACCGCGCACACCACCAAAAACCCGCAGAACAGCGTGCGCAATACCTTCTCCGGCAACGCATGGGCCAGCTTCACCCCCCAGCTGATGCTCAGCAACCCACCCACGGCCAGCGGAACGCCAATGCTCCAGTCGACACTCTGGTGCACCCCATAGGTCAACAGCGTCACCAGGGTGCTCGGCGCCGCCAATGCCAGCGACAGCCCCTGGGCCACCACCTGGGTGGTGCCGAACACCGAGGTCAGGATCGGCGTGGCCACCACCGCCCCGCCCACGCCGAACAGCCCGCCCATGGTCCCGGCGAAGCTGCCCAGCACGCCCAGCCAGGGCCACGGATAACGCAGCTGGTTGCTCGGCGGCCGCACCGGCAGGAACATCCGCGCCACGTTCCAGATCGCCAGCGCCACCAGGAAACCGACGAAGTACAGGCGCATCGACTGGGCATCGATACCCACCGCCCAGATCGACCCCAGCCAGGCGAACACGAAGCTGCACAGCGACAACGGCACGGCATGGCGCAGCTCGATGCGGTTGCGCTGGTGATAGCGCCACAGCGCCAGCAGCACGTTGGGCACCACCATCACCAGGGCGGTGCCCTGGGCCAGCTGCTGGTCAAGGCCGAACAGCACGCCCAGCGCCGGAATGGCGATCAACCCGCCGCCGATGCCGAACAGCCCACCCAAGGTGCCGAGCGCGGCCCCCAGCACGATATACATCACCCACTCGATCATCAGCGCCTCATCCGCCTGCTTTCAGAGAATGAGGGCATGCTAGCCAGTCGCGGCTGGCGGGGAAACGCACAGCAGCGCACAATGGCTTTGCGCATTTCGCACAAGCATCGAGCCGCCATGAGCCCCGACATCCTTACCGAACAACTCAGCCTGTTCCTCGACGTGCTGGAAACCGGCAGTTTCTCCGCCGCCGCCCGGCGCCACCCGTTGACGCCCTCCGCCGTGGCGCGGCGCATCGACAACCTGGAAAGCGCGGTGGGCAGCCGCCTGTTCTCGCGCAGCACCCACGCCGTGCGCCCGACGCCGGCTGGCAACGCCTTCGCCGAGCGGGCCCGGCGCATCATCGAGGAGCTGCGCCTGGCACGGGCCGAGGCGGTGTCGCTGAGCAATGCCCCGGAAGGCTTGATCCGCATCGACGCACCAGCCGCCTTCGGCCGTCGCCACCTGGCCCCGGCCATCGCCGATTTCCTGGTGGCCTACCCAGGGCTCGACGTGCAGCTGCGCCTGATCGACAGCTTCGTCGACCTGCACGGCAGCCACCTGGGCGAAGTGGACCTGGTGCTGCGCGCCGGCCCCCTGGCCGACACCCGCCTGGTGGCCACGCCCCTGGCCTACATGGTGCGCATCGCCTGTGCCAGCCCCGCGTACCTGGCCAGCCGTGGGGTGCCGGCCTGCCCCAGCGAGCTGCCCGGGCACGACGGCCTCGACTGGGACGGGTTGGCCCCGCCGTTCGCCTGGCGCTTCGCGGTCGACGGCCAGACCCGCCTGTACCGCCCGGCGCGCATGCGCATGGCCGCCAACAACGCCGAGACCCTGCTGTTCGGCGCCCTGGCCGGCCTGGGCATCGCCCACCTGCCGACCTGGCTGATCAGCGACTACCTGCTGCGTGGCGAACTGGTCCCGCTGTTCTGCGACAACGGCCTGCCGGAGCCCGAGACCAGCGGCATCTATGCCCTGCGCCTGGAACATGAAACGAACTCTCGCAGCCGCTTGCTGCTCGAATTCCTCAAGAGCCGTTTCAGCCCGGTGCCGCCCTGGGACCTGGCGCTGAGAAGCGAGCTGCGCTGGCAATGAGCGCACCAAGCTTTGGCGTGCTAGATTTTAACCCTTATCGATTCCAAGGACCTGCATGAACGCCGACACCCAAGCCCCCTGCGACGCGCTGCTGCTGGACAACCAGGTCTGCTTCGCCCTGCACTCGACCTCGTTGCTGATGACCAAGGTCTACAAGCCCCTGCTGCAGGCGCTGGGCCTGACCTACCCGCAGTACCTGGCCATGCTGGTGTTGTGGGAACAGGACGGCCTGACCGTGGGCGAGATCAGCCAGCGCCTGCTCACCGACCCCGGCTCGCTGACGCCGCTGCTCAAGCGCCTGGAAAGCGAAGGCCTGCTCAAGCGCAGCCGCAGCCGCGAGGACGAGCGGGTGGTGCTGGTGCAGCTGACCGACAAGGGCCGCGCCTTGCAGGCCGAGGCCCAGCGCGTGCCGCAGTGCATCCTGCAGGCCAGCGGCCACAGCGCCGAGCAGCTGCGCAAGCTGCAGGCCGACCTGCTCGCCCTGCGTGCGCAGCTGCAAGAAAACCTCTGACGTCTAAGCTGTGAGATGGCTGTTCGGATGAATGGTCGAATATTTAACTTGCGCACTAAATAATTGCGCGCTAAGTTAAACCCATACCCACTCAGCGCCGACGGCGCACAGCACCCAAGCGAGGCTCAAGATGCAAAAGGTCACTCCGCTGTACATCGCAGAAGCCACTTCCACCGGTGGTCGTGATGGCAAATCCCGCTCCAGCGACGGCAAGCTGGAAGTCAAGCTGAGCACTCCCAAGGAACTGGGCGGCGCGGGAGGTGACGGCACCAACCCCGAGCAGATGTTCGCCGCCGGCTACTCGGCCTGCTTCATCGGCGCGCTGAAGTTCGTCGCCGGCCAGGAAAAAAAGGCCCTGCCGGCGGATGCGTCGATCACCGCCAAGGTCGGCATCGGCCAGATCCCGGGCGGTTTCGGCCTGGACATCGACCTGCACATCAACCTGCCGGGCCTGGCCCAGGCCGATGCCGAAGGGCTGGTGGAAAAGGCGCACAAGGTCTGCCCTTACTCCAACGCCACCCGTGGCAATGTGGATGTGCGGTTGCATGTGACGGTCTGAAGACGCCATCGCGCCGCTGCGACTTGCCCCGCGATGAAGGCGGCACGGTTCCACAGACACAAAAAAACCCGGCCGAGGCCGGGTTTTTCGTGCTCATCGCAAGAAGGATTACTTCTTGGAACGGCCCTTGAAGCTGTTGTCGCGAGTGTCGATGTCGATCCACTCGTCGATCTGGATGAAGTCGGCAACCGAGATCTCGGTACCGTTCTTCAGCTTGGCAGGCTTCATGACCTTGCCCGAGGTGTCGCCACGTGCGGCGTTCTCGGTGTAGACAACCTGGCGGCTGATGGTGGTCGGCAGTTCTACCGATACCAGGCGGCCTTCGAAGAACACGGCTTCGCAGACATCTTCCATGCCTTCTTCGATGTAAGGCAGAACGGCGTCGATGTCTTCGGCGTTCAGTTCGTACATGGTGTAGTCGGTGGTGTCCATGAAGGTGTACGAGTCACCGCTGATGAACGACAGGGTCGCTTCTTTGCGATCCAGGATCACGTCGTCCAGCTTGTCGTCCGCACCGTATACGGTTTCGGTCTTGTAGCCGGTCAGCAGGTTCTTCAGCTTGGTCTTCATGATCGCGCTGTTACGGCCCGACTTGGTGAACTCAGCTTTCTGAACCAGCCACGGGTCGTTGTCGATCCGCAGTACGGTACCGGGTTTCAGCTCTTTACCAGTTTTCATTACGAAGTATCCGAATCTGGATGGATTTATAAAAATCGAGGCCGCGTATCATAGCGAATTTCGGTAAAACTGTACCAGTCTCGTGGCAAGGTCCGGCCGAGCGGCCTGCGCGGCCTGCCACTGGCGGGCATGTTCGCGCACCTCGTCCCAATGCGGCTGCAGCGCCTGCCAGGCCAGGCCCATCGGGCGATCCATGTTCCAGGCGCGCCACAGTTCGGTCAGCGCCTGCCCGGCGACGGCCGACAGGCCTTGGCGATAAAGGGTGAGGAATGCCTCGAGCTTTTCCCAGTGGGCGTTCTCTTCCTGGATGTAGATGTGCCAGAGCATCGGCACGCCGGCCCATTGCGCGCGCACGAAGGAGTCCTCGCCGCGCACGGCGTTGAAATCGCAGCTCCACAGCAGCCGGTCGTAGTCATCCTGGCTGACGAAAGGCAGCACCTGCACGGTCAAGGCTCCGCGCCGATGCAGCGCGCCAACGGGCAAGTCGGCCACACCCAGCCAGTTGCCGAGGTCACCCAGGATGCGCCCCTGCGGTACCAGCAGGTGGGTGGGATGCACATCGGCGGCCAGCACATCGAGCCAGTTGCCCAACTGCGGGTTCTCGTAGGCGAACAGCGAGATCAACCGCGCCCCTTCCCGAGGCTGCACGCCCAGGCCAGCGAGGAAATCCGCCCGCTCGCCGGGCGTCTGCCGGAACGCCTGGCAACGCGGCAGCAAGGTGGCTTCACGCAGCAAGCCACCGGTGTTCTCGGTGAAACCCGGGAAGAAGAAGAACTTGCGCAGTCCATTGGCCTGGGGCGACGGCAAGCCATGGCAGCCCTCCACCCAGTCTTCGGCGCTCAGGTAGTCCAGGTTCAGCCACAAGGGCGGCGTGGGCTGTTGGCTCATGGCCTGGACATAGCCGTCCGGCAATTGGCAGGCGAAGGCACCCACCACCACCTGGGCTGGCTGCGTATCGTGCCACGTGACCGGCCAGTGGCGTATCTCGACGCCCTGCTGCCACTGTTGCCCGGCCTGGCTGTCGGCCTGCGGACACAGGCGCACGAAAGCCTGCAGATCGTCCACCCACAGGCGCACCGCCAGGTCGTGCTCGGCCACCAGCTGGCGCGCCAGGCGCCAGGTGACGCCGATGTCGCCATAGTTGTCGACGACCGTGCAGAAGATGTCCCAGGTGGTTTTCATCGCCACGTTCCGTTACCTGCGAAAAAAGACCGCGGATTTTGCGGATATTTGCCCGCCAGCAAAAGCGCGGCGCTGAAAAAAACTGTCGCGCCATGCGAGAATGGCCCCCACTAACCTGCCTGCCAGGAGGCCGCCATGCCCCGCCCCCGCGAATTGAAGATCACCCTCAGCCCCGTGCAACTGGTGCTGTGCGTCGCCCTGGGCCTGTGGCTCGGCGCCGTGGCCATCGCCCTGAGCCTGTGGCTGGCCCTGCGCCTGTGGCCGGCACAGGTGCAGCCACTGGTCGAGGCCGCCGTCCCCGCCGTGGTCCAGCCTGCGCCTGCCGCCGCGCCGGCACAACCGGCCGACGCCCAGGCGCAGATGTTCGAGCACTACAAGGAGATCCTGCACAAGCAGGAACTGCAACAGGCCGCCGAGGCCGCCCAGGGCAACCCGCGCAACCTCAACAGCCCCAAGTGCCAGTTCTGGCTGCAGCAGAACCGCACCGCGCCGACCGACAAGAGCCAGGCCAACGTGCTGGAGTTCTGCTACTGACCATGGACAAGGCCAGCCTGCTGCAACGCATCATCGCCACCCTCGAGCATGACATGGAGGTGCTGCGCCGCGCCGCCCAGACCGCCTACGAGGCCGCCACCGCCGAAGAGAACATCGCCGAGAACAAGTACGACACCCTGGGGCTTGAGGCGTCGTACCTGGCCACCGGGCAGGCGCGGCGCACGGCCGAGATCCGCCAGGCGTTGCTGACCTACCAGCAGTTGGCGCTGCGCGACTACGACCCGGCGCGGGGGATCCAGATCGGTTGCCTGGTGACCCTGGAAGACGAGGCGGGCCAGCGGCGCCGGCTGTTCCTCGGGCCGGAAGGGGCCGGGCTGAAGATTGGCGAGGGGGATGGGCTGGTAACGGTGATCACGCCGCGCGCACCACTGGGGCAGCAACTGCTCGGCAAGCGGGTGGATGACGAAGTGAGCCTGGTGGTGGCTGGGGTGGCGCAGGTGCAGTTCATCATCGATATCGCCTGAGCCAGCGCGATCGCGGGGCCATCAATGACCCTGCAGCGCATCGAACCGCCCCGCCAGCCCCCGCTCGGCGAACTGCTCCACCACGAAATCGATGAAGGCCCGGGTCTTGCCCGGCAACAGCTTGCGCTCGGCGTAATACAGGCTGATATGTCCATCGTCCACGTACCAGTCCGGCAATACCCGGCTCAGGCGCCCTTCGGTCAGGTAGGGCAAGGCGAACGGCAGGCTGACCAGGGCGATGCCCAGGCCTTGCTCGGCCACCGCGCAGGCGGCGTCCGAATCACTCATGGTCAGGCGCTGGGGCAATTGCAGCGGCTGCTGCTCCTGCCAACGGCTGGTCAGCGGCCAACTGCGCACCCGGCCAGTCTGCGGCGAGCGGATAAGGATGCCGGCGCACGCCTGCAACTGCTCCGGCCGGCTGATCGGCCCGTGCTGTTGCAGGTAGCCCGGCGAAGCGACCAGCACCCGGTGCGCCGGGGTCAGCTTGCGCGCCACCACCCCCGGCGGTAGCTCGAAACCGCCACCAATGGCGGCGTCGAAGCCCTGGCCGATAAGGTCGACCTGGCGATTGTCGAAATGCCAGTCCGCCGTCACCGCCGGATAACGGGCCAGGAACCTGCCCAGCAACGGCAACACATACAGGCGCCCGAACACCGTGCCCATGCTGACCCGCAGCACGCCCGACGGATGCCCTTCGCAATTGGCGAGATTGGACACGGCGTACTGGATGGTGCGAAAACTCTCGCTCACCTCGGCCAGAAAGCGCTGACCGGCCTCGGTCAGGGTCAGCTTGCGCGTGCTGCGCAGGAACAGGCGCACACCGAGCCTCGCTTCCAGCTGGGCGACGTTCTTGCCGACCGCCGCCGGGGTGAGCGACAGGCGCCTGGCCGCCTCGGCAAAGCTGCCGACTTCGGCGCTGCGGATGAAGCACTCCAGGCTGCTGAAGGATTCCACCACGGCCATTACAAACTCCTGGTTTATTCTGAGTAACTCGATTGCCATCTTATCAACAGGTAATCGAGCGCGGATACTGCGTCCATCCCAAGGCATCCGGCCTTGCTTCACTGCAGGAGATCAGCATGTCCCAAGCACTTCCCCTCACCGGCAAGGTGGCCCTGGTCCAGGGCGGTTCACGCGGTATCGGCGCGGCCATCGTCCGCCGCCTGGCCCGCGACGGCGCCAAGGTCGCCTTCACCTACGTCAGTTCCAGCGCCAGCGCCGAGGCGCTGGCCGGTGAAATCAACAACGCCGGCGGCCAGGCCCTGGCCCTGCGCGCCGACAGCGCCGATATCCAGGCCGTGCAACAGGCCGTGGCCGACACCGCCAAGGCATTCGGCGGCCTCGATATCCTGGTCAACAACGCCGGCGTGCTGGCGGTGGCGCCGGTGGCCGAGTTCGACCTGGCCGACTTCGACCGCCTGCTGGCGATCAACGTGCGCAGCGTGTTCGTGGCCACCCAGGCGGCGGTCAAGCACATGGGCAAGGGTGGGCGGATCATCAACATCGGCAGCACCAACGCCGAACGCATGCCGTTCGCCGGCGGCGCGCCCTATGCCATGAGCAAATCGGCGCTGGTCGGCCTGACCAAGGGCCTGGCCCGGGACCTGGGGCCGCAGGGGATCACCGTCAACAATGTGCAGCCGGGGCCGGTGGACACCGACATGAACCCGGCCAGCGGCGAGTTCGCCGAGAGCCTGATTCCGTTGATGGCCATCGGGCGCTACGGGCAGGCGGACGAGATCGCCAGCTTTGTTGCCTACCTGGCGGGACCTGAAGCCGGGTACATCACCGGGGCGAGCCTGCTGGCCGATGGTGGGTTTGCGGCCTGATCGACCGGTCTACCTGTATCGGCCCTTTCGCGGGCAAGCCCGCTCCCACAGGTATTGCACTTTCCCTGTGGGAGCGGGCTTGCCCGCGAAAGGGCCGGTGCAGGTCACATTCGAGTTGCCGCCAGACGCTCTTCCAGAACGTCCAGAAATGCCCGCGCCGCAGGCGTGGGGCTCGGCGACCAGACCGCATACAGATGCCGCACCGGCGCATCCACCAGCGGCACCATGGCCACTCCCTGAAAACCCCGGGCAATGCGCTCGGGCACCAACCCCAGGGCCATCCCGCGCTGGACGAACTTCTCCACCAGACGAACATGGCCGATCTCGAACTGCACCCGATGCCGCAACCCCGCCGCCTGGAACGCCTCGTCGGTCTGCCGGCGCGCCCCGGTGCCCTCGGGAAAGTCCACCAGCACCTCATCGACCAGGTCGACCAAGGCCAGCCGCGCCCTGCCCGCCAGCCGATGGTCGGGCGGCAACACCGCCACCAGTTCCTCCCGCGCCAGCAGGCGATGCTGCACGCCGTTCAGCGCCTCGCCCTGCCACAGGCCGATGAAACCCACGTCCAGGCGCCGCTCGCAGACGTCCGCCATCAGCAACTCGCTCTTGGCGGTCAACCAGCGCACGTCCACATCCGGGTAACGCTCATGGAACACCGCCAGCAGATCGACCAGGTCGAGCGCTGTGAGCGAGCTGATCTCGCCGATCGACAGGCGCCCACGCACCTGCCCGCAGGCGGCGGCGACATCCTCGGCCACCCGCCGCGCCGCCGCCACCGCCGGCCGGGCGCTGAGCACGAAGGCCTCGCCCGCCGGGGTCAGGCGCACGCGCCGCGAACTGCGCTCGAACAGGCTCACCCCCAGCTGTGCCTCCAGCCGGGCCACCTGGTGGCTGAGGGCGGACTGCACCACGTGGCAGCGCTCGGCGGCGCGGGTGAAGCTGCCGGTGTCGGCCACGGCCAGTGCGTATTCGAGCTGCTTGAGGTTCATCGATCTATCTGCTTTCAAGATGGATAAGTTGAAAACTATACATTGGTGTCATGCCAGACACTTCCTGATACTTGTCGCCACACAACCTTGCCTGCAACGAGACTGCCCATGAACACCCCGACTCTTGGCCGCGCCCTGATCCTGCTGATGGCCACCGCCACCGGCCTGGCCGTGGCCAGCAACTACTACGCCCAACCGCTGCTGCACAGCATCGCCCAACAGTTCGGCCTGAGCACCGCCAGCGCCGGCACCATCGTCATCGCCGCCCAGCTCAGCTACGGCGCCGGGCTGCTGTTGCTGGCGCCGCTGGGCGACCTGTTCGAGCAGCGCCGGCTGATCGTCAGCATGGTGCTGATCGCCACCGCCGGGCTGGTGATCAGCGCCTGCGCGCCGAGCCTGCCATGGCTTCTGTTCGGCACCGCGCTGACTGGGTTGTTCTCGGTGGTGGCCCAGGTGCTGGTGCCCATGGCCGCCGCCCTCAGTGCCCCGGAGCAGCGTGGCCGCGCCGTGGGCACGCTGATGAGCGGGCTGTTGCTGGGCATCCTGCTGGCGCGCACCGCTGCGGGGTTCATGGCCGAACTGGGCGGCTGGCGCAGCATCTACGTGCTGGCGGCGGTGCTGATGGCGATCAGCGCCCTCGCGCTTTACCGCAGCCTGCCACAACACCACAGCCACGCGGGGCTCAAGTACCCGGCGCTGATCGGCTCGGTGTTCCGCCTGTTCGTCGAGGAACCGGTGCTGCGCCTGCGTTCGCTGCTGGGGCTGCTGGCGTTCAGCCTGTTCGCGCTGTTCTGGACGCCGCTGGCGTTCCTGCTGAGCAATGCGCCCTACCACTATTCCGACGCAGTGATCGGCCTGTTCGGCCTGGCCGGGGCGATCGGCGCGCTGGCGGCCAACTGGGCCGGGCGCCTGGCCGATCGCGGTAAAGGGCCGTTGGGCACCACCGTGGGGCTGGTGGCGCTGCTGCTGTCGTGGGTGCCGCTGGGCTTCGCGCAGCAATCGCTGGTGGCGTTGCTGGTGGGGGTGCTGCTGCTCGACCTGGCGGTGCAGCTGGTGCACGTGAGCAACCAGAACGCGGTGATCGTGCTGCGGCCGGAGGCGCGGACGCGGCTCAATGCCGGGTATATCACCTGCTACTTCATCGGCGGGGCGCTGGGGTCGTTGCTGGGGACGCAGCTGTTCGAGGTGCATGGCTGGGACGGGATCGTGGTGGCGGGGCTGGTGATCGGGGCGCTGGCGCTGGTGGTGTGGGGGTTGGCTGAGCGCAAGCGGGGGAAGCGACTGAGCGCCGGGATGTCCCCCCTGTAGGAGCGGCCTCGTGCCGCGAAAGGGCCGCGTAGCGGCCCCGGCAGTATCAGCTTGATGCTCGAATCCTGGGGCTGCTTCGCACCCCTTTCGCGGCACAAGGCCGCTCCTACAGGGATTTGTGCATGCCTGGTCAGCCTGACTTGCCCTCGATGAACGCCTCGTCCACCCGCGCCAGCTGTGTCTCGCTCAACACCCCGGCCTGGTAGTGCAGCTTGATCCACGCCAGCAGGTAGTCGTAACGCGCCTGGGCCAGGTCGCGGCGGGTGGTGGCCAGCTGCTGTTCGGCGTTGAGCACGTCCAGGTTGACCCGCTCGCCGCCCTGCACGCTCTTGCGGGTGGACACCACCAGCGCCTCGGCCGCCACCAGCGCCCGTTCGTAGGCGCGCAGGCGGCTGGCGCCGGACTCGCAGGCGTTGTACTGCCTGCGCAGTTCAATCAACGCGCTGCGGGTGTTGCCGTCGAGCTCATACTCGGCCTGCTCCAGATGGCGGCTGGCCTGGCGGGTCGAGGCCAGCACACCGCCCCCGGCGAAGATCGGCACGCTGACTTCGATGCCCACGGTGTTGGTGTCGTAGCGCTGGTTGTAGGTGTTGCCGCTGTCCGACTCCTGGCGCCGCGAAGTGGCGAACGCGGTGACCTTGGGCAGGTGCCCGGCACGGTTGCGCTCGACTTCGTACCGCGCCACTTCCAGCGCCTGGCGTGACGAAGCCAGTTGCGGGTTGTTGGCCAGGGCCCGCTCCTGCCAAGCCTCGTAGCCGCTAGGGTCGACCACCGGCAAGGCGAAGCCCAGGCGCAGCGGCGCCAGGTCCTCTACCCGCACCGCCGGCTCGCCGATCAGCGCCCCCAGCTCGCGCAGCGCGGCATCCTGCTCGTTGCGCGCCTTGATCTCCTCGGCATCGGCCAGCTCGTAGCGGGCCTGGGCCTCGAGGATGTCGGTGCGCGTGCCTTCGCCGGCGTCGAACAGGCGCTGGTTCTGCTGGAACTGCTGGCGGTAGGCCTGCTTGCTGGCCACGCTGATGGCGATCTGGTCCTGGGCGAACAACGCCTGGGTGTAGCTGGTCATCACCCGCACCAGCAACTGCTGGCTCTGGTCGCGAAAGCTTTCGTCGGCGAACAGCGCCTGGGCCACGCCCTTGCGGTAGCTCGAATAGGCTTCGTAGTCGAACAGCGGCTGCTGGAGGATGAAGGTCGAACCCATGCTGTTGTAGTTGCGGTCCTCCTTCTGCCGGCGCGAATCACCGAGGTAACGCACCTCGGAATCGTTGCGCCCCTTGTTGTAGCTATACGAGATGTTCGGCAGCAAGCCGGCGCGGCCGATGGCCCGGTATTCCTGGCCAGCCTCGCGGGCTTTGAAGGCAGCAAGGTACGTCGGGTCGCGGCGCAGAGCTTGTTCGTACACCTGGAACGGCCCCATGGCCGCCTGGGCGGCGGTCGGCAGCCAGGCGCAGGCCAGCAGCAGCCCGATCAGTGGGAACTTCTTCACTGGCGGTCCTTATTGTTCGGTCAAGGCGGTGCCTGCACGGTCGAGCAGGGGTTTGAACAGGTAGTTGAGCAGCGAGCGCTCGCCGGTGCGCACGAACAGCTCGGCAGGCATGCCCGGGCGGATCGCCAGCCCCTCGAGACGCGCCAGCGCTTCTTCGCTGACGGTGCTGCGCAGCACGTAGTACGGCTGGCCGCTGCGCTCGTCGATCAGTTGGTCGGCCGACACCAGTGCCACCTCCCCGGTCACCCGTGGCGTGCGGTTCTGGTTGAAGGCGGTGAACAGGATGTCCACCGGCAACTGCGGCGCCACCTTGTCCACCAGGTTCACCGGCAGGCGCCCTTCCACTTCCAGCGCGGTGCCCTGGGGCACGATTTCCAGCAGGGTGTCGCCGGCCCGCACCACGGCGCCCTCGGTGTGCACGCCAAGGTTGACCGCCACGCCGTCGGCCGGCGCCAGGATCTCGCTGTGCTGCAACTCAAAGCTCGCGGAATTGAGCTGCTGCTCCAGGGTCGCGGCCTTGACCTGGGCTTCGGCCAGTTGCGTGCGCACTTCCTTCTGGTACTCCTCGCGGCGCTGTTGCAGGTTGAGCCGCGCCTCGACGATCACCTGTTCCAGGCGCGCGCTCTCGCCGGCGTTCTGCGCCAGGTCGCGCTGCACCTGCGACAGTTGCCGCTGGTACTCGAGCACACGGTTGCGCGGGATGTAGCCGTCACCGGCAAGCGGGCGCAGGCTGTCGAGCTGCTCGCGCAGCGAATCGGCCTGGGCCTGCAGGTCGCTGCGCGCGCGGCGCATGCCGGTCAGCTGGGCCTGGGAGCCGTCGATGCTGGCGGCCAGGGCGCCCTGCTCGCGAGCCTGGGCCTGGCGGCGGCTGTCGAACAGCTGACGCTGGCCTTCGACGATCAGCGCCAGGCGGGCGTCGGAATCCTCCAGCAGCTCTGCCGGAAACTGCACCTGCCCCAGGTTGTCGCGCTCGCTCTGCCAGCGCGCCAGGGCGGCGCGGGTCATGCGGTACTGGGCCTGCAGCGCATCGACATCGGCCTGCACCTGGGTGCGGTCGAGGCGGAACAGCGGTTCGCCCTGGCGCACCAGCTGGCCTTCGCTGACCAGAATGCGACTGACCACACCGGCGGCCATCGACTGCACCGCCTTGCGCTTGCCCGACACCACCACGGTGCCCTGCACCGGCACGCCCTGGTCGAGCGGGGCGAGGCTGGCCCAGGCCATGAAACCGCCGAAACCGACCAGGGTCAGCAACCACCCCAGGCGAACATGGAAACGTGCATCACGGGTGTGCTGGCTCATGCGCCACCTCCGGCTTGCAGCGGGCGTTGCGCCGGGGCCTGGCCCATGGCGTGGAGGATGTCGCGGGCCGGGCCGAAGCCCTGCATGCGCCCTTCGTTCATCACCAGCAGCTTGTCGGCCTGGGCCAGCGCCGCGCTGCGGTGGGTCACCAGGACCACGGTGCGGCCCTGGGCCTTGAGCTGGACAATGGCACTGGCCAGCGCGGCCTCGCCGTGGCTGTCGAGGTTGGAGTTGGGTTCGTCGAGCACGATCAGCCGGGCATCGCCGTACAGGGCACGGGCCAGGGCGATGCGCTGCTTCTGGCCGCCGGAAAGGTCGACGCCCTCCTCGCCCAGGCGTGTGTCGTAGCCCTGGGGCAGGCGCAGGATCAGTTCGTGCACGCCAGCCAGGCGGGCTGCCTCGACCACCTTGACGCCGTCCAGCTCGCCGAAGCGGGCGATGTTCTCGGCGATGCTGCCGCGCAGCAGTTCGATGTTCTGCGGCAGGTAGCCGATGTGCGGGCCCAGGGCATCGCGGTCCCACTGACTGAGCTCGGCGCCGTCGAGGCGCACATGGCCGCTCATCGTCGGCCACACGCCGACCAGCACCTTGGCCAGGGTCGACTTGCCCGAGCCGGAAGCGCCCAGCACGCCGAGCAGTTCACCCGGCGCCAGGGCGAAGTTCACCTGCTGCAGAGTGGCCAGGTTGCGCCCGGGCGGGCCGGCGCTGACCTGCTCCACCGCCAGTTGCCCGGTGGGCACCGGCAGGGGCATCGGCGCCGGCGGCTCGGGGTGCTCGCGCAGCAGGACGTCCAGGCGCTGGTAGGCCAGCTGCGCGCCGCTCCACTGCTTCCACACCGCGATCAGCTGGTCGATCGGGGCGAGCACCCGGCCCATCAGGATGGAACCTGCGATCATCATGCCCGGGGTCATCTGGCCCTCGATCACCAGCAGCGCGCCCAGCCCCAGCACCAGCGATTGCAGGCACAGGCGCAGGCCCTTGCTGGTGGCGGTGATCACCGCCGAAGTGTCGCTGGCCTTGTTTTGCAGGTCGAGGAAGCGTCCGTGCAAGGTGTACCAGCGCTGGCGCAGGGCGCCGAGCATGCCCATGGCCTGGATGCTCTCGGCGCTTTGCAGCTGGCTGCCGGCCAGTTGCGTCGACTGCTGCTGGAAGCCACTGGCCTCGGCCAGGGTGGCGTGGGTGAGGCGTTCGTTGAGGATCGCCAGGGCGATCAGCAGCAGCGCGCCGACCGTGGCCATCACCCCCAGCCAGACGTTGAAGGCGAAGATCACTGCCAGGTAGATGGGGAACCAGGGCGCATCGAAGAAGGCGAACAGCGCGGGGCCGGTGATGAACTGGCGCAGCTGGGTCAGATCGCCCAGGGCCTGCCCGGCGGCGCCGTCACGCTGGCGCAAGTTGCGCTCGAAGGCGGCGCGGTAGACCTTCAAGTTGAAACTTTTCTCCAGCTGGTTGCCCACGCGGATGACAATGAAACTGCGGACTGCTTCAAGCCCGCCTATATAAACGAAGAAGCCGACCACCATCAGGGTAAGCACCCACAAAGTTGTGGTGCTCTGCGAACTCAGTACACGGTCGTACACTTGAAGCATATAGATCGACGGTACCAGCATGAGCAAGTTGATCAATGCCGTGAAACAGCCCACGCTGATCAAGGTCGACTTATGTTCGCCGAGTGCCGCCCACAAAGGCGCCCCGGGCTTTTTGCTCGGTAGTTTCATGTTTCGCCCTGGCTCGCCCGGAACTTTTTAGTTCCAGGTGGGAATTATTTGTCGAGGCGCTCGAGCACCAGTTGCTTGCCGTCCGGAGTGGTCCAGGCGTAGCGTTGGGCGCCTTCGCGGCTGAAATGCACCACGCTGCTGCCGTCACCGCCCACCAGGGCCAGGGTGTCGGGGGTCACCAGCCAGCTGCCGGGGCGCAGGCCTATCAGCCCCTTGGCACACTCCAGGTCACCTTCGATTTCGCCTTCCGTGGCGCCAAGACGCAGGTCACAGGCCTGCGCTTGCTGCTGTTCGGGGTAAAGCTGCCAACGGCCGGCCAGTTGCGCGGCGTTGGGGAGTAACAGGCTGCTCGCCATGACTACCTCGGTCATCGACATCATGGGGATCGCGGCCAGCGCGATCGTTCTCAGGTTTGCTTTCATTGGTTCGCCTCACCGGCAAAAGGGGCGACGCGCAAGCGCCGCCCCCTGTTGCATCAGACCACGATGTCGGTGACAGCGGCCTGGCCAACGGTGGTCACCAGGAAGTCAGCCGAGCTGTTTCCGGTGAAGTCGATGGACAGGCTGCCCAGGTTGGTGGCCTGGTCGTAGGTCAGCAGTGCCTCGCCGGCATGTCCGGTAAAGGCGTTGACGAACTGCAGCGGCAGCTTGTTCACGGCGAATGCGGAGATGGCCGACAGGTCGATCTTGTCCACACCCGAGGTGAAGTCCATGATGCGATCCGGCGCCGCCTTGGTGGAGTCGCTGACGGCCGCGAACACGAAGGTGTCCGAGCCGGTGCCGCCCCACAGCTGGTCGGCACCGCCGCCGCCGTAGATGATGTCGTTGCCGGCCCCCCCCTTGAGCACGTTGGCCAGCGCGTTGCCGATCAGCAGGTCGTTGCCCGAGCCGCCGAAGGCATTTTCGATGGTCACGCCCTTGGCGATGGACACGTTGCCGACCATGCCGCCGACGTCGGAGAACGACGCTTCGTTGAGGTTGATCTTCTGGTTCTGGGTGAACCCGGAGAAGTCGAAGGTGTCGTTGCCGCCACCGTCCCACACCGAGAACACCAGCTTCGACGAGGCCGAGGTGGCCGAGTAGAAGTCACGATCAGCGGTGGAGTTGAAGCCGTAGGTGGTGTCGCTGGCACGGGTGGCGTAGTTGGCGCCGTAGAGCTTCTGGATCGCCAGGATGTCGTCCATCAGCGGGGCCGAGGCGTAGTACTGACCGCCGCCCTTGACGAAGTTTTGCCCGTTGTTGCTCTCGCTCCAGTAGCTCATCACACTGTAGCCACGGGTGTCCTGGGCGTAGTCGGCGTCCTTGTAGGTCGGGTTGCCCTCGCCGGCGTTGTAGTCGCCGGGGTGGGACAGGCCCAGTACGTGGCCGATCTCGTGGGTCAGGGTCTGACGACCGTAATTGCCGGTGCCCGGGTTGATGTTGACCTGGTAGCCGCTGTTGATCAGGTACCAGGATTCACCCTTGTGCGAGCCCGGGCCATCGAACGGCAGGTAGGCGAATGCCGCGCCGCCGTTGCTGGCGCTGAAGTTGCCGAAGGTCATGTGACCGTCGCCGCCCGATGCCGCCTCGGTGAAGGTGACCTTGGCCACGTCCGCCCAGGACTGCATGGACAGCTTGGCCTGTTGCTTCTGCAGGTCGCTGAACTGGCTGAAGGTGCCCAGTCCGCGGCTGTAGAAGTCCGACGGTGCCTTGGTCAGGAAGGTGTAGGTGAGGCTGATCGTGCCGTCCTTGTTCAGGTCTTTCCAGGAAGCGCCGTCACGCAGGATGTGATCGGCGGCCTGGTCGGCCGTGAAGGACTTCTTGCCATTGATGTTCGCGCCGCCGCGGTCGTACTGGTGGGCAAAGCTGTCGATCAGGCCGAAGGAAGAACTTGGGCCCTTCGGTTGCAGTGCGGAAACGGCGGAAACAATGGCGTTTTCTTTGACTTTCGACATGCAGATTACTTCCTTGTGTACAAAAAAGCAGTTGATGTCCGACAGGGTTCTCCCACCGGGCGAGAACTTCCTGTCACTCGCCTTTATGAGGCGCAAAAAAACTGACACACATTGAAACTTGATGTCCAGCGTTTTTTGACGTCATTTTTTCGTTTTCGAAAACCAAACTGCGCCGCACTAATTTGCGCAAACTGCGATGGATCAACGGCGCCAGCGATAAGCATTAGTTACAGTCATGCACCCTGGCAGTTATAGACAACGGTTCGAAGTTTACTTTCGAAAATGCGACTTTCACTTGTTGTACGCCACCGCTCGTTCGTCTATGCGCTTTACTGCGCGACAACCCGCCACACGACCCTCCGTCGCCTGCTCGTTGACTTGCCGGCGTGGCAAGCGCTCAGTAGGCGTTGGTCAACGACCCCTTCCTGACAGGACGACACAATGACAAGACTCACGGTGCAATCCGGCGATTTCTTGCAAGGTGAAGGCGAGTATCGCAATGGAGCGCTCACACTCAAGACCCCGCGCAGCCCCTCCCCCGGCGAGCGCATTTCGCTGGCGCGGATCAAAGATCTGAAGCTGGCCAACCTCGAATCGACCCGCAGCCTCGGTGGCGCCCTGGGCTGGGGCGTGGCCGGTGCCCTGGTGGCCGGCCCGGTCGGCCTGCTGGCTGGCCTGCTGCTGGGTGGCAAGGAGGAAGAGGTCACCTTCCTCGCCACCTTCAAGGATGGCCGCAAGCTGCTGGCCATCACCGACGGCAAGACCTGGTCGAAGATCGACGACAACTGGCGCCGGCACCAGCGGCCGGCGGCGGCCTGAATCCACGGCTGCTTCGTTCGTTCTGACATTACAGGCCTGATTGCCGGCAAGCCGGCTCCCACAGGGGCAGATGCATCTGTAGGAGCGGGCTTGCATCAGCCATACGAACGTTTCCCCTGAAACATCGAATCCCTCCCCTGGCAGCCTGCTACCATGGCGCCCTTTTGCCTGCCCGACAGCTGCCGAGCGATAACGGCGCGTCCACTTTTCAAGGAGCCTTGCATGACCCCGCTTCGCCCCCGCCTGCCCCTTGGCCTGCTCGGCCTGGGCCTGGCCCTGCACAGTGGCCAGGGCCTGGCCGAGGACAGCGTGACCCTCGCCCCGGTACGCATCTCCGAGGTTCAGGACAACACCGGCTACCAGGCACGCGAAGCCCAGGTCGGCGGCCTGCACAGTGCGCCACTGCTCGACACCCCGGCCTCGGTCAGCGTGTTCAGCCGCCAGCTGCTGGACGACCGCCAGGTGCGCAAGCTGAGCGAAGTGCTGCAAGGCGATGCCTCGGTGGGCGAAAGCTACGCGCCGATCGGCTACTACGAGAACTTCAACGTGCGCGGCTTCGAGCTCAACGCCGCCAGCAGCTACCGAATCAACGGCCAGACCATCGCCGGCGAGCAGAACGTGGCGCTGGAGAACAAGCAGCAGGTGGAGCTGCTCAAGGGATTGTCGGGGTTGCAGAGCGGCGTGTCGGAGCCCGGCGGGCTGGTCAACTACGTGACCAAGCGCGCCGAGGACGTGCGCTCGGTCACGGTTTCGAGCAACGAGCAGGGCGAGCGCTACCTGGCCACCGACCTGGGCGGCTGGTTCGGCGCCGAGCGCCAGCTCGGCCTGCGGGTCAACCTGGCCCACGAGGACATCCGTTCCTATGTCGATCATGCCGACGGCAAGCGGGATTTTGCCTCCGTGGCGCTCGACTGGCAGATCAACCCGAATGCCGTGCTGGAACTGGACGCCGAGTACCAGCACCGCGAGCAGTATTCGGTACCGGGCTATCAACTGCTCGGCGGCACCCAGTTGCCCCATGGCGTCGATCCCAAGGATCACCTGGCTTGGCAATCCTGGGCCAAGCCGGTGCAGAACGACTCGCTGAACCTGGGTGGGCGCTTCAAGTACCAGTTCAACGACAACTGGAACGGCACCTTGAGCGCTTCGCGCAGCAAGGTGGTGATCGATGACTACAGTGCGTTTGCCTGGGGCAGCAACGGGGGCTGGTCATCGCATTTCAGCCCTGAAGGCAATTATGACATCTATGATTTCCGCAGCCCCGACGACACCCGCCGCATCGACGAGGCCCAAGCCATGCTCGACGGGCGCTTCGACGCCTTCGGCGTAGGCCACGAACTGACCCTGGGCAGCAGCGCCCAGCGCCGTACCCTCGACCAGCGTCCCAGCTTCAACGAGCTGCTCGATCCGCTACGCCCAGGCAATATCTACACCGGCATCCCCGCGCTGGATCCTTCCGACAAACCGCTTGGCCATAGTGAGCGCCGCCTCGACAGCCGCCAGTACGGCCTGTTCGTCAGCGACCGCATAACATTCAACGAACACTGGCAAACGGTGATCGGTGCCAGGGAAATACGCCTGGATGAGAAAACCTGGGACCAGAACGGTGTCGCCACGCGCCATACCCAGCAGTACCAGTTGCTGCCCAATGCGGCACTGATCTACAAGCCGCAGCCCGATACCACGCTCTATGCCAGCTATTCGAAGGGCCTTTCCGCAGGCGGCACCGCGCCCTGGTTCGCCAGCAACGCTGCCGAAATCCTCGCCCCCACCCTGTCGCGCCAGCTCGAAATCGGCATCAAGCGCGACTGGCAGGGCATGAGCTTCAGCGCGGCGCTGTTCCAGATCCGCCAGGCCTACCAATATGCCCGCCCCGACGACACCCCGGCACCGACCTACGTGCAGTCGGGCCAGCAGAAGAACACCGGCCTCGAACTCGGCGCCAGCGGCTGGGTGACCTCCAACCTGCAGATCCAGGCCAGCGCCGCGGCGATCCGCGCCCGCGTGCAGAACAGCGACACCGACGCCTACGAAGGCCACCAGGCGATCAACGTCCCGCGCCTGCGCGCGGCGCTGCAGGCCGACTACGCCCTGCCCGTACCCGGCCTGGCCCTGCTCGGCGGCGCCCGCTACAGCGCCAGCAAGTACGCCAACCACACCGGTGATGTCGAAGTCGGCGGCTATACCGTATTCGACGTCGGCAGCCGCTACCGCACGACCATCGGTGGTTACGACACCGTGCTGCGCCTGACCGTGGACAACGTCTTCGACAAGCGCTACTGGCGCGACGTGGGCGACTACCTGGGCGACAACTACCTGTTCCAGGGAGCACCGCGAACCGCCCGCCTGTCGGCCAGCGTCAGTTTTTGAGTGCCGCGCCGGATACCCAGCAAACACGGCCCCCAGTTCGCGGTCGAACGACGCGGGGCCTTCTCGCCTTATCGTTGCAGTTCCCTGCAACACAATCGTCGCCACACCCGCTGAAAGCCGTTTGGAGGCCTTCACACGCGTATGGCATTATGCTACCCAATAGGCGTGGAGCCGGATAGGGACATTGGAATTCAGTTTTTATGCAGTCGAATCATCTGTTGTACCTCCTGTACGGAAAGAAAACCGCTTACCTGCACGAGGCCAAGTTCAGCATCCTCTCCGCCCTGCGTCACCAAGCCGATCGCGAGAGCTTCAGCATTACCGTGTTCACGGACCATCCCGAGGCCTTCGCAGGCTGGCCGGTTCATACGGAATTTCTGGACGAGGCGACATTGGCCGACTGGATGGGACCGGCCGGTTACGTTCACCGACGCAAGGCCATGGCGATTCGCCGGGGCATGGAGCTCGCTGAAAAGACCATCTTCGTCGATACCGATACCATCTTCGTAAAAGATCCGGCAATGCTCTTCGAGCGCGTCAGCGATGAGCATTTCCTCATGGACCAATTCGAGTTCAGCTGGCAGCACGCGTCGCAGCGCGACGACTACACCGGGCTGGTCGCAGAACTGGCGGCGAGCAAACGTTCCCCCAGCCCTTCGCTGCGTCTCTACAACAGCGGTATCTGCGGAATGACTCGCCGTCACACCGGACTGCTGGACGAAGCGATCGCCCTGATCGATCAATGGGCACACCTGCATACGCAGTTGCACACCATGGAGCAGATCGCCGTTTCCTTCATGCTGGGCGACAAGCAGGTGGTCGAGGCCCGCGACTGCGTGCATCACTACTATTCACAGAAGTCCTATTACCACGCCATGGTAGGGCTGTTCTTCCAGCGTTTCGATGAGCAGTTCAGCCTCGCACTGGTCGAGGTGTCGCGGGGAGTGCCCAGCCACATACCGCCCCCCAACCTGACGCACAGGGTCGGCAACAGGCTCAGGCTCATGGGCCTGAGCAGCGATCTGCGCAAGGTTGGCCGCTACTACTTGCTGGGCCGCAAGCTGAGCGATTGTGCCTACCTGGATGCGACCCGCTACGTGTTTTGGGGCAAAGCGCTAGAAGCACTGAACGCCATGCCATCGTCGAAGAGAAAAGGCGAGATCAACAGGCTCTGGGCAAACGACCGGGATTTTCAGGCATTCGCCGAGCGTCAGATCGCAGGGTAACCCGGCCACTGACTGCAGCGGAGGTCCGCCCAGGCCGCCGCTGCCGCAAACAAAACCACGCACCAATAAACAAAAAGCCCCCGAACCTTTCGATTCGGGGGCTTTTCGCAGAATGTGGCGGTGAAGAAGGGATTTGAACCCTTGATACGATTTCTCGTATACACACTTTCCAGGCGTGCTCCTTCGACCACTCGGACACTTCACCGTTTTCTCTTCAAGCTATTCAGCCTGTCGAGGCGCGCTAATTTAGTAGAAGCCTTTTCCTTTGGCAAGTATTTTTTTCAGAATTTTCATGCGCTTAAGCCAATCGACGGAAAAGCCGGGCTATTCAGGGCAATGCTGCCATTGTGCCCAGCGCTTTTCCCGCCCCTTGCGCCGCTGCCCCGATGCTACAGGGCACAAGGACGCAGCGCTGACTGACCAGTCAGTCTTGGCGCTTTACCTGGCCGATGCCGCTGGGTAACGTCATCGCCACGCCATCCAAAGGACTCTGCCATGAGCGAGCTGATTACCTACCACGCCGAAGACGGCATCGCCACCCTGACCCTGAACAACGGCAAGGTCAATGCCATCTCCCCGGATGTCATCAAAGCCTTCAATGCCGCGCTCGATCGCGCCGTCGAGGAGCGCGCGGTGGTGATCATCACCGGCCAGCCGGGCATTCTCTCCGGCGGCTACGACCTCAAGGTGATGACCGCCGGCCCCAAGGAGGCCGTCGGCCTGGTCACCGCCGGCTCCACCCTGGCCCGCCGCCTGCTGTCGCACCCGTTCCCGGTGATCGTCGCCTGCCCCGGCAATGCCGTGGCCAAGGGCGCCTTCCTGCTGCTGTCGGGTGATTACCGCATCGGGGTCGAAGGCCCCTACAAGATCTGCCTGAACGAAGTGCAGATCGGCATGACCATGCACCACGCCGGTATCGAGCTGGCCCGCGACCGCCTTGGCCGCGCGGCGTTCCAGCGCTCGGTGAACAACGCCGAGGTGTTCGACCCCCAGGGCGCCCGTGAAGCCGGCTTCCTCGACAAGGTGGTGCCCGCCGAGCAGCTGCAGGAAACCGCCCTGGCCGCGGCCCGCGAATTCAAGAAGCTGAACATGCTGGCGCACAAGAACACCAAGCTGAAGGTGCGCAAGGCGCTGCTGGAGGCGCTGGACGAAGCGATCCTGGCGGACCAGAACCACCTGGGCTGATCTGAACAGCTGATGCAAGACCTGTGGGAGCGGGTTTACCCGCTCCCACAGATGTTCTGCCAACAAGAGGCACTGCAGTGTTTGCCCCTGACAGTGCACACCCGTACACTGCGCCGCGACTGTCCGGTGTGAGTCGTACCATGCTTTATATGCTTCGCATGCTCCTGTTGGCGCTGCACTTCCTGCTCGTGGGTGTCGTCGGCCTGGTGATCGGCCTGCTGCGCCCGTTCAACCCCGACAACAGCCGCCTGTTCGCCCGCCTGTACAGCGTGCCGGCCGCCTGGCTCATGCGCATCAAGGTCAAGGCCGAGGTCGGTCCGCTGTGGGACCAGCCCCCCGGCTGCGTGATCATCGCCAACCACCAGTCCAACTATGACCTGTTCATCCTCGGCCAGGTCGTGCCGCGCCGCACCGTGGCCATCGGCAAGAAGAGCCTGGGCTGGATCCCGCTGTTCGGCCAGCTGTTCTGGCTGGGCGGCAATGTGCTGATCGACCGCAAGAACGCCTACCAGGCGCGCAAGGCCATGCAGACCACCACCCGGACCCTGCGCGACGACACCTCGATCTGGATCTTCCCCGAAGGCACGCGCAACCCCGGCGAGCAGTTGCTGGCGTTCAAAAAGGGCGCTTTCCACATGGCCATCGAAGCCGGCGTGCCGATCGTACCGGTGTGTGTCAGCCGCTACACCCAGCGCCTGGGCCTGAACAGCTGGCGCCAGCGTACGGTGGTGATTCGCTCGCTGGCCCCTATCGCCACCGCCGGCCTGACCCAGCAGGACCTGCCCGCGCTTATCGAGCAATGCCGCAGCCAGATGCAGCATTGCATCGACCATATGGAAAGCGAGTTCACCGCGCCCTGATCGGCGTGCGGACTTGCCCCGCGCCGCTACACAGCCCAAGCTGTCTAGCGTGTTCAATCGGATAAGCGGACAACCATGGGTCGAGTCGTCGCATCGGCGGTGTACAGCGCCGGCAGGAAGGTCACCAATATCAGCCTCGACGAGGGCGCGGAGTGGGCCCGCAAGCCCGGGCACTTCGTCTGGATCGGCCTGGAGGAGCCCAACGCCGAGGAACTGGCCAACCTGCAGCGCCAGTTCGGCCTGCACGAGCTGGCCATCGAGGACGCCCTGGAGAAACACAGCCGGCCAAAACTCGAGACCTTCGGCGACGCGCTGTTCATCGTCACCTACTCGCCGGTACGCCACGAAGGAAAGCTCGAGTTCATCGAGACCCATATCTTCGCCGGCAACGGCTACATCATCACCTGCCGCAACGGTCACTCGAAGTCCTATGCCCTGGTGCGCCAGCGCTGCGAAGCGCGCCCGCTGCTGCTCGAGCACGGCGAGGACTTCGTGCTCTATGCCCTGCTGGATTTCGTCACCGAGAACTACCAGCCGGTGAGCGAGGCCATCCACGGCGAGATCGAGGAGCTGGAGCAGAGCGTGCTCGGCAATTCGCTCAAGGAAGAGGACATCCAGCGCCTGCACAGCCTGCGCCGCGACATCCTGCGCCTGCGCCGCTACGTGGCGCCGATGGTGGAGATCAGCGAGGAATTGCAGCGCCTGAGCTTTCCGTTCATCGACAAGAACATGCGCCCGTACTTTCGCGATGTGCAGATCCATGTCACGCGGCAGATGGAAGACCTGGCCGGGATCCGCGACATCGCCAGCCAGACCATCGAGATCGGCATGCTGCTGGAGTCGTCAAGGCAAAGCATCACCCAGCGCAAGTTCGCCGCCTGGGCGGCGATCCTGGCGTTTCCCACGGCGGTTGCCGGAATCTACGGAATGAACTTCGAGAACATGCCGGAGCTGGCCTGGCGCTACGGTTACTTCGGCGTGCTGGGGGTGATCGCCCTGGGCTGTTCGGGGCTGTATTACAGCTTCAAGCGTTCGGGCTGGCTGTAACGCCAATCGCGGGCAAGCCCGCGATTGCGGTCGATGCGGATCTCAGATCGCGCGGCTGCCGGGCTGCTGGACGAAACGCAGCATCCACTCGCCCACCAGATCCCCCTGGTGCTCGGTGGCCAGGCTGGCCACTGCCTTCTCATAGACTTCATTACCCAACGATGCCTGTCGCGCGTCGAGCAATGCCCGGGAGTAGTCATGGACGAACTCCGGGTGCCCCTGGAAGCACAGCACCTGGTCACGGATGTGATAGGCGGCGTTCGGGCAGAAGTCGCTGGAGGCGATCACCGTGGCCCCTTCGGGCAGCTCGGTGACCTGGTCCTGGTGGCTGATCAACAAGGTCAGCTCGGACACCTGCGGGTCCATCCACGGCGCATGGGCCGCCAGGCTGTAGCGGTGAACGCCCACGCCCCAGCCCTTGTCGGCGCGCTCGGCCTTGCCGCCGAGGGTCAGCGCCAGCAGCTGGTGACCGAAACACACGCCCAGCAGCTTCTCGCCACGTTCGTAGAGCTCGAGCAGGTAGGCCTTGAGCGTCTGGATCCATGGATCGTCGCCGAACGAGTCGGCCTTGCTGCCGGTCACCAGGTACGCATCGAAGCGTTCGCCGTCCGGGGGATAGTCGCCGTTCATCACGTTGTACACATCGAATTCGGCCGCGATCGGCTGACGCGAGAACAGCTGCTCGAACATCCTTCCGTAGCCCTGGTACTGCGCAATCAACTCCGGTCGCAGGACATCGGTTTCAAGGATGCAGATGCGTAACGACATAGGGGTAGTCCTGAACGACATGTGGGTGGGATTTGCTGTAGAGACTGACGCGAAAGGGCCGTACAAGCAAGTAGGATGTCCGGACGAACGGTAGGCCCTGTAACCCTTGGTAACCCCTGCCGCGCACTCGTCTAGCCTGAGCGTGCCAGCGGGGTGGCCAGTGGCCTTAAAGCCATGAGGAATCGTCATGAAAAATCTTAGAACAAAGGGTTCTGAAACAGGGATGACGCGGGCCCTACTGTTGGTTGTATATCCAGATATACGCGGCAAGCAGGAACGGCGTGCCATCACGCCGCTGCGATCGACCCGACGCTAGACAAGGAAGCCAAGGGTTATTCAGGAATAACAACAAGAAGGCGGTCCGCCATGTTCAGACAATCCAAGGTACGCCAAGCCGGCCTCATACTCTTCGCCACGACGCTGCTGCTGATCCTGCCGAACCTCACCCGGCTGTTCGGCTGAACGCGGCAGTGGCCTTTTCCAAGCACGCGTGGGTAATCTGCCGACCTTGATGGTTGGAGATCGCCCATGCGCCTGTGCCTTGCCCTGCTCTGCCTGCTGCTCGCCCCGACATTGTCGGCGGCGCAGCTGAACCTCGAACTCGGTGGCGACAGCCGGCACTGGAGCAGTGAACAGCTACTTGCCCATCCGCAGGCGCAGGAAATTACCATCGAACAGGACGTGGCCTACAAGCGCACCTTTCATTACCGCGCCGTGCCCCTGGCGGTACTGCTGCAGGGCGTGAAACCGAGCGATCACCTGCAGGCCGTGGCGCTCGATGGCTTCGCCGCCGAGATGCCCGCCGGGCCGCTGTTGCAAGCGGGCCCGGCGCAGGCCTGGCTGGCCATCGAAGACCCCAGCCACCCTTGGCCCGCGCTGAGCAAGGGCAAGCCAGGCGCCGGGCCGTTCTACTTGGTTTGGACCCAACCGCAGGCCAGTGGTATTCGCCCGGAACAATGGCCATATCAGATCGCCAGCATCCGCCGCCTGCCCCCGGTCGAGACGCGCTTCCCCGCCCTGCTGCCCGACCCGGCCGTGGCCGAGAGCGACCCGGTGCGCCAGGGCTTTGCCCTGTTCCAGCAGAACTGCCTGGCCTGCCATCGCCTCAATGGCGCCGGCGACGCGCACTTGGGCCCGGACCTGAATCTGCCGCACAATCCCACCGAGTACTTTCAGCCGGCCTACCTGCGTCAGTACATCCGTGACCCGCAAAGCCTGCGAAGTTGGCCGCAGGCGAAGATGCCCGGGTTTTCCACCCAGGTGCTGGATGAGCGGGCGCTCGATGCCGTGCTGGCGTACCTGAAGCATATGGCGGGGCGCAAAGCGCACTAATGCCCTTGCGGGCCTAGGCGATCGGCCTTTCCTGCTTGACGCCCCAACCCTCGACTTCGCCGCCGTAGGGCGAGACGACCTGCTCAAAGGCCTGTTCGAAGGCGCCGATACCGCCATGGGTGGCGTACATCACCTTGCTCAACTCCAGGTGCCAGGCGCCGTCGTCGCGCTCGCTCACCTGGGCGTTGAGCGATTCGCCGCGAAACTGCCCCGCCGCCCGGCGGGCACCCGCCTCGCTGGGAAATACGGCGTAGAACTCGATGGGATGGATGCGGGTGAAATCGAAACCGCCAGCTTTCATCTGGCGTAGGACACTGCTGCTGATGTCGTCGTTCTGGCTGCTCATGAAACGTCCTCCTGCAAAGCAATGGATAGACTTTCCGTGCACAACGCACCTGCCTGGCACACAAGGAATGCCTGACAATACGAGCGGATTGCAAGACGCGATGAAAACGGCGGCGGCCCGCAGAGAAGGCCGGCGCCTGACTTGAGCGTAGCGCCTGCGCTGGCACTACGCCAGATATCCCCGGTTCAGGGCGCTTCGCGAATGGTGGTGATGGTCACGCCGCTCTGTTCCTTGAGCCAACGTGCCGTGGGGGAAAAGCTGCGGTCCTGGAAGTCGTTGAGGTCCAGCTCATCCATGAGCGGAAACAGCCGCGAACGGATCGCGCGGGCGGCATCCTCCTCGCTGGGGCATTGCTCGGCATTGAGCAGCAGCGTCTGCGGCTCGCCCTTCTGGTCGGCAAAGCTGACTTCCCATGCTTTCATCGATCAACCCTCGCTGACGCAACGGTGAATGAAACGGCGTACTCACTTGACCATGGCCCAGGGATGAATGTTCAGCCACGTACATGAAACCGCATGAAAAAAGCCCGCCGGTTCAGGGCGGGCTTCATGAGGCAGGCGGCGGCCTTACTTCGGCGTGCCGTGGACGACACCGGCGGTGTTGTCCAGCAGGCTCTTGGTCGCGGTCTGGATATAGGCCTCGAGCTTCTTGAGCATTTCCGGCTGGTCCGGGCTTTCGATCAGTTCGGCCTTGAACTCGCGGCCCAGCTGGTAGCGGTACATCCGCGGGGTCATGTCCTTGGACTCGATGAGGATGCGATCGCCCTGCACCAGGCCGACGATCTGCTCGCTGCCCGACGGTTTGATCATGCCCACGCCCTGGTCGCCCTCAGGCAGGTTGAGCAAGTCGCGGCCCCAGCACTGGTGTCGGGCCTGACCACCGAGACGGCCCATGATGGTCGGCACGATGTCGACCTGGGTACCCACGGTGTGATTGACCGCGCCGAACTTCTCCTGGATACCCGGGGCGATCAGCAGCAGCGGCACGTTGAAGCGGCCCAGGTCCAGCTCGGTGACCTGCTGGTGGTTGCCGAAGCCATGGTCGCCGACGATGACGAACAGGGTGTCCTTGAAGTACGGCTCCTTGCGGGCCTTCTCGAAGAACTGGCCCAGCGCCCAGTCGGAATAGCGCATGGCGGTCAGGTGCTCGTCCAGGCGCCCTTGCCCGGTGACCTTCTCCACCGGCAGGTCCTTGGGCAAGGCGTACGGCGTGTGGTTGGAGAGGGTCTGCAGCAGCGCGTAGATCGGCTTCTTGCCATCATGCTTGGCCAGCTCTTCGTTGCCACGGTTGAACATGTCCTGGTCGGACACGCCCCAGGTCGGGTCGGAGAACACCGGGTCGACGAAGTCGTTGCGGCCGATGAAGGTGGTCATGCCCTGGTTGCCGAAGAACCCGGACTGGTTGTCCCAGGCGAAGTCGCCGTTGTAGACGTAGACATCGTCATAGTCGCGGGCACTGAGCAGCGCCGGCAGGCCGGACAGCTTGTGGCCGCCTTCCGGGGTCTGCATCAGGTACTCGAAGCCCGGCAGGTTGGGGAAGCAGGCCATGGTGGCGAACATGCCCTGGTGGGTATGGGTGCCGTTGGAGAAGAAGCGGTCGAACAGCAGACCCTCCTTGGCCAGCTTGTCGAAGTACGGGGTGATGTTGTTCGGGCTGCCCAGGGCGCCCACCGAGTGGCCGGCGAAGCTTTCCATGAGGATGACCACGACATTCTTGACCGCCAGGGTGTTCTTCTCCGGCGGCAGGAAATCACGACGGATCGGTGCCTCGTCGGCATCGACCAGGGTGTCGTTGGCGGTCAGCAGCTGCTCGCGCACGGTCTGGGTGGCCAGCGGCTGGTCGAGTACCGGCTTCCAGATGTTGGCGCGGTCCTCGCCGAAGCGGCTCTTGGCGGCGTCGATCAGGGTCAGCGTGCCGTTCAGGCCCAGCTGGTTGACGAAGTTCGAGTCGGTGGTGAAGGCATCGCCCCAGCGCATCGGCGGGCCCTGGCGCAGGGTGCCACGGGCGGCGACCACGGCCACCAGCAGCACGACCATGAACACTGCCAGGCGACCATACCACGGCGCGAGCTTGCGGCTGCTGGCGGACTGGATGCTTTGCTCGCCACGGGTCAGGCGATCGATGCCCTTGAACAGCAGGCTCAGCAGCCAGGTGCCGACCAACCAGGCCAGCAGGTAGCGGACCACCGGGAAGCCGTACCAGAGCATGCTCATGACGGTCTTGGGGTCTTCCTTGATGTACTGGAACACCAGACCGTTCAGGCGCTGGTGGAACTCGCGGTAGAAGTCCATCTCCATCAGGCCGAGGAACATCACCACGCTCGAGGCGATGGTCAGCCAGAAGCGGAAGAAGCCACGGCGGGCCATCAGCCAGGGGCTGAGCAGCGCCAGCAGCAATGGGATGCTGATGTACACCACCACCCGCAGGTCGAAGCGCAGGCCGTTGAGGAAGCCTTCGGCGACGGTCGAGTTCGGCGTGTCGCCGATCATGTCGCTGTTGTAGACCAGCAGCGCCAGCCGCACCAGGCTGAGCATCAACATGATCACCAGGCCACTGAGCAATGTGTAGGCCAGGTGGGATTTCAGGGTCGGCGAGAACGAGCCTCGCACGCCCTGTTGCTTCAAGGCGTCCGTGTTAGCCATGAATGGAGAGGTCCTAGGATTGCGGTTTGCGAAAAGGCGAAATCGCCGACAGCCTGGTGGTCGGCCCCTCGAACGCGAGGTGGGACCAAGGCCGCATTGTGCGGCGCGGATTTTCAAAAATCGAGTGTGAAAATTTTGTCGAGAGCAGCCTGTCCTTACAAAGTTATACAGTTGGGTTGAAAGGCCTCAGATCCGCACATTGCCCCGCGGCCCGGCGATTGCCCAGATGATCAGCCCCAGCACCGGCAGCAGCAGGATCAGCAGGATCCACAGCACCTTGATGCCGACCTCCGCGCCGCTCTTGAGCACATTGAGAATGGCCCAGATATCCAGGGCCAGGATGATCAGGCCGACCAGGCTGTTGAAGGTGGCCCCCATGGCGCCGCTCCCGCACGGTAAATGTGTTCAAGAGCATAGCTGGCTATGGCCTCGATAGAAGGGAATCCTTGGCCTGGCGCACAGGTCAGTGGGTAGACTGCTGTCATTCACTGCTCCGAGGTTCGCATGCCCCCCGCCCACACCGAAAGTGTCGCTCCCGACTCAATGCTCAGCGCCTGGCGACAACAGGCCCAGGAAACGCCCTGGCTCAGCGCCGGCCTGGCCCTGAGCCTGCTGGCCGTCGCCGCGCTGTTGCTGGCGAGCCTGTGGAACGCGGTCAACGGCGACCACGCCGACAACCTGCACCTGGCTCTGCTCGGCGGGCTGTCGGGCTTCGGCGCCACCGCACTGGGCGCGGTGCTGGCGGTGGTCCTGCGTGACGTCAACGCCCGCACCCAGGATGTGATGCTCGGTTTTGCCGCCGGCATGATGCTCGCCGCCAGTTCGTTCTCGCTGATCCTGCCGGGCCTGGACGCCGCCCGCGAGATCACCGGCAACGGCCCGGCGGCGGCCTTAACCGTGGTCCTGGGCATGGGCCTCGGGGTACTGCTGATGCTGGGCCTTGACCGCTTCACCCCGCACGAGCATGAAAGCACCGGCCCTTGCGGGCCGCAGGCCGAACGGGTCAACCGGGTGTGGCTGTTCGTGCTGGCCATCACCTTGCACAACCTGCCCGAGGGCATGGCCATCGGGGTGAGCTTCGCCAACGGCGACATGAACATCGGCCTGCCGCTGACCAGCGCCATCGCCATCCAGGACATTCCCGAAGGCCTGGCCGTGGCCCTGGCCCTGCGCGCCACGGGGCTGTCGAACTTCAAGGCGATGATGGTGGCGATCGGCTCGGGCCTGATGGAGCCGCTGGGCGCGGTGATCGGCCTGGGCATTTCCACCGGCTTCGCCCTGGCCTACCCGATCAGCATGGGCCTGGCGGCGGGGGCGATGATCTTCGTGGTGTCCCACGAGGTGATCCCGGAGACCCATCGCAATGGGCACCAGACCGCGGCGACGCTCGGGCTGATGGGCGGGTTCGCGGTGATGATGTTTCTTGATACCGCGTTGGGTTGAGCGGCCAATGCGCAATCCCTGTAGGAGCGGCCTTGTGCCGCGAAAGGGGTGCGAAGCGCCCCCAGGATTCCTGTATCAAGCTGATATCGCCGGGGCCGCTTTGCAGCCCTTTCGCGGCACAAGGCCGCTCCTACAAGGGAATCGTTGCTTAGACGTGCACCGCCACCTTCAGCGCCTCCAGCGCCGGCTCCACCTTGATGCCGACTGCCTCGCCCAACGCCAGCACACGGGCCAGGTCGTTCTGCCCCACCATCACCATCTGCAGCTCGTCATCGAGCAACTGGCTGAAATTCAGCAGCACGTAGCCCCCGGCTTCCTTGTTCAGCGCGCCCATCTGCACCTGGATGCGGTTGAGCGCGGTCAGCGCCTCGGTGCGCGCCAGCTGCTTGGGCTTGAGGGTGAACGGCACGCTCTTGTCGAACGAGTCGCTGATCCGCTGGAACAGGTCCTGGTAGCTGTCGGCCTGGAACAGCACGGTATCGGGCAGGCTGCCGACCACAACCCATTCGCCCAGCGGGAACGGGAAAGTGTCGTCGTAGTTGATGTCCGGGTTGGCGGCGAGGAAGGCGGCGGGGTCGGCGTAGGCCTGGGCGGCCTCGGCGGCGATGCGCTCGATGTCCTCATCGCGCATGCAGCCGGCGCCGATGAGGCGGATGAGTTCGAGCAACTGGTCTTTCATGGGGGGCCCTGCGGGTTGGCGTGAAAGGCGCCAAGGATAGCCGCAAACGCCCCCGAAGGGTTAGCCGGCCTTCGCCTCCAGGCGTGCGGCAGCGTCCACCGCGCCCATGGTGCGCGCAGCCGCCAGTGCGGTGGCGCCGGCCGCGTCACGCCGTGCCGGATCGGCCCCCTGGGCCAGCAGGTAGTCGATGATCTCCAGGCGGTTGAACATCGCCGCCAGCATCAGCGCGGTGCGCCCGTCCGCGGCGGCGGCATCCACCGGCACGCCGTGCTCGAGCAGCAGGCGGATCATCGCCAGGTCGCCCTTGAAGGCGGCGCCGGCCATGGGCAACTGGCCGTTGTCATTGGCGATCAGCGGATCGGCGCCATGGGCCAGCAGCACCCGCACGGCGTCGTGGTGGCCGTGGTAGCTGGCCAGCATCAACAAGGTGTCGCCCTTGTGGTTACGCAGGTCGGCGGGCAGGCCACCGTCGAGCAGGCGACCGAGCATCGTCGCGTCACCGCGGCGGGCGCGCTCGAAGACTTCCTCGGCGAAGGCCGCGGTTTCTTCGGCGGTCATGGTGGCGGGCTGGTGATCGGACATCGGGAACCTCCTGGCATCTGGCAATGGGCCAAGTGTCCATGAGGCAGCGGCGAGCGGTCCAAGGTTCAGATTCTATCGGCGCCAGAGAGCCAGGCTATGACCGTGCAAAATGCACTGTGCAAAATGCACGGGCGTGCAGATTGCAATGCGTGATCTTCTAAAACCAAATTTAAGATATTGATTTTAAAGGTTTTTTTCTTTAGGCAAAGGCTGGCACGTTCGCTGCAATCATCCACTCAAGTCTGCCAGTACAACAGTCAGGAGTTGATATGGACCTCATCCAGGAAAAATTCGCCTCGGTCTTCGCCGCCTACCAGGTCACCACCCAACCGCGTCCGGACGGCGGTGTCCTGCTGACCCTGCGCGCCAGCGACGGCGTGGTGACCCGCCGCGTGCTGACCTATGCGCAGCTGCACAGCGCCGAGCAACTGTCCTGGGCGATCAGCGCCATCCGCCGCGACTTGGCCGGGCAGCCGAGCGAACTGCCGGTGATCTCGATGCTGCAGAGCCAGCAACGCTTTGCCCTGCCGACCTACCGCTGATCGCGCGACCCTCTTCGCGGAGCACGCCTGCGCTCACCCACGGACGGCGTGAGCAGAGGCGGCCCCGCGAGCCAATCCCTTTATAATCAGAGTTCGTCGAGTCCGGCAAATTGCCGGGCCGTGGCATCGCCGGTAAAACGCGGCAGCACCGCCTGCTCGCTGGAAAACAGACGCAGGGCCAGGCAGAACGGCGTATCGCCCAGGTCCAGCCAGCGACATGTACCGGCGGGCACCACCAACACATCGTCCTTCTCGCACAACACGGCGTATACCGCGTCTCCCAGACGCAGGCTGACCTGCCCGCGCCCGCTGATCAGCGCGAACACTTCCTCGCCGTCATGCACATGCTCGTCGCGCAGGTCGGCCTGGCTCGGGTCGACGCCATCGCGACTGAGCACGCCGAACACCACGCTGCCATGGGCGGTCATCAGCTGGTCGAGCGGCCCACGGCACGCCGCGACCACCTCATCCTGGCTGCTGCCCGGGCGCAGGCGCGCGCCGGACTGCCAGCGGCCGAAGCGCACGCCCTGCTCGGCCAGGGTCGCGGCAATGTCGTCGTGGTGGGTCAGCACCTTGTGCGGCAGTTCCGGGCTGGACGGGTCGAATACGCTGAGGATGCTCATCAGGGGTGGTTCCTGCTGTCTTTGAGTCGGAAGGCAATGATAACGGCTGCCGCGAGCGCCGCGACGCTGGCCATACCAAAGGTGAAGTGCGGGCCCAGTTTCCAGCTGTAGCCCGAGTACAAGGCACCCAGCGCGCCGCCGGTGCCCGAGAGCGCCGCGTACAGCGCCTGGCCCTGGCCCTGCTGGCGGGCGCCGAAACTGGCCTGGACGAAGGCGATGGCCGCGGCGTGGAAGCAGCCGAACGTGGCCGCGTGCAGTACCTGGGCGAACACCAGCACTGCAGGAATATCGGCCAGGCTGCCCAGCAGCAGCCAGCGCACGGCGGCCAGCAGGAAGCTCGCCAGCAGCACCTTGCGCACGGAAAAACGGCCGAAGATCCGGCTCATGGCCATGAACACCAGCACCTCGGCCACCACCCCGAGCGCCCACAGCAGGCCGATGGCGCCGCGGCTATAGCCCAGGTGCTCCAGGTGCAGGGTGAGGAAGGTGTAGTACGGCCCGTGGCTGAGCTGCATGAGGGCCACGCACACATAGAAGGCCAGCACGCCGGGCGCCCGTACCTGCGCGAGGAAACCCCCTGCCCCGCGACGCTCGGTCTGCTCCACGGGTTGCGCGTTGGGCACCCAGAGGCTGGCGGCGACAATCCCGGCCATGATCACCACCAGCGCCACCGGGTAGATGTCCAGGCTCAGCCATTCGAACAGGCGCCCAAGCCCGACCACCGCGAGTATGAAGCCGATCGAGCCCCACAGCCGCACCTGGCTGTAGCGCGCGGTCTGACCATGCAGGTGGGCCAGGGTGATCACCTCGAACTGCGGCAGCACCGCGTGCCAGAAGAACGCGTGCAGGGCCATGACCATCGCCAGCCAGGCATAGCTCTTGCCGGAGAATATCAGCGAGAAGGTCGCCAGGGTCGACAGCGCGCCCAGGCGCACGATCAGCAGGCGCTGGCCGCTGCGGTCGCCCAGCCAGCCCCACAGGTTGGGGGCGACGCAGCGCATCAGCATGGGGATGGCCACCAGCTCGCCGATGCGTGCCGGGGAAAAGCCCAGGTGGTCGAAGTACAGGGCCAGGAACGGCGCGGTGGAGCCGAGCAGGGCGAAGTAGAAGAGGTAGAAGCTGGAGAGGCGCCAGTAAGGGATCGGGGGCATGGGATGGGCCTTGTATGAGCCTGCACCGGCCTCTTCGCGGGTAAACCCGCTCCCACAGGGATCGCCAATGCTGTGAGATCCCTGTGGGAGCGGGTTTACCCGCGAAGAGGCCGACCCTGGCTAAGTCAGAGCTGGCCCAGTACCGGGGTGCCCACTTTCACTTCGGCATTCTGCGCCCGGTGGCGCAGCAGGTGGTCCATCAAGGCGATGGCCATCATCGCCTCGGCGATCGGCGTGGCGCGGATGCCGACGCACGGGTCGTGACGGCCCTTGGTGATGACCTCGACCGGGTTGCCGTCGACGTCGATCGAACGGCCCGGGGTGGTGATGCTCGAGGTCGGCTTGAGCGCCAGGTGGGCGACGATCGGCTGGCCCGAAGAGATGCCGCCGAGGATGCCGCCGGCATTGTTGCTGAGGAAGCCCTCGGGGGTCAGTTCGTCACGGTGCTCGGTGCCACGCTGGGCGACACTGGCAAAGCCGGCGCCGATCTCCACGCCCTTGACCGCGTTGATGCTCATCAGCGCATGGGCAAGCTCCGCGTCGAGGCGGTCGAAGATCGGCTCGCCCAGGCCCGGCATCACGCCTTCGGCGACCACGGTGATCTTCGCCCCCACCGAGTCCTGGTCGCGGCGCAGCTGGTCCATGTAGGCCTCGAGTTCCGGCACCTTGTCCGGGTCGGGGCTGAAGAAGGCGTTGTGCTCGACCGAGTCCCAGGTCTTGAACGGGATCTCGATCGGGCCGAGCTGGCTCATGTAGCCGCGCACGCGAATACCCTGGGTGGCCAGGTACTTCTTGGCGATGGCGCCGGCCGCCACGCGCATGGCGGTCTCGCGCGCCGAGCTGCGGCCACCGCCGCGGTAGTCACGAATGCCGTACTTGTGGTGATAGGTGTAGTCGGCGTGGGCCGGGCGGAACAGGTCCTTGATCGCCGAGTAGTCCTTGGACTTCTGGTCGGTATTGCGGATCAGCAGGCCGATCGAGCAGCCGGTGGTGCGCCCTTCGAACACCCCGGAGAGGATCTCCACTTCGTCCGGTTCCTGGCGCTGGGTGGTGTGCCGGCTGGTGCCGGGCTTGCGCCGGTCGAGGTCGTGCTGCAGGTCGGCGAGGGAGATTTCCAGGCCTGGCGGGCAGCCGTCGACAATGGCGACCAACGCCGGGCCATGGCTCTCGCCAGCGGTGGTGACAGTGAACAGCTTGCCGTAGGTATTGCCGGACATGGACGCTCCGCGAATCTGCCTGAAGTGGTCGAAAGCGGCAGTATACGGAAAACAACGGGGATTTGGGGGTCGTGCGGGCCTTATCGCGGGGCAAGCCCACTCCCACGAAACGGTTTTGCCGGGGCCATGAGGTCGGCGAACCTTCGCGGTGGCGTAATGTCGAATCTACAACTTCCCATGTAGTACCCCGTCCATGAAGTCGCGCCTCGCCGCCCTGCTCCTGCTGTTCTGCACCGGCCTCGCCCAGGCCGCCCCCACCGTGCTGCAACGCCCCATCGACCTGGACACCGGCCAGGGCGTGCTGCATGGCAGCCTGCTGTTGCCCCAGCAAGCCACCCCGCCGCCAGTGGTGCTGATCATCGCCGGCTCCGGCCCTACCGACCGCGATGGCAACAACCCCGCCTCCGGGCGCATCGACAACCTCAAGCGCCTGGCCCTGCTGCTGGCCGGCGAGCACATCGCCAGCGTGCGCTTCGACAAGCGCGGCGTGGCCGCCAGCCAGCCGGCCACCCCCGACGAACGGGACCTCAGCGTCGAGCGCTATGTCGCCGATGTGGTGGCCTGGGGGCGCGCGTTGCGCCAGGACCCGCGCTTCGGCCCGCTGATCCTGGTCGGCCACAGCGAAGGCGCGCTGATCGCCAGCCTGGCCGCCGAACAGGCCGGCGCCAGCGCGGTGATCACCCTGGCCGGCAGCGGCCGGCCGGTGGCCGACGTGCTGCGCGAACAACTGGCCCAGCGCCTGCCCCCGGCGCAACTGGCCGGTGGCGTGGCGCTGATCGACCGCTTGCAGGCCGGGCAGACCAGCCTCGACGTGCCCGCCCCGCTGCGCCAGGTATTTCGCCCCAGCGTGCAGCCGTACCTGATCACCCTGCTGCACCAGGACCCGGCGGCCGCTTTCGCCCGGCTCACAGTACCCGCGCTGATCGTCCAGGGCCGCAACGACATCCAGGTCGAGGTGGCCGACGCCGAGCGCCTCAAGGCCGCCAAGCCCGACGCCCAGCTGGCGCTGATCGACGGCATGAACCACATGCTGCGCATCAGCCCCCGGGAGATGGGCCAGCAGCGTGACAGCTACCGCAATCCCGAACTGCCGCTGGCCCGTGAGCTGGGGGAGCGCATCGTCCTGTTCATCCACGGGCTGCCGCAGGCCTGAAAGCGCCCTCAGGTATTGGCCCGGCCTGCCGATAACGCGGCTAAGAAGGCAGTGATCCGGGGGCATGCGCGCCCCGATCGCGGGCAAGCCCACATCTGCGATGTCCTTGCAGGTACCGGCACCCGGCCGCCGTGCACCTGAGGATTCCCTGATGACCGATGCCCCCGCCGCCGAGGCGACCGAAGAACAAGCCCCGGAAAGCGCCCCGCTGCCCTGGGCGGACCTTGCCGCCGAGCACTTCCAGTTGCTGCGCCTGGCGCCGCTGCCGACCGACCGCAACAGCGGCGCCCGCCCACTGCGTTTCGTCCAGTTCGGCTACGCCGAGCGCCACGACAAGGCCCACAGCCTGCTGCGCATGGAAATCCGCCTGCCGGGACAGAAGGTGCGCAAGGAACAGAACCAGCTGGATATCCGCGTCGACCACGAAGCGCGCACGGTACGTATCGGCGACCCGGCCGGCCTGCAGCTGGAGCCGCTGAACCGTGGCCTTGGCCGCTACCTGCTGGCGCAAGCGGTGCAGTGGCTGCAGCAGCGTTGCTCGCACTACCGGGTCGAGGGCATGAGCCTGCCGAACAAGGACGCCCTGAACGAAGACACCCGCCTGCGCCGCGACCATGTGCTGGGCAGCGTCGGCCTGGCAGTGGAGTACACCGACGGCCAGTTGCTCAAGGGGCGCGTGGTGGAAACCCCGGTGGGCCAGCTCAAGGGTGGCTGGAATACCGAGAAGGTGCAGCGCGTGGACAACCTCGAGGCCGCCGGCATGCTGCAGCAGGCCGAGCAGAACCTGATGGAGAAGGAAGCCCAGTTGCGCGAGCGTGACGAACGGGTGGCCAAGTACCGCCGCGAGGACAGCGGCCTGCGCTTCACCATCACCTGCCTGGTGGCGTTCGCGGTGTTCCAGGCCGGGCTGCTGATCTGGATCGCCACCCGCTGACCAGCCCTGCGCGATCCGTGTAGGAGCGGCCTTGTGCCGCGAAAGGGCTGCGCAGCAGCCCCAGATGCAAAGATCACTGGGGCCGCTTTGCGGCCCTTTCGCGGCACGAGGCCGCTCCTACAGGGGCGCGGTGTGAATCCTTCAGACCCGCGCCTTGAACAGCTCCTGATGCTGCCGGCACTGCTCGGCCGTCAGCATGAACACCCCGTGGCCACCGCGCTCGAACTCCAGCCAGGCGAAGTCCACCTCGGGATAGAGCGACTCGACGTGCACCTGGCTGTTGCCCACCTCGACGATCATCAGGCCCTTGTCGGTCAAGTGGTCGGCTGCCTCGGCCAGCATCCGCCGCACCAGGTCCAGGCCGTCGTTGCCGCAGGCCAGGCCCAGCTCGGGCTCGTGGTGGTACTCGGCCGGCATGTCGCCGAAATCCTCGGCATCGACATACGGCGGGTTGGACAGGATCAGGTCGAACCGCTGCCCCGGCAGGCCGGCGAAACCATCGCCCTGCACGGTGTACACCCGCTCATCGAGGCCATGGCGCTCGATGTTCTGGTTGGCCACCTCCAGCGCGTCGAAGGACAGATCAGCCAGCACCACCTCGGCGTCCTGGAACACCTCGGCGGCGACGATGCCGATGCAGCCGGAGCCGGTGCACAGGTCGAGGATGCGCGCAGGCTCACCGGCCAGCCACGGCTCGAAGCGTTTCTCGATCAGCTCGCCAATGGGCGAGCGCGGTACCAGCACCCGCTCGTCGACGATGAACGACATGCCGCAGAACCAGGCCTCGCCCAGCAGGTAGGCGGTGGGCACGCGTTCTTCGATGCGGCGCTTGAGCAGGTGCTGCAGGCGTACCGTTTCGTCATCCTCCAGCGCGCAGTCCAGGTAGCTGTCGGCCACCTCCCAGGGCAAGTGCACCGCACCGAGCACCAGCAGGCGGGCTTCGTCCCAGGCGTTGTCGGCACCGTGGCCGAAGAACAGCTCGTGTTCATGGAAGCGGCTGACCGCCCAGCGGATATGGTCGCGCAGGGTGCGCAGGCGGGATGTGATCACGGGGTACTCCTTTTCAGACAGGACAAAAGTCTAACAGCCCACACCGCACATTTGTTTCCTCCGATAGCCAAACCGATAGCCACAAGCCAGCAACCACGCTGTCTGCACTGTCAACCATTCACATTGACGTCAAGGCAAGGGAGAATAGGTATACAAAAGCCCTACCCAAGGAGCCCTTGATGTCCGTTCCAACCACGATGTTCCGCCTCACTGGCCGCGACTACCCGCCGGCCAAGCTGGGCCAAGCCAGCCTGATCGTCATCGACGCGCAGAAGGAGTACCTGAGCGGTCCGCTGGCGCTGTCGGGCATGGACGAGGCCGTGGCGAACATTGCCAGGTTGCTCGATGCCGCCCGCAAGGCCGGCCGCCCGATCATCCACGTGCGCCACCTCGGCACCGTCGGCGGTCGCTTCGACCCCCAGGGCCCGGCGGGCGAGTTCATCCCCGGCCTGGAGCCACTGGCCGGTGAAACCATCATCGACAAGCGCATGCCCAACGCCTTCAAGAACACCAAGCTGCACGAGACGCTCCAGGCCTTCGGCCCGCTGGACCTGATCGTCTGCGGTTTCATGAGCCACTCCAGCGTCAGCACCACCGTGCGCCGCGCCAAGGACTATGGTTATCGCTGCACCCTGGTGGAAGACGCCTCGGCGACCCGTGACCTGGCCCTGAAGGACACCGTGATCCCGGCCGCGCAGATCCACCAGTGCGAAATGGCCGTGATGGCCGACAACTTCGCCTGCGTCGCCCCCACCGCCAGCCTGGTCTGAGCCACGACCGCCCGGCGGACGGGCGGAACCCCAAGGTGACCCGCAGGTCGAAATCCGGATCAGCTCTATCAGATCCTGAGGAATTCGAATGAAGCTCAAAGGCAGTTTCGATGCCAAGCGCCTGCGCCAGCGCGAGCCGAGCAACTGGGGCGCGCGGGTTGCCGCCGCCCTTTCCGTGCTGCTGGCCACCCTGGGCATATTGCTCGCCATGGCCGGTTTCGCCGGCCTGCTGGGCAATTACGCCGCGCTGGCCGAGCTCAATGCCAACCGCCCGCTGTCGGCGATTCTCGTCGTGGTCGGGCTGTTGCTGCCGTGGATCGGCGTGCGCGTCTGGCGACGCAGCCGCATCCGCCTGCGCCGTGGCCGCGAGCTGAACCTGTCGCCGCACCTGATGAAGAAGCACGACTGACAGACTTACTCATCCCCCTGTAGGAGCGGCCTTGCGCCGCGAAAGGGCTGCGCAGCAGCCCCCCGGTCTCAGCGTCGACGCAACAATCGCCGGGGCCGCTATGCGCCCCTTTCGCGGCACAAGGCCGCTCCTACACAAACCGCGCGCAGCTCAGGGCTTCACTCCGACGCACAGTCGCGTAAACTACGCCGCCCACGTGGAGGCACCATGCAAGACGACGACTTTTCCCTCTTCCGCAGCCAAGTGCAGGGCGTCAAGCCAATCAAGCACGACCGCGCCGAAGTCGGCAAACCCAAGGCCGACCGCAAGCAGCTGGCCGGCCTGCGCCAGGCGGCGACCATCCGCAGCGACCAGGCGCTGGTGATCGACGGTCTGTCCGACCAGTTCGTCATCGACGTCGGCGCCGAGGACGAACTGATGTGGCGCCGTGATGGCGTCCAGGAATCCCAGCTGCGCAAGCTCAAGCTCGGCCAGATCGCCTTCGAGGGCAGCCTCGACCTGCACGGCATGAGCGTCGAGAAGGCCCGCGAGACGCTGTGGGCCTTCATCGCCGAGGCGACCAAGCTCGAAGTGCGCTGCGTGCGCGTCACCCACGGCAAGGCCGCGCGCCTGGACGGCAAGCGCCCGATGATCAAGAGCCACGTCAACACCTGGCTGCGCCAGCACCCGCAGGTGCTCGGTTTCGCCTCGTGCCAGGCCCGCCACGGCGGCACCGGCGCGGTGTACGTGATGCTCAAGCGAACCATGCTCGAAGGCCGCGACGAATGACATCGCGCTTGCAGCGCCGCCGCCGTCGCCGTACCCTTCGTCTTTGCGAAATTTTCCACAGGTAGATCCATGTCCCTGGAACAGAACTACACCGCGATCCTCAGCCAGATCGGCGAGGACGTCTCCCGCGAGGGCCTGCTCGACACGCCCAAGCGGGCCGCAAAGGCCATGAAGTACCTTTGCCGCGGTTATGAGCAAACCCTGGAAGAAGTGACCAACGGCGCGTTGTTCACCTCCGACAACAGCGAAATGGTGCTGGTCCGGGATATCGAGCTGTACTCGATGTGCGAACACCACATGCTGCCGTTCATCGGCAAGGCCCATGTGGCCTACTTGCCCAAGGGCAAGGTGCTGGGCCTGTCCAAGGTGGCGCGAATCGTCGACATGTACGCCCGTCGCCTGCAGATCCAGGAAAACCTCAGCCGCCAGATCGCCGAGGCCGTGCAGCAGGTGACCGGCGCCGCGGGCGTGGCGGTGGTCATCGAGGCCAAGCACATGTGCATGATGATGCGCGGTGTCGAAAAGCAGAACTCGACCATGCTCACCTCGGTGATGCTCGGCGAATTCCGCGACAACGCCGCCACCCGCAGCGAGTTCCTCAGCCTGATCAAGTGATCGGCCTGTGTCCCGAGCCGACCCCATGGGGTCGGCTTTTTCATTTCAGGAGTTGCCCATGATCGTCAAAGCCCTGCGGGTCGGCCTCGGCCAGCTAATCGTGTTCGGCGACTGGATCAGCCGCCCGGCGAAAAAGCAGCGCGATGCCGCGGCCCAGGCCCAGGTCGAACAGCAGGCCAAGGGCCTGGCGCTGTACCAGTTCCACGCCTGCCCGTTCTGCGTGAAGACCCGTCGTACCCTGCACCGCCTGAACGTGCCGGTGGCACTGCGCGATGCCAAGAACGATGCCCAGCACCGCCAGGCGCTGCTCGAAGGCGGCGGCCGGGTGAAGGTGCCGTGCCTGCGGATCGAGGAGGACGGCAAGGTGAGCTGGATGTACGAGTCCAAGGACATCATTGCCTATCTGGACAAGCGCTTCGCGGCGGTCTGACAACACGTACGCCCCACACTGTAGGAGCGGCCTTGTGCCGCGAAAGGGTTGCAAAGCAGCCCCAGGATCTTCGCGTTGACGCATGGGCCGCCGGGGCCGCTTTGCGGCCCTTTCGCGGCACAAGGCCGCTCCTACAGGGGTGGGGCAGCAGCGAGTCAATCCACCATCGGCACATGCCGTGGATGACTGGCCACCCGCGCCAGCCAGGCCTGCACGGCCGGGTAACCCGCCAGGTCAAAGCCGCCCTGATGCGCCACATGGGTATAGGCATACAACGCCACATCGGCAATCGAATATTGCTCACCGACCAGGTAGGGCGTCATTTCCAGCTGCTTGTTCATCACCTTGAGCGCCTTGTAGCCGCCCTTGTGCAGCCCCCTGTACTCCTCCAGGCGCTCGTCGGGCAACCCCAGGTAGAACTGGATGAAACGCGCCACGGCAATGTACGGCTCGTGGCTGTACTGCTCGAAGAACTGCCACTGCAGCACCTGGGTACGCAGGCGTGGTTCGCTGGGCAGGAACTCGCTGCCATCGGCCAGGTAGTTGAGAATCGCGTTGGACTCCCACAGGCAGGTGCCGTCCTCGAGCTTGAGTACCGGCACCTTGCCGTTGGGGTTCATGGCCAGGAACTCGGGTGTTTCGGTCTCGCCCTTGAGAATATCCACCGGGTGCCACTCATACGGACGGTCGAGCAGGCTCAGCATCAGCTTGACCTTGTAGCAGTTGCCCGACTGGTAGTCCCCATACACCTTGTACATCGCCCCTCCCCTTTCACGCAGTTGCGCAGTAATACCCCATAGTTGGCGACTGTACGGCTAAATGCAATGCCTGCTGTATGGCAAGGATCACGCCATTGCACGGTAGCCTGAAAAAACTGCTTACACCTGTACAAGGAATTCCCCATGACCGATGCCACCTCCGCGCGCCTGCGGCCGCTGGCGGACAGCTCCCCCTCGGCGGTTGTCGCCGGCTTCATCGCCATGCTCACCGGCTATACCAGCTCGCTGGTGCTGATGTTCCAGGCCGGCCAGGCCGCCGGCCTGACCAGCGCGCAGATCTCGTCGTGGATCTGGGCCCTGTCGATCGGCATGGCGGTGTGCAGCATCGGCCTGTCGCTGCGCTACCGTACCCCGGTCACGGTGGCCTGGTCGACACCCGGCGCGGCGCTGCTGATCACCAGCCTCGGCGGCGTCACCTACGGCGAGGCCATCGGTGCCTATATCACCTGCGCCGTGCTGGTGCTGATATGCGGCCTGACCGGCAGCTTCGAGCGCCTGGTGCGGCGCATCCCCGCCTCGCTCGCCTCGGCCCTGCTGGCCGGCATCCTGTTCAAGATCGGCAGCGAGATCTTCGTCGCCGCCCAGCACCGCACGGTGCTGGTACTGGGGATGTTCTTCAGCTACCTGCTGGTCAAGCGCCTGTCACCGCGCTACTGCGTGCTGGCCGCGCTGCTGGTCGGCACGGCGCTGTCCGGCGCCCTGGGGCTGCTGGACTTCAGCGGCTTCCAGCTGGAGATCGCCACCCCGGTGTGGACCACGCCGAGCTTCTCGCTGGCGGCGACCATCAGCATCGGCATCCCGCTGTTCGTGGTGGCCATGACTTCGCAGAACATGCCAGGCGTCGCCGTGCTGCGCGCCGACGGCTACCAGGTGCCGGCCTCGCCGCTGATCTCGGCCACCGGGTTCGCCTCGCTGCTGCTGGCGCCGTTCGGCTCCCACGGGATCAACCTGGCGGCGATCAGCGCGGCGATCTGCACCGGGCCGCATGCCCATGAAGACCCGGCCAAGCGCTACACGGCGGCGGTGTGGTGCGGGATCTTCTACGGCATCGCCGGCACCTTCGGCGCGACCCTGGCGGCGCTGTTCGGCGCCCTGCCCAAGGAACTGGTGCTGTCGATCGCCGCCCTGGCGCTGTTCGGCTCGATCATGAACGGCCTGAGCGTGGCCATGGGCGAGGCACGCGAGCGCGAGGCGGCGCTGATCACCTTCATGGTCACGGCGTCGGGGTTCACCCTGTTCTCGATCGGCTCGGCGTTCTGGGGGATCGTGGCGGGGGTGCTGACCTTGCTGATCCTCAGTCCGCGCAGGGGCTGACAACGCTATCGCGGGGCAAGCCCGCTCCCACGCCCAGACCCCGTGAGCGGGCATGCGTGGGAGCGGGCTTGCCCCGCGATAGGGCCGCCACCGCCAATCACAGGCGAAAGTGCCCCACCATCCCCTTCAGGTCACTGCCCAACTGCGCCAGCTCGACGCTTGAGCGGGCATTGTCTTGCATCGCCAGCGCCGCCTGGTCGGCACTGCCACGGATCTGCGTGACGCTGCGGCTGATCTCCTCGGCCACCGAACTCTGCTGTTCGGCCGCCGCGGCGATCTGCTGGTTCATCTGCTGGATCAACGACACCGCCGCGGCAATGCTGCCCAGGGCGCTCTCGGTCTGCAGCGTGTCGGCCACCGCCAGGCGCACCAGCTCGGTGCTGCCACGGATCTGCGTCACCGACTGCTGGGCGTTGCCGCGCAGGCTGGCGACCAGCCGTTCGATCTCCTCGGTGGACTGCCGGGTGCGCCGGGCCAGGGCGCGCACCTCGTCGGCCACCACGGCGAAGCCACGGCCCTGCTCGCCGGCGCGGGCCGCCTCGATCGCCGCGTTGAGCGCCAGCAGGTTGGTCTGTTCGGCCACGCTCTTGATCACCTCGAGCACGTCACCGATGGTATGGATCTCGGCGCTGAGGCTGTCGATGCCGCTGCTGGCGGTCTCGGCCGCCACCGCCAGCTGCTCGATGCGCTGCATGCTCTGGCGCACCACCTGCTGCCCCGACTCGACCTTGTCGTCGGCATCCTGGGCCGCTTGGGCCGCCTGCTCGGCGTTGCGCGCCACGTCATGGACGGTGGCGGTCATCTGCTGCATGGCGGTGGCCACCTGCTCGGTCTCGTCCTTCTGGCTGCCGACTTCGCGGTTGGTCTGCTCGGTGACCGCCGACAAGGCCTGGGCGCTGCCGGCCAGCTGGTCGATGCCCTGCTGCAGGCCACTGACGATACCGGACAGTCCCTCGGCCATCTGCTGCATGGCCTGCAGCAGCTGACCGACCTCGTCGGCACGCGGCGGCTCGGCCTCGATACCCAGTTCACCCGCTGCAATACGTCGGGCACGGCTGATCACCCGCTTGAGCGGCGCGACCACGGCACGGGTGATCAACCAGGCCGCCAGCACGCCCACCAGCAGTGCCAGGGCCGTGGCCACGGCGATGGCCACGGTGTTGCGCGCCAGCTCCGCCTGCATGGCCTGCTCCTGGACGACGTAGGCCTGGTCGACCCGCGTGGTGACTTGCTCGGCCCGGGCCTGCAGCTGGTCCTTGATCCCCCGTTCCTGGCCCAGCAGGTCGGTGTATTCGTTGAGCTTCTCGGAGAAACTGGCGATATGCCCGGCCACTTCGCCCAGCACGCTCTGGTAACCGGCGTCGGTAACCGCCGACTTGAGCTGGTCCACCAGGCTGGCCGCCTCCACTGTCTGGGCGATGCGCCCCTCGGCAACGGCCTCGCCGCCCTTGCGGCTCTGCTCCAGGCGCACCCGGGCCTCGTCCATCGCCTGCAGCATCAGCCGCGACACCTGCGCAACCTGCCCGGCCTGCTCGAGAAACTCGCTGCCTTGCTGGCCCTGGGACTGCTTGAGGGTGTAGGTGCCGTCATCAGCCAGACCGGCCTGCAGCACATCGAGGTTGTTGGCCACGCTCGATACCGACCAACTGGCCATGTCCAGCGCCAGCTCCTTGGCCTGCACCGCCTGAACGAACTGATCGAAGGCCTGCCCGTAGGCGTTAAGGTCGGCCTCGGCCCAGGTCAGCGCAGGCACCGCACGAGCCCGCTCCACCAGCCCCTGCAAGCCCGTGCGCAGGGCATCGGCCTCCTTGATGTCCGAGCGCAGGGCGAAGGCCTGCTCGTGCTGGCGCAACTTCAACAGGTCGGTATTGAACTGGGCCATCTGCCGCAGCCCCTCGAAGCGCTGGCCGACGTTGGCCAGGGCGTACACACCGATGGCGGCCACCACCAGGGTAAGCAGCAACACCAGGGCAAACCCCAACCCCAGCTTGCGCGCCATGCCCAGGTTGGCCAATACACCGTGCTTGGTCGCCGTCATCACCGCCCTCCTCGCTTTTTGGCCCTCCGCCAGCGACAAGAGTGACAATGGCGCCGACCTGGTCACAAGGGCCGGGTGCGCGAATGGTGTCATTTAGCTATGAGCGTGTCGCTTTCAGACCGCCAAAGGTCGCCCCGCATGCCGGAAGAACGCCTGAGCCCGGGAATCCTGCCCATAGGCGACATTGATCCGCAGCCAGTCACTGGTCCGCCCCTGCGGATCGAAGGCGCTGCCCGGGGTGAGCAGCACCGCATGCTCCAGCGCCAACCGCTCCAGCTCGGCAAAGTCGCGCCCGGGCACCCGGGCCCAGACGAACATGCCGCCGACCGGCTCGCAGAACACCTCCCAGCCGCAGGCCTCCAATTGCCCCAGCGTCCTGGCCCGGTGCTGCCCCAAGCGCAACCGCAGGCGCTGCACACTCTTGCGGTAGCCGCCATTGGCGAGCATCTGCCCGACCACCTGCTCGGCGAAGCGCGAGGTGCCGATGCCTGCCACCATCTTCAGTTCGGCCAGGCGGGCGATCAACGGCGGGTCAGCCACCAGGTAGCCGACGCGCAACGAACTGCTGAGGGTCTTGGAGAAGCTGCCCAGATAGATCACCCGCTGCTCGCTGTCGAGGGTCGCCAGGCGCGTGGCCGGGCCGTCCTGAAAGTCCGCGTACAGGTCGTCCTCGACGATCCGCAGGTCATGTTCGCGGGCCAGTTCCAGCAGGCGGTAGGCGACCTTGGGCGTCAGGCAGGTGCCTGTCGGGTTCTGGTACAGGCTATTGATGAACAGGCAACGGGGCTGGTGCTCGGCCAGCAACTGCTCGAGCACCACCAGGTCCGGGCCAGTGGCGGTGCGCGGCACCTCGAGCATGTGCACGCCGTGCAGGCGCAGCAAGTTGTACAGGTTGTAGTAGCCGGGGCACTCCACCAACACCGTGTCGCCTGGTGTCAGCAAGGTCCGCACCAGCAGGTCGAGGGCATGGCTGGCACCCTGGGTGGTGACGATCCGCTCCGGCTCGGCGGCGATGTCCAGCCGCGCCAAACCCTTGTGCAGCTGCAGGCGCAGGCTGGCCAGGCCCTGGGGCGGGCAGTAGTCGAACAGCGCCTCGGGCGCGCCGCGGCTGACCTGGCGGATGGCCTGGGCCAGCTCGGCTTCGGCGCGCCAGGCCACCGGCAGCCAGCCGCAGCCGAGCTTGAGCAATTGTTCATGCCCTTCACGAAACTGCCGCCAACTGCCGTCGATCGCCTCGCCCCAGGGCTCGCCAGGGTCGGGCCGCAAGCCCGGCTTGCGCTCGGCGACGAAGAAGCCCGCGCCATGTCGCGCCTCCAGCCAGCCGTTGGCCGCCAGGCGGTCGTAGGCCTCGATCACGCAGGAGGCGCTTACCGCCTGGGCCTTGGCCAGCGCGCGGATCGACGGCAGGCGCGCACCGGGGCGCAGGCGCTGCTGTTCGATCCAGGCCTGCAGGTGCTCGGTCAGTTGCTGGACCAAGGGGATGGGAAGGTCACGATCAAGATGAAAATGCATGGCAAGTGTTCGCTGTTTTCAGGCAAACAGTTAAGCATAAATGCCCCGTGAGTGTGCCTTGGCGAGCACCGCTGCCAAGGCCGATGCTGCCAGTCACTGTCACTGCCTTGCGGATCCGTCCCGATGCCCACTCGTAATGCCCCTGCCCTGCTGGCTTTCGCCCTGTGCCTGATCACCCTGGCGGTGAACCTGCAGGCCCCGCTGTACATCACCTACGCCGACCTGTCCGGGCAAGGCGCCGCAGCCACCGCCGTGGCCTTCTCCGGCTATGTGCTCGGCGTGCTGCCGGTGCTGCTGGCGCTTGGCGGCCTGGCCGATCGGGTAGGTCGGCGCCCGCTGATCCTGGTCGCGCTGGCCCTGTCGATGGTTGCCACGCTGCTCATGCTGCTGGCGCCGAGCCTGCAGATGCTGGGCCTGGCGCGCCTGTTCCTGGGGCTGGGCACAGGCCTCGCCTCGGCCACCGCCACCGCCTACATGAGTGAACTGATGGCGCCGCACGCCTGTGGCCGCGCCGCCACCTGGGTCACCGCCAGCACGTCGCTCGGCTTCGGCCTGGGTGCAGCACTGACCAGCCTGTTCCTGCTAAGCGGGCCGACCCTCACCCCCGGCAGCTTCCACCTGCAACTGGCATTGGCCGCCGTCGCCTTGCTGCTGGTCTGGCGCCTGCCCGACCCTCGCCCGGCGCGGCGCAGCGCCATGCTGCGCCTGCCCTGCTACCCCGCCGGCAGCCTGGCTTATGGCCTGGCGATCCTGCTGGCCTGGGCTTGTGTCGGGCTGGTGATCGCCCTGCTGCCGGGGATCCTGCGCCAGCACGGGCTGAGCGCCTGGTCGGGGTTCTCGACCTTCTGCGTGATCAGCTGCGGCCTGCTGTTCCAGCCGCTGGCCCGGCGCCTGGCCAGTGCACAGGCGACCTTGTTGGGGCTGCTGATCCTGCCGTGCAGCTACGCGCTGCTGGCATGGGGGGCCGACAGCGGCAATCTGGTAGGTGTGCTGCTGGGCGCCGTGGCCGCGAGCAGCGCCTGCTATGGCTTCATCTACCTGGGCGGGCTGGCGGCGGTGAATGAGTTGGCAGGCAGCGAGAAGACCCGGGCCAGTGCCGGGTTCTTCCTGCTTGCCTACCTGGGGTTCAGCCTGCCGGTGATCTTTACCGGGCTGCTCAGTGATCGGCTGGGATCACGCATGGCGCTGGAGATATTCGGCGGCGTCTTGCTGGTGGGCTGTGCCGCCGTGGCATTGGGCCTGTGGAGAGCTTCGCGGGCCTCTTCGCGGGTAACCCCGCTCCCACAGAGTCCGCGTTGACGCCGATAAAGCCGGTCAGATCGCCAACGCGCCGCCATCGACGGTCAGGCTGTGCCCCGTCGTGAACGCCGCGCCATCGCTGCACAGATACAGCACCGCGCTGGCGATCTCCTCGACCTTGCCGATGCGCCCGACCGGGTGCATCGCCGCGGCGAACTCGGCCTTGCGCGGATCGGCCTCGTAGGCGCGGCGGAACATGTCGGTGTCGATCACCGCCGGGCACACCGCGTTGACCCGGATGCCCTTCTTCGCATACTCGATGGCCGCCGACTTGGTCAGGCCGATCACCGCATGCTTGGACGCCGCGTAGATGCTCATCTTCGGCGCCGCCGACAGCCCAGCCACCGAGGCGGTGTTGACGATGGCGCCACCACCCTGGGCCAGCAGCAAGGGCAGTTGGTACTTCATGCACAGCCACACACCCTTGACGTTGACCCCCATGATCGCATCGAACTCCGCCTCGCCGCCCTCGGCCAGGCGCCCCTTCTCGATCTCGATACCGGCGTTGTTGAAGGCATAGTCGAGCCGGCCATAGGCCGTGATGACCTGCTCGTGCAACTGGCGCACATCGTCGTCGCGGGTAACGTCGCAGGTGACGAACAGCGCCTCGCCGCCGGCCTGGCGAATCAGCGCCACGGTGGCTTCACCGCCGATCGCGTCACGGTCGGCCACCACCACCTTGAGCCCCTCGGCGGCGAATGCCTGGGCCGTCGCCCGGCCGATGCCCGCCGCGCCACCGGTGACCAGGGCAACCTGGCCGGAGAAAGTCATGCTCATCACTGGCTCCTGCAAAAGGATGGGAAGTCGTGGCTGAGTCTAGTCAGGGCACCGCCGGGCTGGGCAGCATCATCAAGGGCACGGTTGGACTACTATCGTTCGCGGTGATCTTGCGTGACGCGGCCCATTCAACCCGCCGATCATTCCCCCTCACACTCGTTCAGGAGAACTCGCCATGCCCCACACCAACCGCCGTTTCCTGCTGACCCGCCGCCCGGTCGGTGCCGTGCGTCGTGACGACTTCACCTACGAGCAGGTGCCCGCCAGCGAGCCGGGCGAAGGCCAGGTGCTGGTGAAGAACCTCTACCTGTCGCTGGACCCGGCCATGCGCGGCTGGATGAACGAAGGCAAGTCGTATATCCCGCCCGTGGGCCTGGGCCAGGTCATGCGCGCCCTCGGCGTCGGCGAGGTGGTCAGCTCCAATCACCCGGACTACAAGCCCGGCGACCATGTCAGCGGTGCCCTTGGCGTACAGGACTACTTCACCAGCGAACCCCAGGGCCTGCACCGGATCGACCCGCGCCTGGCGCCCCTGCCCCGCTACCTGTCCGCCCTGGGCATGACCGGCATGACCGCCTACTTCGCCCTGCTCGACGTCGGCCAACCCAAGGCCGGTGAAACCGTGGTGATCTCGGGTGCCGCCGGCGCGGTCGGCAGCATTGCCGGGCAAATCGCCAAGCTCAAGGGCTGCCGCGTGGTGGGCATCGCCGGTGGCGCGCAGAAATGCCAATACCTGCTGGATGAGCTGGGCTTCGACGGGGTCATCGACTACAAGGCCGAGGACGTGCTGGCCGGCCTCAAGCGTGAATGCCCCAATGGCGTGGATGTGTACTTCGACAACGTCGGCGGCGACATCCTCGATGCCGTGCTCTCGCGCCTGAATTTCAAGGCCCGTGTGGTGATCTGCGGCGCCATCAGCCAGTACAACAACAAGGAAGCGGTCAAGGGCCCGGCCAACTACCTGTCGCTGCTGGTCAACCGTGCGCGCATGGAAGGCTTCGTGGTGATGGACTACGTCAAAGAGTACGGCAAGGCCGCACAGGAAATGGCCGGTTGGCTGGCCAGCGGCAAGGTGAAGAGCAAGGAGGATGTGGTGGAGGGCCTGGAGACCTTCCCCGAGACGCTGCTCAAGCTGTTCAGCGGGGAGAATTTCGGCAAGCTGGTGTTGAAGGTCTGATATCAGCAGCCAGGCGCCTTGTGGGAGCGGGCTTGCCTCGCGATGGCGACTGCCTGGGCTGACGCCATCGCGAGGCAAGCCCGCTCCCACGATCCCTGATTCAACCGCGGATTTCAGCCACCACGGCAGCCAGTGCCTTGGCCGGATCCGCCGCCTGGCTGATCGGACGCCCGATCACCAGGTAATCGGAGCCGGCATCCAGCGCCTGGCGCGGGGTCAGGATCCGGCGTTGGTCATCCTGGGCGCTGCCCGCCGGGCGAATACCCGGGGTCACCAGCTGCAGCGACGGGTGCGCCGCCTTCAGTGCCGGCGCTTCCAGCGCCGAGCACACCAGGCCGTCCATGCCGGCCTTCTGCGCCAATGCCGCCAGGCGCAGCACCTGCTCCTGCGGGTCGACATCCAGGCCGATACCGGCCAGGTCCTCGCGCTCCATGCTGGTCAGCACGGTCACGCCGATCAGCAGCGGCTGCGGACCGCTGCGCTTGTCCAGCTCCTCACGGCAGGCCGACATCATGCGCAGGCCACCGGAGCAGTGCACGTTGACCATCCACACCCCCATCTCGGCCGCGGCCTTGACCGCCATGGCGGTGGTGTTGGGGATGTCGTGGAACTTGAGGTCGAGGAACACTTCGAAGCCCTTGCTGCACAGGGTTTCGACTATCCCTGAGGCGCTGCTGGTGAACAGTTCCTTGCCCACCTTGACCCGGCACAGGGCGGGATCGAGCTGGTCGGCCAGCTTCAGGGCGGCGTCACGGGTGGGGAAATCCAGGGCGACGATCAGGGGCGTCTGGCAGGCGGACATGGGCAGGGTCTCTTGGCAAGTCGTAAACGGCGCGCATTGTAAACGAAGTGACGCGGGGTTTGGGGGCCGTGGGTCATGAGATTTGGCCCGGGCGGGGGCGGCTCCTATAATTGAACCAACGGCTGCGGCAATGGCTCGAATGCCATGTAAGCGGTGCCCTGTACGCTTTCAGGAGAATCTCGATGCCTTGGTATGCCTGGTTGATACTGCTTGTTGCTCTCGGGTCGATTGTCGGCGGGTTGATGCTGCTGCGAGATACGGCGAAGAAGCTGCCGCTGACCGAGGAGCAGTTGAAGAAGGTGCATGAGCGCAACGCCGAGGCGGATGCGAAGGATGCGGCAGACCGCTGACATGCGATAAAAGCCGACCGATGCAGGATCGGTCGGCTAGCCGAGGTTAATCCACCCTCAGCTTTTCACGGTTGCGCTCCAGCAGCGCATTGCCGATACCCTTGATCTCTAACAACTCATCGACCGATTGGAAAGAACCGTGCTCCTCGCGGTAAGCCACGATTGCCTTCGCCTTGCTCATTCCAATCCCGTCCAGCTCTTTTTGCAAAGTCACCGCATCGGCGGTGTTCAGGTTCAGTTTCCCTGAAACTTGAATATCCATCGTCAGCGGCACCGGTTCCTTCGGTGCTACGGCAGTAGCCGGAGCTGCGCTGACATAAAAGGAAAATCCGGCAAGCAATGGCAACAGCAAATAACTGAGGACAGTATTACGCATGAGAGGTCACTCCTTTGAATTGATATGGGATGCAGCATTTTCCTAACTGCCCACCTCAAGCTAGTGGGTCGAGGGCCATTCGCCAAGCCTTATCGAACTGAAAATATTTGCTGAATTATACATCACGAAATGTTACATATCTGACGGGTAAACAACCCTACAGCAGATGTTCGATAAGGTGTTGATTTCCTGGCACTGAAGGCGCACCTTTCCTGCAAGCAGGCGAGGACTATTTCAGCTTGCAACCCAGGCCAAACACTGTTTTGCTGCGTGCCCCTGAAGACCTTGCAAGTACTTTTACTATTGAACATCCGAAAACAAACACTACCCAACAAAACCCCACCCTATTAAAACACAATACACCCACAACCAAACGCCAACAAAATAATCTCAACACTAGAGAAAAACAAAGCACTCCCACTCAATCAACAATGGAGAGTACAAAAAAACTCACACAACATTACCCACTCACTTCGCTCGAAGCCTCATGAAATCATTGAAGGCAATGATCTCACCAATCCAAGAAGCAATCATGGCGGTTGTGGCCTTGTGAGCTGCGCCATCCCCCCAAGTACTTCTAAACTCAGTAGCCGCAGAAGCTTCAGGGACGAAAAATAGTCTAAACCCTCTATGGAACATCGGGATCATACCGGTAGGCATACCGATGACGCACATATTTGATGAAAACCCAGTATAAATCAGGGTATCAACACCAAGAGATCTCAAATACCCCTCAAACTTCCTATCATCCATATCAGAGTGATAAACTACGCTCGCCGCCCCGGCATCAACAATTGCCTGCAATGCAGGATTTATCCGAGCAGCATACCCCAAGTTGATCTTTAACGGATCATTTGTCACAACCACCACTTTAAAACCAAGCTTTACAGCATGCTTAACCATCGGAATAATCCTTAACGAATAAACCTTTCGAAAGTGTTTATTCATCACAGGCGACCCACTGTCCTCCCATGGATCCATAACTACTACCGCAGTCCTGTCCTTGGCCAAGGACCTGACAAAACTATACCTCCCTTCTTTAACCTTATAAAATGCCTCTCCCTTCCGCTGTTCAGGTATCAACTGCCCCGCCCCATCGAGTGCATAGTGCGACGTTCGCCAACTTTTTATAAGATAATCAGCCCCAGGCACCACCTCATTAGAGAGGGCAAACGCAGAAGCATTTAAAGACGCAAGAAAAAAAAACAGAACAAAAACCTTCAACACAACCCCCCAAAAACAACAAACAAACTTATTTTACTCAAGCTTCTCCGCATACCGAGCCCAGAACACCACGACCCAATAGCCCCACGAGAATCGTATCTTGCCATTCGACCAATATGCATCTAGCGCCCCTAGAAGCCAAACTTCTCAGCAAAAACAAGATCCACCACTTAATTGCGAATGATGGCTACTCGAAATACTCTTTGCCGACCTAGGGCTAATCGTGCCTATCTTATTCTGCCGACCAGCAAAACACCGGACACAAAGAAAACCAGTGAATAGAGATAGAATCCACCTGCCGAGTTGAGTGTTGATGCCACCACTAGCGATAGAAACAAAACAGCGAAATCACGAGGTACATTTCTTGCCCGAAACAAGGCAGCAAGCACAACCAAAAAGAACACCAACAGCCCTACAACACCGTAGAACAAAAGCATCGAGAACCACAGGGAGTTCTCCCGCACCACTCCGTAGAGCTCCGGCATAAACACCGACGACGAATTAAGCCCAAAGCCAAAAAAGACCCCTTCATATTGCTGAAGATGATCGATAGAAATAAAAGCCGAAGTTAACCGCTGATTGGTAAAAGTATACTTTAGCTGATCTCTAAGATCATTATCAAATATAACCTGCACACCACAGGACATACGCCCCAAGGTTCGCTCAAATCCGTTCAGACTTGTGACAAGCGGCACACAATCCATCGTCAGCATAGGAACTATGACAGCGAGCCCCAAGCATGCGATGGTAGCTTTCAACAACACACTGCGGATGCCGAACAGGAACGCATAGAGAAATGCTGTGCCAACAGTAGTCATGATTGAAATAGGTGAAAAGGTAACCGCCAGGGCCAACAGTGCGTAACCTATGTCCTTATATGTGCCCCTCGTCCAACCGACAATCAGCAGCACTGCGGCAATGGGGGCGAATGCTGAAGGCTCGGAAAGGAACGCCTGAGGACGGATCAGGTGCTCAACAGCATAGAAGTTCAGCAGCACCGAGATACCTGTCACGTGGTATAGAACCAGAGACAAAAGTGCAACAATCACAGAAAAGCGCGAAAGCTTAAGAAAAGCATTACATATATCATCAAGGTCTTGCTGTCGTACTGTCAGGGCATAAGCACAGATGAAAAATAGGTAGACCCATAACCTCAAGGCAGCAGAGAGGTATTCATAACTATCACCAGGGAGACTAGACTCGGGAATGACAACACCATAATAATAAAGCCCCTGCACCAGCAGTAAAGCCAGCGCTCCCCCCACCACTAACAGCAAAGCAATCGGCTTGATTGGAAAACGCAAGAGAGCATAAATTGCACACAGGATTTGCAATGGAGCCAAGTTAAAGGAGACGAATTCGTTCTCTAAGCCGTACTGAAAACGGTACAAAAAATAACCGGACAAGAAAAGCATAAACTCAATAGTTCTGGTACGCGTAATCAAACTCACCCGCTATATTCCTTGATAGAGTCCGCCACGAGGCACGGCACACGGCCAAGCCAAAATTATTTATGTTATCCGATTGCAGCAACACAGTAAAGTCACAAATCTCAACCAATCATTACAACACCTATTATGTAACCGAAATTACGATGCACTCTTCACTACCTTAGGTGCTGTATGAAGACCTGTAAAACCACACCGGAACCTCTGGAAGCCTGATTTTCCGTAGAGCTCTCGCTTTTTAGGCGAAGGATTCTGCCATGCCCAAGCGATACGAACTTTCCGACGCAGAATGGGAAATAGTCGCAACCCTCTTCACCGCACATCGACGTACAGGACGCCCAAGAGTCGATGGCCTACCAACGATTTCGAGACTGGCGAAACCAAGGAACCTTCAACAAGATGCTCAGGCGGTTACACCTCAAACTCAATGCACAGGGGCAGATTGACTTGACCACCTGGTGCATCAACTCAACCGCCGTCAGAGCCACCCGTGCCTCTGCCGGAGCAGGCAAAAAAGGGGGGCTGAAGAACCAACGGACCACGCACTTGGACGAAGCCGGGGCGGGTTGACGACGAAAATTCACATGGTCAGTGACGCACGTGGCATCCCACTCCACTTCACGCTCTCAGGTGGTAACGCCAGCGACATTTCCCATGCTCAGCGACTGCTGGACGGTGTCCACATTCCCCTCGAGTCGAGGTAGGCCACGCAAGCGCTGTCGCTGGCTCCTGGCCGACAAAGGCTATGACGCAGAATCCTTGCGGCAACACTACGACCGCTATCGGATGCAGCCGATTATTAGTAAGCGTCCGGCGAACTCACCTTCCGAACTCCCGCTTTAAGGGCGATGGTGTCCGCGTATTTTTAAGCGGACGCGATCGCCCTTATCGCAAGGATTTCCATGCGCCAACGAAGCTCTTATCCGAAACCGTTCAAAGCCCAGGTAGTTCAGGAATGCCTGCAACCTGGGGCGACCGTTTCCAGTGTCGCCATCAGCCACGGCATCAATGCCAATGTCATCCGCAAATGGCTGCCGCTTTATCGAGACCAGCCCGCAGCAAATGGGCCTGCCGTCAGTGCGAAACTCTGACTCAGGCGCCGGTGCCGGCGCAGGTTATCGACAAAGGTATCCCGACCGCAGGCTTGCTGGCCCACGTCATGGTGGCCAAGTTTGCCGATCACTTGCCGCTCTATCGGCAGGAGAAAATCTTCGGCCGCGCCGGGCTGGCAATTGCTCGCTCGACCTTGGCCCGGTGGGTCGGACAGACCGGCGTGCGACTCCAGCCGCTGGTCGATGCTCTGCGAGAAGCGGTGCTGAAGCAGGGCGTGATTCACGCTGACGAAACACCGGTGCAAATGCTTGCGCCAGGCGAGAAGAAAACCCATCGGGCCTACGTCTGGGCCTACAGCAGCACGCCGTTTTCGGCGCTCAACGCCGTGGTATACGACTTCAGTCCAAGCCGTGCGGGCGAACATGCGCGCAATTTCCTGGGCGACTGGAACGGCAAGTTGGTCTGCGATGACTTCGCCGGATACAAGGCCGGTTTTGAGCAGGGCATCACTGAAATCGGCTGCATGGCCCACGCCCGCCGCAAGTTTTTCGATCTACATGTGGCGAACAAAAGCCAGTTGGCCGAACAGGCACTGCACTCGATAGGCGGCTTGTACGAGATCGAACGCCAGGCGCGGGACATGAGCAACGAAGATCGTTGGCGAATACGTCAGGAACTGGCGGTACCGATCAGCAAAACACTGCATGAGTGGATGTTGGCCCAGCGCGACCTGGTGCCAAACGGAGCAGCCACGGCCAAAGCCCTCGATTACAGCCTGAAACGCTGGGTAGCGCTGACGCGCTACCTGGATGATGGGGCTGTGCCCATCGACAACAACCAAGTTGAAAACCAGATCCGGCCATGGGCGCTTGGCCGCTCGAACTGGCTGTTTGCCGGGTCGCTGCGCAGTGGCAAGCGGGCGGCGGCGATCATGAGTCTGATCCAGTCGGCGCGCATGAATGGGCATGATCCGTATGCCTATCTCAAAGATGTGCTGACGCGGCTGCCGACGCAGCGGGCCAGTGAGATCGGGCGGTTGTTGCCGCATCAGTGGGTGCCGGCCTGACTTACGCAAGGTGTTCGTCGGACGCTTACGATTATTACGCTACGTGACATGAAGCGCTAGCCGAAGCCGGGCTTACCGCGCCTGTTTGACAAGCCCAAGTATCGGCAGCGGAACGCTATCGAACGGCTATTTGGTTGGCTAGGGTTTGTACGAAAAGTATCCGAGCGGCGATCAGGCAAGGCGAAAATAGGCGAGGAAGCGGAGTTGACTGGTTGTCAATGAGCATTCCGAGCCTGATTTCAAGGCAGCATGATCGTCGCCTACCGGTTTGTCGGCCTGATAGATGCAGCGCGACCAGGCCGTCCACGTACCGTTTCGGAGGAGCAGGTGCAAAACGTTGTCAACCGGGCGCTTCAAAGCCTGCCCGAGAATGCCGCACAGTGGAGCGTGCGCAGCATGAGTGCTGCAACAGGTGTATCGCCCGCTACAGCGCAACGGATCTGGAGCGCTTTCGACCTAGAACCTCACTTGCAATCCACCTTCAAGCTGTCGAGCGAGATCGTTTTTCGTCGACAAGGTCCGTGATGTCGTAGGTCTCTATCTCTCACCGCGTGACCGTGCATTGGTGCTGAGTATGGATGAGAAAAGCCAGATTCAGGCCCTTGATCGCACACCACCCGGCTTACCCCTGACGTTCGGCCATACGTCTACGCGTACACACGACTATAAGCGTCACGGCACTACCTCGCTATTCGCAGCACTGGATGTGGCTAGCGGCAGGGTCATCAGCCAGTTGAAGCGCCTCCATCGAAGCGAGGAGTTCCTGTCGTTCCTCAATACAATCGAGGCTTCGGTTGCCAAGGAACTGGACGTCCACCTGATCATGGATAACTACGGAACTCATAAAGCCGCAAAGGTACGCGCCTGGTTTGCTTCCCGGCCTCGTTTTCACGTGCATTTCACTCCCACCTCGGCGTCCTGGCTGAACTTGGTCGAGCGTTTATTCAGTCAGATTACCGAGCAATGTATCAGGCGAGGCGCCCATGTCAGCGTGGCTGATCTCGAACGTTCAATTCGGGATTATATCGACCGGCACAATGCAGATCCAAAGCCTTTTGTCTGTCATAAAAGCGCCGATACGATCCTGGCCAAAGTTTAGCGTGCGACTGGAAAAATAATTAAAACTAATTCCGAGACACCACACTAGCACTCCAACCGACGCTGTTGATAAATCCAGTCCACAATATCGCCCTCCGGAATATAACCAATCACTGTTTCCCGCAACAACTTCCGAACCTGCACAAAATCGTCTGCCTCTACGGCTTGCAACAGTTGTCGCATAGCCTCCTTGAGCGCATCCCACGGTAGGAAGTCTTCCGCAGCACTCATGATCATTGAATGCCCGGTTGGAATCACGTTATCGCCAATGAGCAATTCTTCGTAGAGTTTCTCCCCTGGGCGCAAGCCGGTGAACTCAATGGCGATGTCGCCCTGCGGATTGCGCTCCGAGCGCACGCTGAAACCGGACAGGTGAATCATCTTCTCCGCCAGCTCCACAATCCGTACCGGCTCCCCCATGTCCAACACGAACACATCCCCACCCTGCCCCATCGACCCGGCCTGAATGACCAATTGAGCGGCTTCGGGAATGGTCATGAAGTAGCGGGTGATCTTCGGGTGCGTGACAGTGACCGGGCCGCCCTCCGTGATCTGGCGATGAAAAAGAGGGATTACCGAACCCGATGAACCCAGCACGTTGCCAAAGCGGACCATGGTGAAACGCGTCTTGTTGACCTGGGCGACATTGCCTTTGTCACCGAAAAGCACAGGCGCTTGCTCCTTGCTCAGGGCCTGCAGCACCATCTCCGACAAGCGTTTGGTACTGCCCATGACGTTGGTCGGGCGAACCGCCTTGTCGGTGGAAATCAGCACAAAGTTGGCCACGCCCGCCTGAACTGCTGCCTGAGCGGTATTGAGCGTGCCAAAGACATTGTTGTGAATACCTTCGGCAATATTGTGTTCAACCATCGGCACATGCTTGTAGGCTGCAGCGTGATAGACCGTTTCTACACGCCAGGTACGCATCACGTCCAGCAATTGATGCGGGTTACGCACCGAGCCAAGGATCGGTAGCACCTTGGTCGACAGTGACTCGCGTGCGATACGCTGTTCAAGCTCGGACAGAATGCTGTAGAGGTTGAATTCACTATGCTCCAGCAACAACAACATACGAGGTTTCAGCGTGAGGATTTGACGGCATAACTCCGAACCGATCGACCCGCCTGCCCCAGTTACCAGGACCACCTGATTGAGCACGCAACGCGACAGCAGGTCTTTCTGTGCCGGTACCGCATCACGGCCGAGCAGGTCGGCAATGTCGACCTCCTGGATATCGTCGACCTTGACCCGCCCGCTGGCCAGATCCATGAACCCAGGCACACTGCGCACATGAAGCGGGAAACCTTCAAGAAAGCCTAGGATCTCACGCCGGCGCGCACGGCTCGCCGAGGGCAACGCCAACAACAGCTCTTCAGCCCCCGTCAGATCAATCATCGTCTGGATTTGAGCAGAGCTGTAGACATGAAGACCAGAAATCACCCGGTCGGTAATGCTGGCGTCATCGTCGATGAACGCCACCGGGCGCATCATCTTCCCCATCCTCAAGGCTGCCACCAATTGGTTGCCTGCCGCCCCGGCTCCATAGATCGCCACTTTTGGCAAGCCATTTTCACGCGCGCCGAAGGGCACATTGGGTGGCATACCGAACCAATCACCGAGGAAGTACTGACGCATGGCCAGGCGCAAGCCGCCGACCATGATCAGGCTGAGCCACCAATAGTTGAACACGATGGAACGCGGGACCAGGGGGCGATGATTGCTGTACCAGAAAATAACCAAACCCAGAATCAGCGACGAAAGCGTCACCGCCTTGACGATGGCAACCAAGGCGTCATTGCCAAGATAGCGCATTACAGCACGATACATGCCAAAGCGTACGAACAGGGGAATTGCAGTCAATGGCGCACTGAGGAACAACCATGGGTGCTCCAAAATCGGGTTGTCCATTTCATTGACCCCGAGCCGAACGGCAAATGCCAGCCACAGGGCAGCCCATACCAGCACCACGTCGGTAGCGACCTGGATCAGCCGCTTCTGGCTGCGATTCAGGTTCAGCAACCGTGAGCGAATTTTGTCCATATATTCCTCAAAAGCGTTTCACACCTTGCACGTAGTGGTTCAACGAGCCACGGCACGCGCCATCACCGAAGCCAGTACTTCGCAGGTCAATTCGATCTCACCGGCAGCCAAGGTCGGGTGAACAAGAAACATGAGGCTGGTCTCACCCAGTTCGTGAGCAATCGGCAGCGGTTGCTCAGGGCGCCAGCCAGTACCATCGAAGGCCTTTTCCAGATAGACCTCGGAACAAGACCCTGAGTAGCAAGGCACACCGGCCTGATTGACTTCCCGGGCGATACGGTCACGGTCCCAACCTTCGGCCAGAGCCTGCGGCTCGACGAATATGTAACACTTGTAGGCGGCATGGCGAATGTCCTCCGGCACCTGCGGCACACGCAGACCTGGCAACTGGGCGGCCGCCGCCCCAATGCGCTGGGCGTACTTACTGCGCTGCGCCTGCCATTCGGGCATCCGTTGCAACTGCAACCGCCCAATTACGGCCTGCACCTCGAGCATGCGCCAGTTGGTACCGAAGGTCTCGTGCAGCCAACGGAAACCTGGAGGATGCTGGCGCTCGTAGACAGCCTCCCAGCTCTTGCCGTGATCCTTGTAGGACCACATGGCAGACCACAATGTACGGTCATTGGTGGTGACCATACCCCCTTCGCCACCCGTGGTCATGATCTTGTCCTGGCAGAAGGACCAAGCGCCCACATGGCCGATCGAGCCGACTGGACGCCCCTTGTACAATGCACCGTGGGCCTGCGCGCAGTCTTCTATGACCTTCAGTCCCTTTTCAGCAGCCAAGGCCATGATCGGGTCCATATCGCACGGCCAACCGGCCAGATGCACGCAAATGACTGCGCGTGTACGCTCGGTCAATACGACACGAATCGTTTCAACGGTAATGTTCTGGGAGTCGCGATCTACATCGGCGAACACAGGCACGGCCCCGGCATTGACAATCGACGAGACCGATGCAAGGAAAGTACGGGAAGTGACGATGACTTCATCACCCGCCCCAATATTCATGGCCTTCAGCGCCAGGTCCAACGCAACCGTGCCATTGGCTACCGCCACGGCATACTCGCACTGCGACCATTTGGCGAACTCCCGCTCGAATTCCCGACACTCCTGCCCGGTCCAATAATTGACCTTATTGGAAAGGATCACATCACGTACAGCATTGGCCTCTTCTTCGGTGAAGGACGGCCATGGAGCAAAAGCAGTATTCAACATAGCAATAAGTCCATTATTCGGTCAGCACCCGCAAGCGGCAGTCAGCCCTGGCGGACAGGAGAGCGTGCTGGAACGCCCACGGCCGTGTTGCCGTCGGCTACAGGTTTGACAACTACGGCACCAGCACCGATCACCACACGAGACCCTACCTGGATCATCTGACGGATGCTGGCACCAATACCAACCCAACTGAGATCGCCTACGGTAACCCCACCAGCTAGGCGCGCACCGGGGCTCAAGTGAACGAAATCGCCTAGAAGATTATCATGATCGACACTGCAGCCAGTGTTGAGGATCGCACCGATCCCTACACGTGAATCAATGTTCACCACCACGCCAGCCATTACCACGCTACCCACGCCGACCGAACTGTGCCGACTGATGACGGCATGCGGATGGATCAACGAGACGATCGGCGCCCCGGCTGAGGCCAACTGGCGTTGCTTGTCGTGGCGCACCTGATTGTTGCCGATGCCGACGATGACACCTTCAATACCAGACAGCTGATCTAACAGCGCGGCGCTGTCGCCGACAACCGGCCAATGGCCGTTGAGCTGACGCCCGGGCCAGGCATCGTCATAAAACACGACCTCACGCCAACCACACAGCTCAGCCATGTCTGCCAGCACCTTGCCATGCCCGCTGGCCCCCAGGATCGCCAGACGCTTCATGAACGGTTTCCAGTGAACTTGCTCATGGTCACCTCGCCATCACCACTTATCCCATCCTTCTTCACAACTTTTTTCACCGTGAGAAGCAGTATCTTGAGGTCCAGCCAAAAGTTGCGGTTGTCCACGTACCAGACGTCGAGCTTGAACTTTTCTTCCCAGCTCAGCGCATTCCTGCCATTGATCTGGGCCCAGCCCGTCACGCCCGGACGCACATCGTGACGACGGTACTGCTCCGGCGAATAAAGGGGCAGGTATTCCAGCAGCAGTGGCCGCGGGCCGACCAGACTCATCTCACCCTTGAGCACGTTCCACAGCTCTGGCAACTCGTCAAGGCTGGAAGCGCGCAGAAAGCTGCCGAACGGCGTCATGCGCTGAGCATCGGGCAACACGTTACCCTGGGCATCGACCGCATCGCGCATGGTGCGGAACTTAATCATCTCGAACGGTTTGCCGTCACGGCCCGGACGCTGCTGGCGAAACAGCACAGGAGCGCCAAGGTTCTTGCGTACCTTCCATGCCACCAGCGCGAAGACTGGCGACAGCAGCAGCAAGGCAGTCGCAGCAGCTGCCAGGTCGAATAGCCGTTTCAACATTACTTGACTCCTTCCAGCCACCGAACGAACTGGCCGGCCAGCAGCTTGCGATCGAAGCTGCGCGCCGCAAGCTGCCTGCCTCTTTCGCCCATGGTCTTGAGTTCGGCACGATCGGAAGCGGCCTGCTCCAGTGCATCGGCGAATGCGTCCGGATCCTCGGGAGCCACGGCAAATCCGCAATTCTCATTAACAATCATTTCGGCGAGCCAGCCAGGATAATTGTTGAGCACCGGCAAGCCCGAGGCAATGTAGTCGAAGAACTTGTTCGGCGAAGTGCCGAAGTAGAACGCTGGCACGTTGGCCAGCACCTGCAGCCCCAGATCGGCACTGGCCATCAAGCCGGCCAGCCGCTCCTTGTTGACCGGATCGTGGAAAACTACATTATCCAGCCCTTCAGCCTTGGCTCGGTTCATCAAGGCTGGCTTGAGCTTGCCCTGACCTATCAAAACCAGCCGGATATCATCACGCCCCCGGGCTTTCAAGCGTACAGCGGCATCGAGCACCGCATCGAGCTTGTTAGCCATACCGTGGGTACCGGCGAAAACCGCCATCAGCTGGCTGTCGTCAACGCCTTGCGGGCGCCATGGCTGGGCTGGGGCATCGAAGATATCAAGATCACAGCCATTGGGGATCATCGCCACCTTGGATGGATCGACCCCTCGCGAAACGATGCCTTCGACAATGCCCGGCGACAAACCGACTAGGCGATGGGCCGAGCGATAGCTGGCCCATTCGAGCATCGACATGCCCCAGAGCACCAAAGGATTTCTGATCACACCCATGGCCTTAGGCAATTCGGGCCAAAGGTCCCTGACCTCGAAGACAAAGGGTTTGTTGCGCAGCCAACGTGCGAATATGCCCGGGATACCTGCAGTGAGCGGTGTGGTGGTGGCGAATACCAGGTCATACCTGGACGTCAGCGCCACTCCTATGCTGCGCAAGGCAAATTTGAGAAAGCTGACAGCACGCTTGAGGAAGCCGTCGCTATTGGCATAGGCGAGGTCGAACTCGATGACATCGATGCCTTCAACCTGACCTTGCCGCTTGCCGGACTGGAATGCCCCGCTCAGCCCGGTATTGCCGCCACCGTAGCTGCCGCAGACCATGGTTACCTGATGGCCCTGGGCAACCAGGCGCCGGGCCATTTCGTAAGAGCGAATGCCTGTTGCGCCTTTTGGGGTAGAGAAATGCTGATGAAAATAGAGAACTCTCATGGTTACCAGTGATACTCCGTAATCAAGACTCCAGCTGTCGCCACTTCGACTTCAAGCACTGGTACACGCGTTTTCTCGAGATAGTAACGGGACTCCCACCCCTCGGTCAGCTCACAGCGCACAATCGGCATGTCGCCCGTCACCGTCAGACGATGCGAGCCGTTGCTCGCACCATGCTCTTGCAACACCCAGTCGCCGGGTTCCAGGCGCCAACGCAAAATGGCCTTGCCTGCAAAGCCGACGATCTGGTCACGCACCCGCAACCCATGCTCCCCAAGACTTACATGGCGTAAGTGCTGGGCCCCCTGGCCATCCCGGTAGCCCGCTCCACATGTTGTGAAACCATCGCCACGCGCCAACGGCTCGAGGCGGCAGATCTTCAGCCAGGAGCCGAACAGGAAACGGCTGAGCCTGGGCATCTGGTCGCGCTCATCGAACTGCACCGTATTGTGGCTGGCGGTACCTGGGAAGTATCGCAACCACTCGGCTTCTGCGTTGTAGCTGAAGCTGCCGGCGTCGCGCAGCAGATTCCGCCCGTTGCGCCATAGGTCCAGGTGCAGGGCATCAGCCTGTCCCGGGCGGAAGCGAAAACGGGGATAACGTAGCACTGCGGTACTTTCGCCTTGGCGTAGCACCGCATAGCCGCCTTGGTCGAACTGCTGACTGCCGGGCCGCTCGGCCTGGGCCGAAGGTGCTGTCAGGGCCAGCCACTGCAGCGGGAGATCCCACGCCCCCACCTCGACATAAGCCCGCTGGCCACAAAACAGCGCCATCGCCAATTGCACCGAAGGACGGAAGTCTCGGTAGTCGGTGCCGGTCAACGGCAACAGACGTGCGCCATCGTTCGCCCCGATGTTCGGGGCATCCCCGCAGGTTTCATCGACAAAGGTGAACAGCCAGTTTGCTGCTGCCCGCGCCTTGGCCTGGTAACTCGTGCTGAACGCCGGCAATTCAAGTGTGCGACGCCAGACCTCGACCATGGACAAGGTGTCGAGCATCACTCTGTGGTAGTTGACGGAATACTGGCTGAAACTGCCATCGCGCTCGATCAGACGGGCTGCACGGTTTTCAAGCCAACGGCGCCCGGTGCGGTACCAGCGCTCCCCCTCAGGATGACCGTTCTTCATCAGCCAACTGCCGCCAACATACAACGCGGCAGCCTCGGAAGTGCCATGGTTGTTGTCCTGAGCCATGGCGTAACTGATGGTTGGCTCGATCCGCTTCAGGTGCACCTCAATCAGCGCCGCCAAGCCTGGCTGATTTTGCTTGTGCTGCTCCAGAATGATCGCGCACATGGCCAGGTGCAGCAGGCGTATGGATGCCTCCTGGCCACATTTCCAGTTCGGTCCCTGGTAAGGCGCATTGTGTTGGCACCAATGTGCCAACCATTGATTCAGCTGGGCAATGGCCGCAGTATCACCGCGACAACCGCGTTGGGCGAAAGCGAGCACCCAGTCGAATCGCGAAGCTTCCCAAATGCTTTTAATATCTCCAACGACAGGGTCAAAATCAGCAATACGCCACCACTCCCGCTCAGGCGAAGGAACACGAACCCCGGTCAGGGGGTTCAAATGCCAGTCCGGTGGCACTTCACTCTGGGCGACAGGCCACAGGCCGTAGTAGAGGACCTCGCCAGCCCACTGCCCGTTTACCGGCAAATCTTCAACCTGTCGCGAGGGGTTGACGAAAAACGGTCCTGAAGGCACTTCGGCGGTGAGCCGGCGCACAGGATTGAGTCCTGTCTTCACGCCCAGGCGATAACCCAATGCCCGGCACAGATTGCCGGGGCCGAGCGCCAACGCGGTTCTGGCCTTGACGAAAAACAGGCTCATTGCGCGCGCAACATCCGAGCTACTTCCACACTGACCCGCGCCACTTCGAAGATTTCATCGCTCGGAATAGGCGTCGCCTTGCCCTGTCCCACGGCCTCCAGGAAAGCCGCCGCACATTCAGACTGGCCTTTGTTCTGCTTCCACAGGTTGAGTTTCTTGAACCCTGGCCAGCCGAAGCCCTTGAGCTTACGGAAGTTGTCCAGTTGCAGCACGCGACCGGCCGCAAATACCTCGACGCGCTCCTTGGGGAAACTTGCAGCACCGTTTGCAAGGTAATGTATGGTACCGAACGAGCCGTCCTCGAAACCCAGGGTGATCGATGCCTTGTCTTCCGTCACGGCCACCGCTGGCGAGTCACCCATGCGGCGGGCCTGGATGGAAACGATCGGATACCCGACCAGGAAACGCATCAAGTCGATGAAGTGGCAGGCCTCGCCGATAATCCGTCCACCGCCCACGGTTTCATCCTGGGTCCAGTGGTCTGCAGGAATGGCGCCGGCATTCATGGTCATGATCAGTGACTTGGGCTCCTTGACCGCAGCCAGCAGCGCCTTCATTTTTTGCACCTGCGGCGAGAAACGGCGGTTGAAGCCCACCATCAGGTGCGGCGTCAGCCCTTTCTCCACGGCCTGGCCATAGGCAGCCTGCACATCGGCCAGCCCCTGCTCGTCGATTGCCAGTGGTTTTTCGACGAACACATGCTTGCCTGCCTCCAGTACCTGGGATACGAAGCGCGCATGGCTATCATGTCGGGTGACGATGGCCACGGTGTTGATCGCAGGGTCGGCCAGCATGGCGCCCACATCCGTGGATGCCTGGGTGAAACCGGACTTGCTACCGTGAATGACACCATTGAGGCCACCAGCAGTGACGATGGTGTGGAATTGTGCCCCGGCAGCCTTGAAGGCGGGAATCAGCATCCGCGAGGCATAGTTGCCAGCACCGATGAAGCCGACTACCGGCTTGATCGAGTCGAAAGCAACGCTCGACTGGGGCGCCAGAGCCACGTCTCTGACATGACGTTCCTGAGGCGCCGAGTGGTACTCCAGCACGATGCCCAACGCCGAATTCTCGCTGGTCAGCGTTTGGTACGCATCGGCGGCATCTTCGAAGGCAAAGCGATGGGATACCAGTTGGGCAACGTCCAGTTGGCCGCTGGCAAGCATGTCGAGCACGGCTTCGAAGTTGCGTTGTTCGGTCCAGCGCACGAAGCCAATGGGGAAGTCGTTGCCCTGCTCCTCGTACGTTGGATCGTAGCGGCCCGGACCGTAAGAGCACGACACTTGGAACGTCAGCTCTTTCTCATAGAAATCCGCTCGGTTCAACTCCAGGCCAGTGACCCCTACCAGCACGATTCGGCCGCGTTTGCGGCACATGTTCGCCGCCTGGGTAACCGGGTCCGATGATTTCGTCGAGGCCGTGATAATGACGCCATCGACCCCTCGCCCACGACTGAACGCCATGCCAGCCGCCACTGGGTCTTCACCCCTGCCCGGATTGCAGGTCTCGGCGCCATAGTTGCGTGCCAACGCCAGCTTCTGCTCGTCGAAATCGATAGCCAGCACGCGGCAACCCTGGGCACGCAGCAACTGAACAGTGACTAGGCCGATCAGGCCGACACCAGTAACGACGAACGCCTCGCCCAGTGTCGGCTGTGCCAGGCGGATACCTTGCAAACCGATACTTGCAAGTACCGTGAACGAAGCGGCTTCATCGCTGACCGAGTCCGGGATCAGCGCGCAAAGGTTTTTCGGCACAACCACGACATCGGCGTGCGGCCCATTGGAGACCACCCGATCGCCAACCTTGAAGCCCGATACCCCAGCGCCACTGGCAGCCACCACACCTACGTTGCAATACCCCAGCGGCAGTGGCTGAGCCAGCTTGGATCGCACTGCCTCGACCGTCGTGGCCAGGCCATCGGTTTGCACCTTCTGCAGCACCATGCGGACCTTGTCGGGTTGCTGACGCGCTTTCTCGATCCAGTTGGCCTTGCCGAAGCCCACGAGCATCCGCTCGGTACCGGCAGAAATCAGCGTGCGGCTGGTATTGATCTGTAGCGAACCAGTGCGAACCGCAGGAACCGGAGCCTGAACCAAGGAGGTCTCGCCGCTCGCCATGTTCTGAACAACTTGCTTCATTAATTGCCACCAATAATGTTGAAAAAACAGCACCTGATGCCGAAGGCGTCTGCAGTGAGCTTAACTACCCTCAAACTGCCAGCTCCCGGCGCGACTGCATCAGCCGTCAAGCGCGAAATTGCCGTCCAGGTACTGTTTGCACCACAGCTCCATGCAGACAATGCCAAACAAGGTGTAGGCCGCGTCGACGCGGCCTGCACGGTCGGCGGCGATCAGCCGGGCAACGGCCTCGGCGTCGAAAATGCCACGTTTGCGCAGCGACGAAGGCGAGAGGACTTCGTCGACCAGCGGTTTCAGTCGCCCTTGCAGCCAGTTACGCAGCGGCACACCGAAACCGGTCTTGGGTCGGTAGATGATATCCTTTGGCAGGTAAGGCTCCATCGCCTTCTTGAAAATCCACTTGCCTTCACGCCCCTTCTGCTTGACTTGCGCAGGCAGCTTACCTGCCAGGTTCACCAGATCCATATCCAACAACGGTACCCGCACCTCGACGCCGGTCGCCATGCCCATCTTGTCGGTGTAGTTGAGGTTGTGATCGGTGAGGAAGTGCTTGCACTCCAGGGTCAGCATCTTGTCCAGCGGCGTGGCCCCTGCCGGAACGCGGGACAAAGTCTCGCGCAACGGTGCGAACAACTCATCTGCGGCCAGCTGGCGACGCAGCTCTGGAGCCAGCAGGCCATGCGCTTGCTCCGGTTCGAGCCAGAAGAAATAGCTGATCAGGCGATCGTCGACTGGCAGGTCCGCATACCGGAACGCCTTGCCTAGGCGGCGAGACAGCGGCGATGAAGCCGGTAACAGGTTGGCACTGCCGGCCAGCACACTGCGCAGAGGCGTGGGCAAACCACCCCACCAGCGCTCCTGGGATAAGGCGAAGTGGCGGCGATAACCGGTGAAAATATCATCGCCCCCTGCCCCCGAGAGCAAGACCTTGATACCGTTCTGGCTCGCCAGTTCGGAAATGAACAGCGCATTCAGGGCGGCGGGGTCCGGCGTTGGCTCATCCAATAGATAAACCATCTCTGGCAGGCGGTCCATCATTTCATCGCCAACCCCTACCACATGCAAATCGACGCCCAGATGCTTGGCGACACGCTCCGCGTAAGGCAGGTCATCGGCGAAGCCTTCATTGGCCGTGGAACCATTGTCGACCCGGATGCTGAAACACTGCAGCCGCTCCTTGTCGCGCGTTTCTTCGGCGGCGAAAGCAACGATCGCACTGGAATCCAGTCCACCTGAAAGGAACGAACCCAATGGAACATCAGAAACCAGCTGACGCTTGACGGCCGTGCGAACCGCATCGGCCACATCAACGGCGGTCTGTTCCACTGACTTGGCCAAGGGCTGCTCATTGATGGGCAGCTGGTAATAGAATGACTTCTTTTCGATGCGGCCGTTGCGCACACACAGCACCTGCCCCGGCAACACCTTGCTGATATCGCGCACGATAGTGCGTTCGCCCGGTGACCATAGGTAGCCCAGATGCGCCAGAACGGCATGCGGGTCAATCTCGGGAGTGCTGAATCCACCCCTGATCAAGCCTTTCATTTCGCTGGAAAATGCGAAGCAGCTACCATCGTTGTAGATATAGAGCGGCTTGACACCCAACTGATCGCGCGCCACCCAGAGCGTCTGGGTATCTCGCTCCCAGAACACGACGGCAAAGATACCGTTAAGGCGATTGAGACAGTCGATGCCATCGCGGCAGAACAGTGCCAACAAAACTTCCGAGTCGGACTGGCTGCTAAACGTCAGGCCTTCTGCCTCAAGCTCTGCGCGCAGTTCACGGAAATTGTAGATTTCACCGTTGAATACCATCACCACCCGACCGTCTTGGGACAGCATCGGCTGATGCCCGGCGGACGTAGTGTCGAGGATGGACAGGCGAACTTGTCCCAACCATACGCCGACATCGGTATCCGACCACACGCCCTGGTCATCCGGGCCGCGACGTCGAATGAAAGAAAGCGCCGACGAGAAATCGATCGACGTTTTCGTTCCGTTATGTAGATAACCCAAAATTCCGCACATGCCTGTATCTCTAGTTCGGGTGATTGACAGGCGCCTTGCGCCTGTAGCTCAAAAGCAGGAAAGGCAACCGGATGGAGGCCAGTAATGAAAGCACGGAGGAAACCCTCCCGCGTAGAAGATGGAGTACGGCGGTGCTTACCAGAGCATAAGTGCCCAGCGCACGATCAATCTGGGGATTGATGATGACCGCACCGCACAGGCACCTCCAGGCAACACCGAGCAACAAAGCGCCCAGCAAAACCCCGAGCAAACCCAAGTTTATGTAGAACTCACGAACCACGACAGTCGGCAGAGTAATACCTTCCTGCAACCACTCGCCAGGCCCAAATACCCCGATAATCACGAGTACCGCCGTCAGCGGCCAGCCCGGAGATAGCCGCATCAAAATACGCGGCCTTATGAAAAAACTGCAGCGATTTAGAGGGCTGAGCTGAAACTTGCACCCAAGATATGCCCCCACGATTAGGAATAACAGAGTCGCACTGTAGAGCGGCAGCGACTCGATGCCTGCTACGTCCTTGTCCAATAAATGAAAGCCCCAGCACAAGCCGAGTCCACCGATCAACTTCAGGAGCGGATATAACATCACCATTCCCCCAATGCACCAGATCACAAAGCGAAAGCCGGCTGAAGAGCAATCAAAACTCCTGTTTTTCGTTGCTTGAATACCTGGCCATCGCTTTGCGCCATTACCTTGCCACATCGTCACCTTTTCCTTGGAGGTTGGCTATACGGACCTTCACCGCTGAAAGCATTAACACTAGGGACAAAATCGCGCCCGCCACATAAGCAGCAACACCTGCCCATCCACCGAACTCCGGAACTCCTAGGTACAGAATCAGCAATACCAGCAGGCCCTCGACTATGTTGACCTTAAGGCTCAAGGCAAACATCCGAAACGCAACCAGCATGGTTCCGCATGCCAGCATGACCGCCTTCAACGGCAGGCTCAGCGCCAACACAACAACATACTTGGCTGCCATTTCATATTGACCGCCAATCAGCAACAACCAGCTACTAGCGGCAATCACCAATGCTGCCGCCATTGTCGATGAGACGAGGACCATGGACTTGAGGAATGCCCTGAACTTGGCTGACAGAACTTTTGGCTCACCGAGGACCTCCACCAGGTCCGGTATTGCGCGTTGAGCGATTATCGCCAGAGGTAGAAGACCCAGAACCAAGCTGAGGTTCGCTAGACCAAAGAAACCAATATCTTCAGTTCTAACATGGAGGGCCGTCAGCATCAGTACTGGCAGGCTATCTACCAATAGGCGCACGAACAGACTGGCATTGATGGTCACCCCAGATGCTGCAGTCTCCAGCAACTCCTTGCGGTTGACTTTAAAGAGTTGCAAAGCCGATCTGACATAGTCGCGCAAGCGCCACCAGACTGCTGCCAGGCAAAGCATTTCGGTGGCATAACGGGCAATAATCCAGCCCTGGATACCATATTGCCTAGTCAACACTACATGCAGGACAACCCCTGCTCCAGTCACGAACGCCAGCGCAAGGTAGATCTCATTGATTGCCTTGATCCCCTGCGCAAAACCGGTAGTGACACGCAGGAGATTGGTGATCAACACCAATCCGCAAGTCATGAACACATAGGAACTTATCGCCGTTGTCAGCACGAATTCATGCGCCAGGAAGATGCCCAGCATGACCACTGCCGATGTAAGACCGACCAATATGAACACCTGGCGCAGCACTGCCCTTTGCATAGAGGATCGTTCACAGGCTGCCGTATCACGAATCGCGATACTCTGCATACCGAGACTCCCAGCCAATACGACCAGTGCGACGACGGTTTCAAGCGACCGTACGATGCCGACTACAGCCGGCTCAACAAACGGAGCGATCAGAAACTGGCTAATGATGACACCGCCCTGGATACAGGCAGTGACAATAAACAACTGCAACAACCTGGAGCTCTCGAAAATTCTGATGAGGCGAGCTAACACACGGTTTCACCTTGTTTGATTATTTTTCACTCAATACCGTTCTCGAGTTAGGCAAAGGAATCGAGAATGCGCCTAAGCGCTTCGCGACGCGCGTTGATCGAGTAGTTCTCACAGATCCAGCGGTGTCTAGCCATTGCATCTTCGTAGCTTGCTGGCGTCGCCAGCACCTGCTGCATCGCCGCAGCAATTTCCTCTGGGTTGTCGGGGCGCACCCAATAGGCAAATGCACCTGCCACTTCTGGTACTGCGCCACGCGGTGAAGTGATGACTCTAGCACCGCAAGACAAGGCCTCTCCTATGGCGTGACCAAACCCTTCATAAAGCGTGGGTTGTACATAGGCCAGACAATTACGGTAGTGCTGGAGCTTTTCGTCATCGGAAATCATCCCGACAAACTGGACTTTATCAGGCACTCCCAGGTGCTGGGCGAGCTCCTGCAATTGAGGCAGGTAGTCGCCATGCTTACCGGCAATGACGAAACGAATGCTCGGGTGGTCCTTGGCCAAGCGCGCGAACGCCTCGATACTGGGCACGAGGCCTTTGCGAATCGCGTTGGTTCTGCTGGTCCAGGTCACGGTGAAGAAATAGTCGGATGCCTCCCCCACTTCTGCGGCTGGCGAGTAGTAGTCGGTATTCACTGCCAACGTGGCATATACCGGATTACGGACGGCCAGGTTATTGGTAACCTCGTCATATTCGGATCTTGAGATGAATAGGTTACGGTCCGCCAACCGCAATGAGGTTTGCAGCACCAGTTTTTGCCAAAGCGGTCGATCCAGGTAGCACATGCCAGGAATTTCCTTGCGGCATGTCGAGTAGTCGAACGCTCCCGTCACTACCACCGGCTTGCGCCGCAATTTGCCCGCCAGCAACGGGAAAGGCGAGTGCCCCCACCACCAGCAATAGTAAAGGTCAGCCTTCCAGTCGAGTGTCGATGGCGAACCGGATAGCACGACTTCGTGCCCCAGCTCCTTGAGAAGCCTGATATCGACCCGGTAGAACTCGACTTTGTCGAACATTTCACGCCAGTTGGCGTGTGCAGACATATTGGCAAAGAAACAAATGCGCACAGTTATACTAATCCGTTGAAAGTCACTGACCTGAAGCCCGAAGGTTCCGCTCATACATGGACAGCAATGTTTCATGCAGTTCAGGTACTTCAAGCTCGCCCACGAGGCCGTACAGCTTGGACGGGCTGCCGTACAGTTCCTTGACTTCGTCAGCCCTCACGAAAGCCGGGTCCACCTGCACCTGCGGCCGATAACCAACAATAGCCGCCATCGCATCGATGACCTGGAGCAGTGAGACACTCCGGCCTGAGCAGATGTTTACAAATTGCCCTTGGGCGTCGCACTCGAGCAAGCGCGCGTAGGCTTCTGCCACATAGCACACATCGGAAAGGTCACGCGACACATCCAGGTTGCCGAGCTTCAGTTCAGCCTGCCGACGGGCAAATGCAGCAACGATCTTGGCGAAGACGAACGCTTCCGACTGACCGGCGCCCGTATAGTTGAACGGTCTGGTCACAAGGATCGGGAAGCGGTCGAACCACTTGCGCACCAACGCTTCCATGGCCAGCTTGCTCAGTGCGTAATGGTTCATCGGCCGTGGCTCACTGGTTTCGACTATCGGCGAAACCAGGGCATTGCCATAGATATTGGCACTGCTGGCAATAACGACCTTTTCCAATGCCACACCGCTATTCTGCAGCGCCGTAAGCAAGCTTTCGGTACCCAGCACGTTCACTCGGTAGTAGGAAAGCGCATCGCTACTAGTGACATGCGCCAAGGCCGCGAGATGGATTACATGGGATGGCTTGACCTCGCGGACCCATTCGGTAAGGCGCTCGGTATCGTTGAGGTCCGCTTCCAGGTGCTCGGCCTCACATTCCAGGCGGCGCCCTCCGAGGCCGACGATACGCCAACCGTCTGCTATGAGCCGGTGCGCCAGGTGCGCACCGGTGAAGCCCGAAAGACCAGTGATCAGGACCGTCTTGTCAGAACGATGTGCCATGCTTTGCCCTCTTCAGGTCAGCCTCGACCATCAATTGGCACAATTGCTCAAGCGTGGTGGTGGGCGCCCAGCCAAGGCGCTCCTTGGCAAGCGACGCATCGCCGATCAGCAATTCGACTTCTGCCGGACGATAGAACTGCGGGTTGACTTTGACACGGGTGACACCTGTCCGACGATCAACACCAAACTCCTTCTCGCCGGTTTCACGCCACTCGATGTCGACGCCTACAGCCTTGAAACTCATGCTGACAAAGTCACGGACGGTTTCGGTGCGATTGGTGGCCAGCACGAAAGTATCCGGCTTATCGACCTGCAGCATCCGGTACATACCGTCGACATACTCGCGGGCAAAGCCCCAGTCACGTTTGGCGTCCATGTTGCCGAGTTCCAGCACCTGCTGGTTGCCAACCTCGATATTGGCGACCGCATCGGTGATCTTGCGGGTCACGAACTCCTTGCCGCGAAGCGGAGACTCGTGATTGAACAAGATGCCGCTGGTGGCAAAGATGTTGTAGGACTCACGGTAATTGATCGTCGTCCAGTGCGCGAATAGCTTGGCCACACCATAAGGACTGCGTGGATAAAACGGTGTTGACTCCGATTGTGGTACCGCTTGCACCAGACCGAACATTTCAGATGTGGACGCCTGATAGAAGCGGATGCCAGGGTTCACCAGGCGAATGGCTTCCAACAGGTTGAGCGCACCCACACCAGTGATTTGCGCAGTGGTGATCGGCTGGTCGAAAGACACCCCGACAAAGCTTTGCGCCGCCAGGTTATAGACCTCGTCCGGCTGGGCCTTCTGCAGCAGGCGGATGGTGCCTGCCAGGTCAGTCAGATCGAACTCGACCAGGTGCAGGTTCTCGTGCCCCAGCACACCCAGCTCTTGCAAGCGCCAGAAATTGACCGAACTGGTCCGACGATAGGTGCCGTAGACCTTGTAACCTTTAGCAAGCAGCAGCTCTACGAGATAAGCCCCGTCCTGCCCTGTGATACCTGTAACCAGCGCACTCTTTTGCATTTGCCACTCCACTAGAATTCAAGCTTTATACGCGACCGTAAGTGTCATCGAACCTGACGATATCGTCCTCGCCCAGATAACTCCCTGACTGCACCTCGATGATTTCAAGAGGAATAGTGCCGGGGTTGGCAAGCCGATGAACATGCCCGACCGGTATGTAGGTACTTTGGTTCTCGTTCAGCTGAAACACCTTGTCCTCGCATGTCACTTCGGCAGTGCCGGATACGACGATCCAGTGCTCTGCTCGGTGGTAATGCTTCTGCAGGCTGAGTGTTGCCTTTGGCTTGACCAGAATCCGCTTCACCTGGAAGCGCGATCCGCTATCAATGCTGTCATACCACCCCCATGGCCTGTGGACACGGCGGTGCAGGCGTGACTCGCTACGCGTATCACGCCCCAGCGCCTCGACGATGGCTTTGACCCCCTGGCATCGTGCCTTGTCAGCCACCAGCACTGCATCAGGGGTTTCTACAATAACCATGTTTTCAACGCCTACGGCCGTTACCAGGCGGTGAGAAGCGTATACCAAGGTGTCACTGCTGGAATCAAGGATTACATCACCGTGGGCACTGTTCTGGTTGATGTCCTTGTCACCTGATCGCCAAACCGCATCCCACGCCCCCAGGTCGGACCAGCCGGCATCCATCGCCAACATTTTCAACTCCAACCCTTCCAGCGGCGAGCGCGTGCAATGCTCGATCACTGCATAGTCGATGGACTCAGCCGGAATAGCCTCGAAGGCTTGTACATGAGGACGGACAAAACCGTTATCTGCGCTACGCTCGCTCCAGGCCTTTTCGGTGGCTTCGAGAATATCGACGCGATAATGTTTAAGAGCCCGCAGCCAAACAGAGGCGCGCAAGATGAAAATGCCACTGTTCCAGTAGTAGCTGCCTGCATCGAGGTACTGCTGGGCAGTTGCCAGGTCGGGTTTTTCGACAAACGAGCCGACACGCTTGACCTCGGCCGTGTCAGTAGAATGAATGTAGCCATAGCCAGTTTCCGGGCGGTCCGGTTGGATACCGAGGGTGACGATCGCGCCCTGACTGGCAGCATGAACTGCTTTTTCGACCACCTGAGTGAAGATATCCACATCATGGATGGTCTGGTCAGCAGGAATGACGACCAGAACCGGATCTGACTGCGGCTCGATCGCATCGCGTGCATACAACGCCGCAAGCGTCAATGCCGGCGCGGTATTACGGCCAATTGGCTCAAGTATCAGAGCACCCTGCTCGACCTTGATTTCGCGAAGTTGATCGAGACAAAGGAACCGGTGCTCATCATTGGCGACAATACAGGGTGCCAAGAGTTTGCTACCTGGCGGGTTAATCTTCAACAGCCGATCGATTGCCTGCTGGAACAATGTTTCCCGGCCAAAGATGGCGAGGAACTGCTTCGGATAGAGTGTCCTGCTGAGCGGCCACAGACGCGTTCCGGCCCCCCCGGACATGATCACCGGAAGAATGTTCATACGTTCCAGATTCCGCGGGTGTCGACAACTTGCAGCCCTTGCAGGGACTGCATCGACATCTCTTTGAAAGGCTTGTGATCCACCAGCAGCAAGAGGATATCCGCCTGTTCGACCGCCTGGCTCACGGAGCACAACTCGGCGGTCTCCAATGTACCAGGGAGCGCGTTGATGTTCGGTTCGACCACCAGAACTTTGCCAGCATGGCGCTTGCTGACTTCCTTGGTAATCTCCAGAGCAGGGCTCTCACGCAAGTCATCAATATCCGGTTTGAATGCCAGGCCGAAGCAGGCGATAACCACATCCTTTGCAGCTTTGTCCGGGTGACGGCTGAGATGTTCACCAATGGCAGCATGGAGTTTCTCCATAACCCAGGCCGGCTTGGAGTCGTTCACCTCACGAGCCGTCCGGATGAGCCGCGCTTGCTCGGGAGCGGAGTCAACGATGAACCACGGATCGACGGCAATGCAGTGCCCGCCAACCCCCGGACCAGGCTGAAGGATGTTGACCCGCGGATGGCGATTCGCCAGACGAATCAACTCCCAAACGTTGACGTCGAGCTTTTCGCAGATGATCGACAGTTCGTTGGCAAAAGCGATGTTGACATCACGGAAGCTGTTTTCGGTGAGTTTGCACATCTCGGCGGTGCGCGCATTGGTCAAGACGCATTCACCCTCGACAAATGTTTTGTATAGCGCCCGTGCTGCCAAGGAACATTTTTCCGTCATGCCGCCGATGACCCGATCGTTCTGCACAAGCTCACGCAGCACGTGCCCAGGCAGAACCCGTTCCGGGCAATGTGCAATGCGAATGTCGGAGGCCTCTCCAGCATGCTGAGGGAAGGTCAGGTCTGGGCGACGTTCGGCCAACCACGCGGCCATCTGTTCAGTAGCCCCCACCGGCGAAGTGGACTCGAGGATTACCAGATCACCAGCCTTGAGCACGGGTGCAATCGCCTTGCTCGCGGACTCGATATAACTCAGATCGGGCTTGAACCCCTCTTTGAAAGGCGTGGGCACCGCAATGAGAAATGCCTCCGCAGGTTCCGGGGTGGTACTCGCTCGAAGGAAACCTTCTGTTACAGCGGCATGCACCACCATATCCAGGTCAGGTTCAACTATGTGAATTTGGCCTCGATTGATCGTATCCACACAATGCTGATTGACATCGATACCAATGACCTGAATCTTGCGCGAAGCGAATACCGCCGCAGTAGGCAGACCAATGTAACCCAGCCCGACCACAGAAACCTTAGAAATACTCATGACACTACCTTGTTTTGAAATTAGCTAGAACTTCAATGATGCGGGCGCAGGCTTGCCCATCGCCATAAGGGTTATGAGCAATACTCATGTTCTGGTATGCATCATCACTTATAAGCAATTCCTTCACATTATCAATAATGGCCTGCAGATCAGTACCGACCAAGCGAACAGTCCCGGCCTTGACAGCCTCCGGACGCTCCGTGGTATCACGCATGACGAGCACTGGCTTACCAAGGGAGGGCGCCTCTTCTTGTACCCCCCCGGAGTCAGTGAGAATCAGATAGGACCTGTTCATCAGGTACACGAATGGCAAATAGTCCAACGGCTCGATCAAATGGATGTTTCCAACATCTTTGAGCAAGCGATTTACAGGCTCTCTCACATTGGGATTGAGATGAACCGGATAGACGACTTCCACATCCGGGCAGTCACCTGCAATTTGCACCAGCGCCTTACAGATTCTTTCAAAACCGTCGCCAAAACTTTCACGGCGATGCCCGGTGACAAGTATCAACCGCCGGGAAGGATCAAGATACGAAAACTGTTGCTCCAAGGATATCGCCAGGTCGGATCGCTGCAACTTGCGTACAACTTCAAGCAGTGCATCAATGACCGTGTTACCGGTGACATGAATCTGTGTTGCCGCCACACCTTCAGCCAAGAGGTTATCCTGCGACTGAGTGGTAGGCGCGAAATGCAACTGGGCCAGTGCCCCCGTCAGTTTACGGTTGGCCTCTTCAGGCCATGGGGAGTAAAGATTGCCTGTCCGCAGCCCTGCTTCCACATGACCGACAGGGATCTGCTGGTAATAGGCGGCCAGCGACGCTGCGAAAGTAGTCGCAGTGTCACCATGCACAAGCACAATGTTTGGCTTGAACTCAGCCAGCACGCCTTTCAGCTTTTGCAAAATCGCCACTGTCACATCAGTCAGATCTTGCCCAGGCTTCATGATTTCGAGATCATAATCGGGAGTAAGCTCGAACAGATCAAGCACCTGATCCAGCATCTGGCGATGCTGGCCTGTCACGCAGATCTTCGCCTCGAAGCGCTCATCCGATTGCAACCCCAAAGCCAAAGAAGCCATTTTGATTGCTTCGGGTCGAGTACCAAATACGCTTAATACCTTGAGCGCCATGCAACTACCATTCTAAATAGAGTGAATTTCGACTATTGGCGTTAGCACTACCAGCACCGGATCGAAAAATTAAATACCGCCCCCTGCCACAGAGCCTTACCACCCAATACGGCCTCAATGGCCGATAAAACCACTACCTTATTCACAGGATCAACTTCGCTTACACAGAACACAGTAAAACCCGTCAAAAGCAAAGCACCCTGCCATCACTTCAGATTTCCCACAACACCAACGCCAACGCCCCTATACTCAGAACCTGCTGTACACCCAGAACCAAGCATCACAGGATGATTGATCACGCGCCTCAAAATCTGTAAAGCGCACAGATTGCACCCACCACAGTGATTTGAAACCTTCGACCCGCTCGCCAGGAAAGCTACCTTGTGCCTGGAGAAAATGAAAGGCGCACTAATCATAGGCTGTTCAGGTACGACGTTCCATAAGAGATTTCCACTGAGGAAAAGCGGCAACTGGCCATCAAAATGACATCCCCCATTACAGCCCTGGCCTGTGCCTCTGGCGCCAGATCATCCACCTTCCGGGCGAAGCCCTCCGGCAGAATGCGCGAGGCAGCATTACTAACCGCCAAGACCCGAGTGCGCCGCAGATGATTCTTGAAGGCAGACCGCAGCAGAGCTGCTCATGGCGCCAAGCAACAGGCCGCCGACAAAGGCAAATGCCACAATTTATGTTTTTCAAGGCTTTATAGCCACTGCAGACGCTGCGCTCCACGGCGTATTCGACAAAGTCGTTAAGGACTACCGGGCCAGCTACATCCTTCTCGTCATGCATCTTAAAGCTTACAAAGTCACTTATAAAATCGGTCTTATTCGTATCCACCCGCACCAGACTTAACGCGGCACGTTTGAAGTCTCGAAACGCGTGCTCAACACTTTTCCCTTCATTCTGGAAAGCACGCACAAGTTCGGGCCAAGAGCGGAAAAACTCTAGACGAGCGTTGTAGGAACCCAACCTCGCCCCACCCTCTTCAATGCCCCTGCAGTTGGCATCGAGTAGATTTTAGAGCGATTCAGCGCATCCAGCTGATTAAGCGCAACGGGACGCAAGGTAGTGGACACCCCATACTCCGAAGGAAGGGCATAAGCAATAGCGCCGCCAATGGCCGCACAAACCCCACCTACAGCCCAAATTAATACTCGTCTGCGCCAGTGAGTTCGAACGAGATCAAAAAGACCTGTTTCACCCGAAGCGAACAAGTAATTACTGCGAGGAACAATTTTCACTGTGTTTTGCCTGTTTGCTAGCGGTAGTAGCACCCAAGACCGGCAGGGTAGGCAAGCGCTTCGTGCGCTCTTCCAGCTATCCTTGTCATTGGCGGGAAGATGTATTGTTGCACCTTCCGCACTCGACAACAACGCCTGACAACCAGCACTAGCCAGCCTTGCCTCCCCGAGGAACGCTTCGTCGCCTCAGCCACAGATCACGACCTATCGCCACCGACACGCCCAGCGCCCCCCCAACCAGCACCGCGAGCGCCATTATGAGCCCCCTGCGCGGCTTGATCGGCCTATCAGGCTGCGAGACCACACCATCCTGCTGATACATTGCCACCAGCGAAGGGTCAACCTTCAAATTGCGCAAAAAATTAAGCCTTTCCTGACTCTCGCGCAAACCAGGGATATAGGGATCGTTGGACGGACGGGATTCGAGGTTGGCAATCTCTGCCTCCAGCGCCTTCGTGCCCCGCATGTACGTGAGTGCCCCCCCCATTCCGGCGGACACCTCACTAGACAAGGTATTGGATATGATCGGTGGCTTCTCAAGGCCAATGGATTTCGCAATTCGCAACGCCTCACTGAGCTGGGCGATCTGGTCTGCACGCTGATTACCCGCACTGGCACGCGAAGCCCGAATTTGCTGATCAAGATTGTCTGCCATGATTGAGATATCACTACGCGTACCGCTTAAAAGCTCCTCTTTCGCCCGCCCCGCAGCCATTTCGGCATAGCTGGATACCCAAGTCGCAGCGAGACGCGGATCTTCAAGGTTGGCCGTAATAACATATCGATCAGGTACATCCCTAGACGCCTGAGTTACACTGAGCATGCCATTGAAACGAGCAAACAGCGCATCACGCGACCCGCCTCGCTCCTTCTGAGTCAACGTTGGGAGAAAGACGTTGCGAAAAAAGCTATCGCGGACCGCCTCCGACTGGAGGGATCTTAGATAAACGCTGAATACATCCTTGGCACTCAGCGGCGCCAGTCCCGTCCCCTCACCGCGACCGAAATTGAGCTGCGCAATCTCTTTCTGCGTAGGAGCACGTATATAGAGCTTCGCCTCATACACGGACGAAGCAAGCAACACATAGACCAAACCCAACCCAATCACAGGCAACGCGACCAACGCCATCCATAGCCTTTGTCGCCACACCCCTTGAACAAGCTCAATCAGGTCAATCTCGTCACCACCACTCAGCTGCTCGCGCTCAATACGCATTTAATCTTATTTTCCTTGGGTCCGTCTGATTGCATAATTTCAAGGAGCCTGCTTCCGCGCACAGGATGCAGCAGCACCCTCCTCTCGACCAAAGCATAGCGGCATTTCGCCCAGCTTGGCGCCCTACATTCACTTCGCACTAACCAGAATAGAGACACCTACCCGCCAGAAGTTCCTCGCCCCACGACAGAAACCACGACTAGCGCCCACCGCCCCATCGTGACAACCATTCGTATCGATGTACACCAACCATTTGAATCCGGACAACCCCCTTCACCCATCCAAAACCTCACCACACCAGAAGCCATGTAATCGCTTATAACGCTCAGCAAAACGAATCGAGAATCATCAACAGCCTTGACCACATAGAAATGTCATCGCCCACCAAGGTAATCGAGTCGCCAAATTGCGACTTGTGGACGAGAACACCTCAAATTCAGATAGCATTTCTTTGTTTCGACTTAGATTGGAAGCGCAAATCAGACTGGAGTCAAGATAGACGCCTTGAACTGTATACTCACCCTGCTCCAGACTACAATCCACCAAAAAATTGGCCGCCGAAACAAGATAGAGCCAATGGTAGAAGCGACTTACGCCACGGACGCCACCATGACGGAAATGACCAGGAGGACTGCATAGCCGCACACCCAATCAGGCCAGTAGCGACTTGCTGGCTATACGCACAGCCAGCGCAACCCTGCCAAATTGCAGGAATTCTCTTTAATTGCCGCCCACCAACGCTTTGCGCGTCGACGCACGCATTTTACGATCGCCGCGTCGCACTCCGTAGACACCCAGAAGCGGACCTACCGTCAAGCCAACCAAAAGGGCAGCCAGTACAGGCACAGCCACCGGCAAAGCTGGAGCAGACCAGCCAAACAATACCAGTGAAACCTCCTGTTGATTTTCCAGCACGAAGAACATCACCACAGCCGCCAGAAACAAAACAAGCAGCACAACCACGACACGCTTTAGGTTACGCATCAGACAGATCCTTCACTCAATGAGGCACGTGCTCTTCTTCATTGACCCGATCGCGCAACTCCTTGCCGGGCTTGAAATGAGGCACGTACTTACCTTCGAGGCTGACCGACTGACCGGTCTTGGGATTGCGCCCCACCCGCGGAGCACGGTAGTGCAGGGAAAAACTGCCAAAGCCACGGATCTCGATACGATCCCCGGTCGCCAAGCACTGCGACATCTGCTCAAGCATGGTCTTGATGGCCAACTCAACGTCCTTGGACGAGAGCAACCCCTGATGAGTGACAATACGTTCGATCAGCTCCGACTTCGTCATGTTTTTCCCTTCGTTATCAAGCAGCTAGATCATTGCTTAATCAGGTTTTAGCACGCTCGGAGGGATTTGAACAGGGCAGTTCTGGACTTGATGAAAAAATCCAAGACCACAACGAAATGTAACAGACCTCAGCTGGGCACCACCCTGATCCGCGCCCCCACTTAAAGCGACGCCTGTCCAATATCGGAAAATTCATAGCACCCAGGATGAAATCGCTACGAAGACAACCCAAGCGCTTGAGCTTTTGTCATAATCGCGAGTCGGAAGCATCCGCCTTTGCGCAAACTACGCCAAACACCATTTAAACACTGCTTCCTGCCTGCACATCGAGTCGCACCTACAAGGATCGTTTATGCGGATCACCCCCCTGTCGCTAGCCTTAGCCACCCTGATGATCACCTCCAGCTCATCGGCCTGGACCGCACAGAATATCAATTCATGGGACAAGGAGCCTTCCGAGTTTCTGGGCATTCCGCTTCACGGGGATTTCAAAGCGCAAACGCCTGCGTGCCCGAACACCCCCGAACGCCAACCGACGTTATGCCGTTCCAGCACTTCGAAGACCGATCGTTTTGAAATTCGCGGACTTCCCTATATTCCAATCAACTTAGGCTATCAAGTCTTTGTGACACTCCAAGGAAACGCGATTGATGAACTGATGCTAACGGGCAATGCCAGCAGCTTGGAGCTGGTCGATGACTTCCTGCGCGACACCTTCGGACAACCAGGCTCAAGCCTCAGCCACCGCATCCAACTTGAATCGGGCGCTACCTACGAGATCAAAACCTCCACCTGGAAAGGCAAGAAAGTCGCAATTCACTTCCAGCGGGATGAGGACGACCTCAGCCGCTATGCCGTCATCATCAGCCGTTCTTCAGACCCTTCAAAATCCGCTGCCACAGCAATCCCCTCGGAGTGAATCTGACACCCACCAAGCCGGCAACAAGACCTCACACCAGATCGACCAACACCTGATATTTACTGCAATTCCAAATAAGTCTAAAAAAAAGGGCGACCCGAGGGTCGCCCTTTTTACCGATCAAACAGAACTCAGTTCTGCTTGGCCATTGCTTCGCGCAGCAGCGCAGCCATGGTGGTGTCGGCAGCCGCTTCCGGAGCGTTTTTCAGGCTCTGGATGGCTTCGCGCTCTTCAGCGTCGTCCTTCGATTTGATGGACAGGCTGATAACGCGGGACTTGCGGTCGACGCTGATGATCTTGGCTTCGATCTCCTCGCCTTCCTTCAGCACGTTACGGGCGTCTTCAACGCGGTCACGGCTGATTTCGGAAGCCTTCAGAGTAGCTTCGATGTCGTCGGCCAGGGTCACGATAGCGCCCTTGGCATCAACTTCCTTGACGATACCCTTGACGATAGCGCCCTTGTCGTTGATCGAAACGAAGTTGGAGAACGGATCGTCTTCCAGCTGCTTGATGCCCAGGGAGATGCGCTCGCGCTCTGGGTCAACCGACAGGATGACGGTTTCCAGCTCGTCGCCCTTCTTGAAGCGACGCACGGCTTCT
>Ga0268257_1000188_pt1 | contig 101046 bp, 94 predicted proteins | sample AgamicAtPrz_FD_200249 | JGI IMG/M metagenome (GOLD analysis project Ga0268257, IMG submission 200249) | Agave microbial communities from Guanajuato, Mexico - At.P.rz (v2) (version 3) | ecosystem: Host-associated > Plants > Phyllosphere > Phylloplane/Leaf | place: Guanajuato, Mexico | collected... | reverse complement strand
AGTTATATTTTCTTTTAAAGACAACTTGGCTACAATTTCTTTAAAATCACCATCCAAATTTCTATGCCAGCATAACGCATTCATTTCCCCTTTGAAATCGGTATGCACTAGTTCAGAAAAGGTTGGCACCACTCCTATTTGACTATTTTCAGAAAATGTATTGCTCATAGTAAAATATAAGAAGCTAATGGCTTCCTTATCTTACAAAATTATGCAATAGCGGGCAGTTGAAAAATATTTTGCAGAGGCTTTTTAGATAATAGTTTTCTATGACTGCTTTTTTTTATCCTTGGGATATAATTGCAAATATTACAATCGCAATCGATATTACCAAAACAGGCACAATAGAAAGTAAAATAGTATAGAATAATTCTTCTTGAAAAATGCCAATACTACATGAAGATTTGCGGTCAGCTAAAATGACGTAATTCAATAAAACCCAAATTGGAATAAAGATTATCAGCTCAATTACGCTTTTTAAATAGAGCTTTTTAATAAAAGAAAATACCAAAAACACTATTGCTAAGAAAACGGCCGTCAGTAGAGACGTTAAATACACATTTTCGACAAAAGAACAATCTAAAAAACCCAATGATATTCTTTCAGAAAAATTTCCCATAGACCAGCAAATCTCCATATAAGTAATTGTAAAAAGTATTGCCCCCAACAATACTTTTTTCTTTAAACCCCGAACTATTTTATTCGGCATCCTTTAGAGATATGTTTTATTCTTAAGCGGACTATTATCATTAGTAAGCAAGTCATTTGCAATCTGTATCATTCCGCTGTTGTTTGAACCGCCCCAAACGGCTCTTCCAAAAATATAGCTCGTGGTGTATTCTTTCCAAGTAGTACAGTATTTCTTCAAATCGGTGTGGCATTTTTCTAAATATTCTTTGAGTTCATTTTCTGAAAGATAACCCAAATCGTAACAGCAACGCGCTAAGAAAGCCCCTCTTCCGTAATTCCAGCCACTGTCTTTGGTCTTTTTTATTTGAGAAAAATCCGTGATGATGTTTTGTTCCATTAGTTCTGGAATCGTATTATTAAGCTGTCTAAATAAATCTATGTAATGTTCAAACAAGCCTTCTTCTTTTGGCAGATTAGATTTTAAAATGTCCACATAATTTTCTCTATCCTCAAATGCTCGGTAAACGATTTCCATATTTTCGTCTTGGTTTCTGTCGTGCAGATTTTTCAGCACTTCAATAGCTTGCTCTCTATTATAGATTCCCCAATACTCTTCAGCCAATGTGACAATATTAGATCTATTCAAACCTGTTTCATAAGAATTCAAGTAAGCCGACTGCTGTTCTGCATACATGGAGCCAACAAGCAAATGATCTAATAAATAGCCTCTTACAGCATTTTGATTATTTAATCTAAGGCATTGAAATGAATTCAAAATTTTTGAAAAGAATCCCATAACTCTTTATGCTACTTTTAAATGAGGAACTTTGTTTTGTAAAATATCGAGAAATCTTTCGCCAACTACTTGATATTTGGCTCTAGTTTCCAATTGTTTTTTCAAGTTCAGCATATCTTCGGGAGCAGTTATATAATTTAGCCTATCATGAATTTCAAGCGACAACGGACTTCCGTCAATATAAAAAGTGATGACGTGTGTTTTTGGCAAATATTCTTCTGAAGATTTAGAATAAACGCCCAATTGCGATTTCAAAACGCCCCCATATTCAAGTTTAGCATCTTCAATTCTGAAGTTATCAAAAACAATATGCTCGTCTAATTCGCCCACCGTATTGGTAGTAAAGAAATGCAAATCGTTTCCGCTCAAAACCCAAAAACAATCTGTTTCTACTCTTCTCAGTTTTACACCAATGGTAGATAATGCTGCATTTTTTAGACCATCGGTAACAATTTCTTGAACTTTACTGCTTGTAGATTGTGGCACGGATGCAGAAGTAAATGCGTCTATAGCTTTACCTTTCATCCAATGCTTTAATTGTGAAAAATCATTAGCCAATAATTCTTGTTTGTATTGGTCATATTTTGTTCGTTCAAAATTTAAATCAATTTCTCCTTTTGCAGTCTTGTGTTTCTTATTTACATAAATCATAAAAACTACGCCTGCAATTACCAATACAATTGGAATAAAAATTAATGTGCTCATGCTTTTTTTGTTTGATTAATTTGGTTTTAGATATTTTGCTGGGTTTAGTGTTATCTCAAAGCAAAACGATATTTCAAGACAAATTTTAGAAAAAAGAAAATGAGAATTTAAGCAGATATAAATTCGCTTGAAACGATTGGATATACGCAAATACTTTTTATAAATCCGTTTTTAATTACTTGACATTTTGGCGTAGAAATTTTTAATCACGCTTTAAACGACATTTTGAACAAAGTAAATTGACTTTTTAAGCAAAGTCAGACCTTCAAAGTGTGCCTTACTTTGCATCATAACTTTTAATAATTAAAAAAATGATACCGAACAATTATCAAGGAGCATTACAACAGCCGCTCAATTCAGGATTTAATGCATCGTCAACAACAACTGATGTAATCAAAGGAATTAGTCTTGAGGGAAAAAATGTAATTGTGACAGGCGGAAATGCAGGCATAGGTCTTGAAACCACCAAAACACTTGCAAATGCGGGCGCGACAGTAATCGTAGCTGCAAGGGATATTGAAAAAGCTAAGAATAACTTGAAAGGCATAAAAAATGTAGAAATCGAAGCAATGGATATTATAGATCCTGATTCTATTACCGCGTTTGCAGATAAATTTATCTCGTCAGGAAGAGCTTTGCATTTGCTTATAAATAATGCTGGGATTATGTGGGTTCCTTTACGCAGAGACAGTCGCGGAATCGAATCGCAATTGGCTACGAATTACTTAGGGCAATTTCATTTGACGCTAAAGCTTTTTCCTGCGCTTAAAAAAGCCAACGGCGCAAGAGTCATTAATGTATCTTCACTTGGACACCATATGTCGCCTTTCAACTTTGAAGATCCTAATTTTCTTCATCGTGAGTATGAAACTTTACAAGCGTACGGACAGTCAAAAACGGCATGCAACTTATTTTCTCTTGAGCTGGACAATCGCATAAAAGCTTACAATATAAGAGCTTACTCTCTTCATCCTGGCTCAATTGGAGGCACAGAACTAGGAAGAGAAGCATCAGTAGAATTATTTCAAAAAATGGGTTTCTTAGATGCAGAGGGCAATATGCTTCCTGAAGTTGCTGCAAGATTAAAGTCAATACCGCAAGGCGCAGCCACAACTATATGGTGCGCCACAAGTCCTTTACTGGACCATATTGGAGGTGTTTATTGTGAAGATGCAGATATTGCTCCATTAGCATCAGAAGAAAGCATCGGAATATATGGTGTCCAGCCCTATTCTTTAGACGAAACCAATGCTAAAAAATTATGGGATTTAAGTGAACAAATGACTGGCGTATCATTAGCCTCTGCAAACTAATATGGGTTTTGAACAAAAAGAAATGATACTTTCTATCTTTGTAATCATAAATTAATCAAATCAATTATGGATCACATATCAAGATATTTAACTCCAGAAATTAAACTTTCCTGCTATGAAGACAAATTCTTTAAATCAGATATCATGTTTGATGATCATATGCTCATTTGGTTTATCTCTGGTGAAACAAAAATTATACAATATGATGCCTCCTTTCTTTTTAAAAAAGGAGATATCTTTTTAATACCAAGAAACCAGCTTGCAACTATAATCAATTATCCCTCAAACGGAGAACCGCACAAAACAGTTGTAATGCATCTTTCTGTTGAACGGCTAAAAAAATTTTATCAGAATATCGAACTTGTAAAGAAACCGATACCTGAAAATAAAATTTATAGTTTTAATAATCATCCTTTGTTAGAAAGCTGTCTGGCTTCGCTTGTGCCTTATTTTGATTTGAAAAGCCATTTCTCAGAAGATTTGGCTTCTTTAAAAATAACCGAAGCTCTAAGCATTTTAAGAACAATCGACAAAAATGTTGACAATGTACTCGCTAATTTTGATGAACCTGGAAAAATCGATCTAATTGGTTTTATGGAACGTAACTTTATGTTTAACATGCCTTTGGAAAAACTAGGCTATCTTACCGGTCGCAGTTTGTCAACATTCAATAGAGACTTTAAAAAGCACTTTAATACTACTCCTCAAAAATGGCTTACACATAAAAGACTTGAATTGGCCTATTATCAATTGGCAGAAAAAAAGAAAAAGCCAATCGATGTGTATCTTGAAGTAGGTTTCGAAAACTTATCTCATTTCTCATACGCGTTTAAAAAACTATATGGCATTTCTCCCAAGCAGCTGATTTAAAAAGCATCTTTAACTCCATTCTGGAAATTGAGTTCTATTTAAATCCAATTTTTCAATCGCTTTCATATCAGCATCATCAAGCTTGAAATTGAATATATCTAGATTCTCTATAATATGTGCTTTTTGAGAAGATCTCGGAATAGCAACAATACCACGCTGATAATGCCATCTTAGACTAACTTGTGCAGTAGTTTTACCATGCTTTTTAGCTATTTGAGTTAATGTTTCATTTGTAAAAAGACCATTGCGCCCCTCTGCAAAAGGTGCCCATGCCTGCATCTGTATAGTATGCTGCTTTAGCACTTTATAATCATTGGACTGCTGAAAATAAGCATGAGTTTCTATCTGATTCACAACTGGTTTTACCTGTGCATAAGACAATAGATCGGCCAACTGTGCAGGATCAAAATTGCTTATGCCAATAGCTCTGATTTTTCCTGCTTTGTAGAGTTCTTCCATTGCTTTCCAAGATCCTTTTATATCGCCTCTCGGACGGTGTATTAGATATAAATCCAGATAGTCCACCTGCAATTTTCTTAGTGTTTCTTCAAAACCCTTTTTTGCATTTTCATAACCCGCATCATCAACCCAAAGTTTTGAGGTAACAAAAAGCTGCTTTCTGTCAATGCCACTTTGTTTTATAGCTTTGCCTACCTCTATCTCGTTTCCATATACTTTTGCAGTATCAATAAGGCGATAACCTGCAGATATAGCTTCAACGACAGATTTTTGACAGATCTCACCACTCAGCCCATAAGTTCCAAACCCGAGCATAGGCATCTTTAGACCATTATTCAGTTTAACATCTGGAATGCCTTTAGGCTCTTTATCTATCAAGACATTTCCGAACAGTTTAGGCATACCTAAAATACCTAAGTAAATTCCAGCTGTCGCTAATGAACTATTTTGTAAAAACTTGCGTCGGCTTATTTCGTTTTTTTTGTTTTCAGAATTCATATTTTTGGTACATTAATCAATTCGTAATCAGCTAAAAGTAATATATTATTTTCTAAAAACGCCAAATATAAAGTTCTGAATAGTTTCAAAAGGAGTTTTATGATCAATTGTAAAAGAATGCACCAATTGAAAGTTTGATTTAAACCGTTCTGCCAAAGATTTCTCAGAATATTGTCTGATTTCGATTCCGCTGCATTTTGTTGGTCCTGTTTCAGAAAAAGTACCAATTGTCAAAATTCCATTTTTGTTTATTCCTTCACTGGCAATCTGGAGATATTTCAGAATATCTTTTTCTTCTGTCAAAAAATGAAATGCGGCGCGATCGTGCCAAAAATCATATTTATGAACTGGTTTGAAATCTGTTATGTCAGATACGATCCAATTTACTTTTTCAGCTTCTTTTCCTAAACGGTTTTGGGCTTTTGCAATTGCTTCTTTAGAAATATCTAAAACAGTTATGTCTGAATAACCCAATTTCAGAAGTTCGTCAACCAAAAAGCTATCACCGCCTCCAATATCAATAATTTTAGCTTGAAAGGGAATATTATATTGCTTAAATAGATCTACTGAAGTCTGAGGAACTGGCTGATACCAGCTAACTTCTGTGAGATCTTTTGTTTGATATATGTTTTCCCAATGTTTCTTTCTATCCATTTTTACAATTTTTAAACCGTTAATTCTTTTCTAAATCTCAGCAATTGTTTCAATAATTAGGAGACCTCATTAAAAAATAAAGATATAATAAGAATAAAAAAGTAAAAATAAAGTGCGGTAAATTATTCCGAAAATGTTATTTAAAAATATTTCGAATTGCTTTTCCTATTTCTGCAAAATCATCATGACTGCTTACAGATCTTTTTTCTGTATTGTTTGAAGCAATTTTAGAAAAAGGATAAATAAGCATATAGTTATTGTTATTAAATCTGTGATTCAAAAGATCTGGAATATCTCTCATTTTGGGAAAATACGAATGCATTCCTCGGTCACCCATCATAATCACTAGGCCTTCGTTTTCTTCAATGGAAAGTGCTGTCTGTTCTGCATTTTCCCAATTTGAGAAAACATCAAATGTGGCTTCTATAGAGGCTTTTTTTGCAATTCTTTTCAGAATATCCAGCGTTTTCTCTTTTCCATAAAAACTCATTTTTGCTCCAGAATTACGGCCTATATTCCAGATTCTTAACATCGAATGAAAAAATCCAGCATCCAGCTCGGCATCTGCTGGTATAAAAACCAAATATCTTTTAATCGTGGCAGCAGGCTGTACAGCGTGATATACCATCAAATTGATGCTTTTATTTCGAAGATAACCGTTATACAAATTATACACAAACGAAGCCGAAAAACCTTTTCCGCCTTCAAGCCCTACAATAAGGTCTGTAATTTCTTTTTCTTTTATCACATTACTTATTCCGCTTGCTATATCATTGTCGTGACGTGTAATTGGGTGCAACTCTACATCGGCAGCAGAAGCGGCTTTAATAGCATTTTCTAAAATCCGTTCGGCATTTTTTTCAGAAGATTCATTGGCATCTTCGTTAATTACATTTACAGCATACAGCTGCTTATTTGCAGAGGACTTTACCATCAGTCCAAGATTGACCATTTTTTCAACAGTAGCCTCATGGTTTACTGCCAAAAGTATATTTTCTTTCTCTTCGTTCTTACCCGATACGGTATTGTCTTTATCTGCCTGTGCTATACGCTGTGCACTTGCCATCGATACAAACGATGATACGGTACAAGAAACGAGAATAAGAAGAATACTGCCGTTAAGCACATGTTCATTTAAAAGTCTTATAGGTTCTCCCGCATCATTTTCGCCAATAATTATATTATACCCAACCATTACAGAAGCCAGTGTAGCTGCTGCAGATGCAGAACTCAGTCCAAAAATCAGCTGTCCCTCATCATTCGTAAGCTTAAATGTCTTTTTCGTTAGCATAGCTGCAACGTATTTCCCTCCAATAGAAGCAATAAGCATAATTGATGCTACCCACAATGTCTCCCAGCTTTGTATAAAAGCACTAAAATCAATCAGCATTCCGACACTTATTAAAAAGAAAGGAATAAAAATCGCATTTCCGACAAACTCTACTCTATTCATCAACGATGAAGTATGCGGAATTAACTTGTTTAAAGCCAATCCAGCAAAAAAAGCTCCAATGATAGATTCGATACCTGCCAATTCAGCCAAAAGTGAAGCCAAATAAATCATGACGAGTACAAAAAGATATTGGGAGATTTTATCCTCCACATTTTTAAAGAACCAGCGGGCAATTATCGGAAAAACAAGCAGTACAATTAATGTAAAAATGACCATCGAAACTGATAACTTCACCCAGAAAGCTGTTCCGACTTCTCCCTGTGACATTCCGACTACAGCGGCCAAAACGAGAAGCGAAAGCACATCGGTAATCATCGTTCCTCCCACTGTTATATTAACTGCAAGATTTTTGGCAATTCCTAATCCGCTTACCATCGGGTAAACGATTAAAGTATGTGACGAAAAAAGACTGGCAAAAAGAATTGAGGTAAGGAGTGAAAATCCCAGTATATAGTAACCACCAACGAGTCCTAAAATAAAAGGAACAGCAAAAGTGAAAATAGAAAAAATGATACTCTTCCATTTGTTCTTTTTAAAATCGGCCATATCGATTTCCAGACCCGCTAGAAACATAATGTACAAAAGACCTGTAGTTCCAGTAACTACTACACTGCTGTCCCTAGAAAGCACTCCAAAACCATTTGGACCTATTAGCGCACCGGCAATAATAAGCCCCAACAGATGAGGCACCTTAATTTTATTCAATAAAAGCGGAATGCATAAAATGATGATAATCTCGATAAGATACTTTAACAAAGGATCTTCAATAGGAAAACTTATATGATGTATACTCAGCTGCATAAATTACTTTTTATTGGATGGAGTAAGTTCAACTGAGAATTTTGCGATGCAATTATCTTGACCCGTAATGGTCTGCGTGCCTTTGATTATATTTTTTTTAATATCATCAAGTACCACGCTCACTTTTATTTTGTTTTTAGCAGAAGCTTCTTTTGCCGAATCCAGCACTATTTTATTCTCAAGATATTGTCCTGTAAAAACTCGTTTAATTTCATTATTGCTCAATACATTGGTATACATTCCTGTCGAATCTGATCGGAACTCCCAAGTTTCAGTGCGCTGATCGCCAATGACATAATTACTGCAATTCGATTCCCTGCAAACCATTTTGCTGTTCCATGCTATTTTTAGGTTTTCAGGCCATTCTTTTATTTTTGGAAGCGTATCTTTTACTTTAGAGAGAGACAGTAAACTGTCTTTCATTTTTAATAGCTTTTCGTATTCTGCTTCTTTATCTTGAAACTGTTTCTCCCTTTCTAAAAGTGAGTTTTCGCGCACAATAAGCTCCTGCTCTTTTTTGTTTCCACAAGAATATAATGCAAGTATAAAACCGACAAGAATAAGTCCTTTTAAAGTCATAAGAATTGATTTTGGATTCTACAAGTTAAGCAGAAAAATCCTTTTAACCTTCCAAAAACTGATAAAAAAAGAAAAAATTGATTTTTAATTTGCAAGGATCTTAAAAGAAAAAGACGCCAATTATGGCGTCTTTTTACGTTTATTGCTTTTCGCTAATATTATTTTTTCAAATCAAATCTATCCAGATTCATTACTTTAGTCCAAACGGCAATAAAATCATGCACAAATTTCTCATGTGCATCAGATGCAGCATACACTTCTGCAATTGCTCTCAATTCTGAGTTTGAACCAAAAACAAGATCGGCACGTGTTCCTATCCATTTAGGCTGTCCAGTGCTTCGGTCGTTTCCTGTATAAAGTTCTTTATCGTTAGAAACGGCTTGCCATTGTGTGTTCATATCCAAAAGATTTACAAAAAAGTCATTTGTTAGGCGACCTGGTCTAGTGGTAAAAACACCATTTTTGCTTCCGTCAGCATTAATATCCAGCACACGAAGACCTCCTAAAAGCACTGTCAATTCTGGCGCTGTAAGAGTCAGTAAATTAGCTTTATCGATAAGCAATTCTTCTGTCAAAACAGATGATTTTGTTTTTCTGTAGTTTCTAAAACCATCTACTTTTGGCTCAAGATATCCAAATGATTCAACATCTGTCTGTTCTGCAGATGCATCCATACGTCCAGGAGCGAAAGGCACAGAAACTGAAGCTCCTGCATCTTTAGCCGCTTTTTCAACGGCAGCAGAACCTCCTAAAACAATTAAATCTGCTAGTGAAACTTTTTTGCCGTCATTTTGCGCTGCATTAAATTCGTTTTGAATGACTTCTAATTTATCTAAAACCACTTTTAATGCAGTTGGATTGTTTACTTCCCAGTCTTTTTGAGGTGCAAGTCTTATACGTCCGCCATTTGCACCGCCTCGCTTATCTGATCCTCTAAACGTAGAAGCAGAAGCCCAAGCTGTTGAAACTAGCTGAGACACCGTTAAACCTGAATTTAATATTCTTTCTTTAAGTTGAGCTATATCCTGATCATTTATTAGGGTATGATTTACTTCTGGAATTGGATCTTGCCATAACAATTCTTCCGCTGGCACTTCAGGTCCTAGATAAAGGGCGCGCGGTCCCATATCACGGTGCGTCAGTTTAAACCAGGCACGTGCGAAAGCATCTGCAAATTCATCTGGATTTTCTAAAAATCGGCGCGATATCTTCTCATAAGCTGGATCCAATCTTAATGACAAATCGGTTGTAAGCATGGTTGGCAAGTGCTTTTTATTGGGGTCAAAAGCGTCAGGAATAATGGCTTCAGCATTTTTTGCTACCCATTGATGAGCACCTGCAGGACTTTTAGAAAGTTCCCATTCGAAGCCAAATAAATTCTCGAAAAAGTTATTGCTCCATTGTGTTGGCGTTTTTGTCCAAGTTACTTCAAGTCCACTTGTAATAGCGTCTGACCCTTTTCCTGAACCATAGCTATTCTGCCATCCTAAACCTTGCAATTCTAAACCAGCAGCTTCTGGCTCTTTCCCCACATGGTCTGAAGAAGCAGCTCCATGGGTTTTACCAAAAGTATGTCCACCAGCTATAAGTGCTACAGTTTCTTCATCATTCATTGCCATACGACCAAAAGTATCTCTAATATCTTTTGCAGCCGCAATCGGATCAGGATTTCCGTCTGGCCCTTCTGGATTTACATATATAAGTCCCATTTGCACTGCGGCAAGTGGTTTTTCTAAATTTCTACTATGAATATTTCCATCTGCATTATCATCGGATGAAACAACACCATGATCTTTCGGCACGCCTTCAGAGCCATCTTTATAACGTTCATCACCACCAAGCCAAGTCGTTTCAGATCCCCAATATACAGATTCATCTGCTTCCCATACATCGGCACGTCCTCCTGCAAAACCGAATGTTTTAAAACCCATTGATTCTAAGGCTACATTCCCTGTTAAGATTAGCAAATCGGCCCACGAAATCTTTTGACCATACTTTTGTTTTATTGGCCAAAGCAATCTTCGTGCTTTGTCTAAGCTCACATTATCAGGCCAGCTATTTAGCGGCGCAAAACGCTGCTGCCCTGCTCCTGCTCCTCCGCGCCCGTCATGAACTCTGTAAGTACCGGCACTATGCCAAGCCATTCGAATGAAAAGTCCTCCGTAGTGGCCAAAATCAGCAGGCCACCAATCTTGTGAATCAGTCATAAGAGCATGTAAATCTTTCTTTACAGCCTCCAGATCTAGAGTTTTAAACGCTTCTGCGTAATTAAAATCCTTATCCAAGGGATTTGACAATACTGAATTTTGTCTCAGGATATTTACCTTTAACTGTTTAGGCCACCAGTCACGATTTTTTGTTCCTGAAGCCGCTTGCTTGTCCATGCTCCCATTATGAAAAGGGCATTTGCTGATGTCATTTGATTGATTATCCATAGTTGAAAATTTTTATTTTTGACTAAATTACAAACTAATGAAAGAGAAAATTAGGGCTGTAGATTGTAAATACTACTTCCGAAATAGACAAAATCTATTCATGTCTATTTTTTATATTTAAAATACTTATAACTCAGACAGTTTAAAAAAAACATCTTTTATTGATGAAAATGACATTTTTCAATATGAGATATTAACTTATAAATTTAATAAAAAGAATCTTTTATTTATATAAAATTTTACAGTACAGCTATTTGCACAAAGTCTGTCCTTAACACTTAAGTATTTCAAGGATAAAAGTGGTCTGAATTCTCCCAAAAGAAAATAAAAAATAGAACCTGTATTTCTATGTACGTAAAAACGTACTTTATTACTCCTTCCCAAAATTATTATTGCCCAACTTTACACTTTCGGTTCCAATACCATAATCTACTATCTATTATTACTAACTATTAATCGTTTACTAACCTTAAAAAATTAAAAGATGAAGAAATTCTTAAAATTAACCAGTATGCTATTAACCATGGCATTAGTGCTTACTTCTTGTGAAAAGGAACAAGAAGACATGAACGGTCTCCAAACCGCCAAAAAAGAGGCACAGCAAATCGCAAGTAAAGATACTCTTGGATCTAATTCGGCACTGGATGGCAACACAACAGCAAGAGGGACAGCCGGAGCAAGAACAATTACATTGCAAACCAATACCTTATCTTGTCCTGGCGGTTTATGCACATCGTATGGTGTTTGGTCAACTGGCGTTTACACGGTTTGGTTCCAAATGAAATTTAATAACGGATTTTACTGGAGCCGAGGCGGAAAATGCGGATACGGAATCTTAATTGGTGACCAAAATACAGGTGGCGATGCTGCATGGGATGGAAATGGAGGAAGCGCCAGATTTATGTGGTATTGTCCAAACGGATCAAACACAGCTAAAGGAAGCGGCGCTTATCTTCAGCCTTATGTATATTATAGAGATCAGCCAGGACAGTACGGAAATGATTTTGGAAAAAAATATTACATTCAAGAAGGCGTTACCTATAACTGCCAGATATCTGTGAAACTGAATACGGGTTCAAATACAGACGGATATGTAAAATATTATGTAAATGGTACAGAAATTTTGAATGAAAAGATTCGTTGGGTAACTAATGATGCTAAGAGAAATGTTAATGCTGTAAGCTTCCACACTTTCCGTGGGGGAAGCCAAAGTTATTGGACTGCTCCTGTAACAAGCTCTATCTACTATCCAAGTGCATCTTGGGATGCTCTGTAGTGCATAAGCTTTAAAAAGAATTTGGACCGAAAAAACAAAATGTACAACTTCGATGTTTTTATCATTACCAATAAAACATCGGAGTTGTTATTAATACAAAAATCAGACTGGCAAAGGATGCTAATTGAATTGATTTTTAAAAATAAATCCTGAACCAAATTATTGATTCAGGATTTTATTTTTTAAAGCAAATAGAATCTATCTCCAACCCAATGCCGGAGCCACGTGTTCTAGTATAGAAGATAAAATGTGTACATTATAATCTACACCCAAAGTATTCGGAATGGTCAGTAGCAATGTATCTGCTTCCTGAATGGCTTCGTCTTGCGCCAATTCTTCAATCAGTTTATCAGGTTCTGCGGTATAGCTTTTACCAAAAATTGCTCTTTTGTCTTGCTCGATATAACCAAAACTATCATTGCCTTTGGCTTGTCCGCCAAAATAATATTTGTCTTGATCGTTGACGAGTGCAAAAATCGAGCGACTGACAGAAACTCTCGCTTCACGCTGATGCCCAGCTTTTTTCCACGCTTCTTTGTATAATCTTATCTGCTCTGCCTGCTGAATATGGAATGGCTTTCCATTTTCGTCATATTTAAGCGTAGAACTCTGAAGATGCATGCCATTTTCTGCTGCCCAAATAGCAGTTGCATTAGAGGCCGCTCCCCACCAGATTCGTTCTCTTAATCCTTCAGAGTGTGGTTCTATGCGCAACAGGCCAGGCGGATTTGGAAACATCGGGTACGGATTGGGTTCTGCAAAACCTTCTCCATTCAATTTATCCAAAAATTCCAAAGCTTTTTTACGCCCCATATCGGCATCAGTTTCACCTTCTTCGGGTTCATAACCAAAGTAACGCCATCCATCAATAACTTGTTCTGGTGATCCTCTGCTTATTCCGAGTTGCAAACGTCCTTCTGATATCAAATCGGCTGCTCCGGCATCTTCAACCATATACATCGGATTTTCGTATCGCATATCGATTACGCCCGTTCCAATCTCTATTTTACTTGTCTTAGCTCCAACTGCAGAAAGCAACGGAAAAGGAGATGCTAACTGCTGTGCAAAATGATGCACACGAAAGTAAGCTCCATCTATTCCTATTTCTTCTGCAGCTACAGCTAAATCAATAGATTGCAACAAAGTATCTGCCGCTGTGCGAGTCTTGTATGATGGATGATTAGCCCAATGCCCAAATGATAAAAATCCTATTTTCTTCATAATGGCTTCTATTTTTTATTCTCTCAAATATACGCATCAGAAGCGAGTAATGCTATATTTTGCATGATAATTACGTTGCAGATAAAATCTTAAAAATTGACATGTATTTTCTAAAAAGTTCATCTTGATTATAAAAACATGTTTCAAATTATAATTTGCAACTCAAGTTTTTTTGTTCCAAGTTATAACTTGAAACATCTCTAGCCCTAATTTTATGCAATTATTCTGACTTTCTGATCTAATTTTGAAAGACATAAAATATCTGCCCTTAAAATCCCCTCGCCAATTTTTCTGCCTCCCTGCGATTTTCATAATCAATTATTGACAATAACTAAAACAAATACTTTATGGATTGGATTATTACTACATTAAAAGATTATCCCGAACTAGCCATTTTTCTCACCTTATCTTTAGGCTACTTTTTAGGAAAATTTAAAATCGGAAGCTTTTCTTTAGGAACTGTAACTAGTGTTTTACTTGTTGGAGTCTTAATCGGACAATTAGATATTGTGATTTCTCCTAACGTAAAATCTGTATTTTTTCTGATGTTCCTTTTCGCTGTCGGATATAGCGTAGGACCACAATTCTTTGGAGGTCTAAAAAAAGACGGTTTGCCTCAAATGCTGTATGCTGCAGTAGTATGCGTTTTATGTCTAATTTGTCCTTATCTGGTAGGCAAAATTATGGGCTACGATATGGGACTGACCGCTGGTATGCTTGCAGGTTCTCAAACCATATCTGCTGTTATTGGTGTGGCCTCAGATACCATAAATCAACTGAACATTCCTGCCGATCAAAAAGCGGCTTTAATTAATAAAATTCCAGTTGCCTATGCAGTCACTTACATTTTTGGAACCGCTGGATCGGCTTGGCTGTTGGCTTCTATTGGTCCAAAATTATTAGGTGGCAACTTAGTAGAAAAAGCAAAAGAACTTGAAATTCAGCTGGGTGGTGATGCCATTGGCGATGATCCGAGTATTGCCTCTGCATATGATCGCGTAATATACAATGCCTATGAGATTGCTGCACATTCTTATGCTTGTAATAAAACCGTTTTAGATGTTGAAAATGAGTTAGAAAGCAAAGGAAGACGTTTATTTATCCAGCGAATCAGAAGAGGAAAAGAAATCATAGATGCTACTCCAGAATTTGTAATTCAAGAAAATGATGTAGTTGCCTTGGGCGGAAGAAGAGAATATATGATGAATTATGTGGCTGTAAATGAGAAAGAAGTTCTGGATATCGAACTTCTTAATTTTCCAGTAGAAGTTTTAAGTGTCTTAATTGTAAAAAAAGAAGTAATTGGCAAAACTCTTGCAGACTTGCGTCATCTCAAATACATGCATGGAGTTGTCATCAGATCATTAAAACGATCTGGAATCCAGATGCCTATATTGCCCAATACCGTGATGCAGAAAGGAGATATGATTGAATTAGTAGGCATCAAACGAGATGTAGATCAAGTTGCTGCCCATATTGGTTATCCAGACCGTCCTACAAATTCTACTGATATGGTGTTTGTTGGTTTAGGAATAGTTCTTGGCGGATTACTAGGTGCTTTAACTGTAAAAATTAGTGGGGTGCCAATCAGTCTAAGTACCAGTGGAGGTGCCTTAATATCTGGACTCTTCTTCGGATGGCTAAGAGGCCAGCATCCAACTTTTGGACGAATTCCAGAACCTGCTTTGTGGATTATGAATAATGTTGGATTAAACATTTTTATAGCCGTAGTGGGTATTACAGCAGGACCAAGTTTTATCGTGGGATTTCAAGAAGCTGGCTGGGGACTTTTCATCGCGGGCGCGGCGGCAACATCAATTCCATTAATTCTTGGACTTCTTATAGGACGATATATTTTCAAATTCCACCCTATTATAAACTTAGGATGCGCCGCTGGTGCAAGAACTACTACAGCCGCCCTCGGAGCTTTGCAAGATGCCGTAAAAAGCAAAACACCTGCTTTAGGATATACCGTAACCTACGCCGTCGGCAATACGCTGCTCATTATATGGGGCGTCGTCATCATTTTAATCATGAGTTAATCAAATTTTATATAATCTCTAAAACAATTTAAATCATGGCAATTGATATTTCAAAAATAAAAACATCTCGAGAGGTTGAGAAAACACTTCAAACCCTAAGTCCGTTTGAAATCAAAAATTAATTAATCCATCTGGCAGAAGAAAGCGCCCTTAAATCGACAGCGATAACCCTTAATGCCGGAAGAGGAAACCCAAACTGGATTGCTACGGTTCCGAGAGAAGCTTTTTTCCTTTTCGGACAATTTGCACTAGAAGAATGTCGCAATGTTATGGAAGAACAAGGCATTTTGGCTGGTATTGTGCAGAACAAAAACGGTGTGGCTTCACGTTTTGAAACGTTTTTGTCTAAACACAAAGATGCTCCTGCTGCATCACTTTTAGAAAAAACATACCATTATGGTGTCGACAAACATGACTTTGACGGCGATGCATGGATCCGTGAATGGATAGAAGCCGTAATCGGATTTAACTATCCTGTTCCTGACCGTATGCTAAGTCAAATAGAGGTCATTGTACACGACTATTTAGTACAGGAAATGTGCGGTACAGGAAACGACAAAGGCAAATATGATATTTTTGCTGTTGAAGGAGGAACTGCAGCCATGTGCTATATTTTTGATTCCTTAATGCAAAACCATCTTACCGAACGCGGTGATAAAATAGCGCTCCTTACTCCTACTTTTACGCCTTATATTGAAATTCCGGAATTAGATCGATACAAATTTGATGTCGTTTACGTACAAGCTAGCGGAGTTGGCGAAAACGGATTCCATACTTGGCAATATCCAAATTCTGAATTAGACAAACTGAAAGATCCTGCTGTAAAAGTTGCCTTTGTAGTAAATCCGAGTAATCCGCCCTCTTCTGCAATGAGCACCGAGACATTAAATTATATTGCCGATATTGTAAAAAATGATAATCCGGAATTGATGGTCATTACTGATGACGTTTATGGAACATTCGTTAATAATTTCAGATCCTTAATGGCTATTATCCCTCATAATACGATTACGGTTTATTCATATTCAAAATACTTCGGATGTACAGGCTGGAGACTTGGAACCATAGCCATTCATGAGGACAATATATTCGACAAAAAAATTGCCAATTTAAGTCCTGCCCACAAAAAAGAACTGCATGAACGTTATTCCAGCTTAACATTAGAACCGGAAAAAATCAAGTTTATTGATCGACTGGTTGCTGACAGCCGACAAGTGGCTTTAAACCACACGGCAGGATTATCATTACCTCAGCAATTTCAGATGATGCTTTTCTCTGCATTTTGTTTATTAGATACTCAAGATGTTTATAAAACCCTTACACAATCAATCATTCACAAACGTCTTAATTTATTGTGGGAAGGATTAGAAGTGCCAATTCTAGAAGACCCAATGCGAGCAGGATATTATTCTGAAATTGATGTTATGGTGGCTGCCAAACATTTTTATGGAGATGATTTTGCCAATTGGCTAAAAACCAATTTCGAACCTGTTGATGTATTGTTTCGCTTAGCCGAAAAAACAGCCATTGTACTTTTAAATGGAGGCGGTTTTGCCGGCCCAGAATGGAGTATCAGGGTTTCTCTTGCCAATCTTCCAACTGATAGTTATCTGATTCTTGGAAAAAATATCCGTAAAATTTTATTGGAATATGTAACCAGCTGGGAAAACTCAAAAAAATAATGGAATTCTAAAATATAAACATTTGATCTATGAAAAATCTATTTACTTTATTATTATCCGTTTTATTAGTAACAGGTATTTATGCTCAAAAATTACCTCGAATTAAAATACTAGCAACTGGAGGAACAATTGCAGGCCAAGGTGCATCTGCAGATCGTTCTGCTTATACCGCGGGACAATTACCGATAAAAGATTTAATCGCAGCAGTTCCAGGAATTGACAAAGTTGCAGAGATTTCAGGAGAACAGATCTCAAATGTGGGAAGTCAGGACATGACTGTAGACATTTGGATTAAGCTGAATAAAAGAATAAATGAGATTTATAAAAATAATGAAGCTGACGGAATCGTAATCACGCACGGAACAGATACTCAGGAAGAAACTGCTTATTTTTTATCACTGACAGTACGATATGACAAACCTGTAATTATTACTGGTTCTATGCGTCCAGCAACAGCCATCAGTGCAGACGGACCAAAGAATTTGTACGATGCAGTAACTCTCGCAGCTTCAAAACAAGCGGCACACAGTGGCGTTTTATTGGTATTTAACGAATACATTTTTACAGGAAGAAGTGCCGTAAAAACCAGTACGACGCACTTAAACGCGTTTACAGCACCAAACAATGGTCCAATCGGGCAGGTTTATGACGGTAAAGTCATTCTTTATGAAACTCCGGTAAGAAAAGCCAATAAAAATACCCCGTTTGATATTACAGGTTTAACAACTTTACCTGAAGTCGCGATTGTCGAATTATATGCCGATGCGCCTGCAACGGCAATTAATGCTTATGTAGCATCTGGAGTAAAAGGAATTGTAACTGGCGGTTTGGGTAATGGAAATCTAAATAAGGTAAATTCAGATGCTGCAACTAGCGCTGTTAAAAAAGGGATTGCGGTTGCAAGAGCCTCGAGAGTACCGTCTGGAAGAGTCACTTTATTTGACGAAACCGATGACCAAAAGCTTGGAACAATTGTCACCGATGATTTGATTCCGCAGAAAGCACGAATTTTACTAATGTTGGGCCTTACACAAACAAGCGATAGCAAAAAACTGCAGGAGTATTTCTTTGAGTATTAAACTTGAAATTGTAAATTATGCGTGTCTTAACTTCAATAATTTTGGGCGTTTTTTGGGCTTCAAGTGTTTACGCACAGCAAGAAAAACAGACTGATACGGTCCTGAATCATAAAACACCACTAATAAAAGCAACAAAAGTTGATTTGCTCAATAATGTTGATTTAATTTTCAATACACAAGTAGGGTTCAACACCTATTTTGATGACGGAAAATACACTGGCAGTAAATTTGAAGTAAATCAGTTTAGATTGGAAATAAAAGGAAAAGTGTATAAGGACAAAGTTTTTTTTAGGTTTCGAGACCGATATACTAAAGAAACTGAACCGCAATCTACCGATAACATCAGCAGTTCTACTGACTTGGCTTTTATTGGTTATAATATATCCAACAGAACAACTATTGCAATTGGAAAAATGACGGCTAACTGGGGTGGTTATGAGTTTGATATGAACCCTATTGACATCTATCAATACAATGACATTGTAGATAATTCGGATAACTTTCTGACAGGAGTTCAGGTAAACTGGAAATTGAATGCCAATCATGTCTTTTCGGGGCAGATCTTAAATTCAAGAACCAAAACTTTTTCTGAACTCTATCAAAATGTGCCAGATGTAGAAGAAGCAAAATTTCCTGCAGCTTACGTTGGAAACTGGAACGGAAGTTTTTTAGGCGGAAAATTCAAAACGATATACAGTTTCAGTATTTTTCAGGAAGCCACAAAAAATGGGAGGCCAGTAAATATGTACTATACGGCATTAGGAAATCAATTTAGAAGCAAAAAATGGCTTTTTCAATATGATTTCAAATGGAGCAGCGAAGATCTAGACCGAACAGGAGTGGTTAGTACTATTATTCCAGATACTGTTTTAGATCATGCCGCAGAAAACGTGTATTATGTAGAACATTGGCTTAGAACGGTATATTCTCTGAATGAACAATGGAAACTTACGGTTATCGGAATGACAAGTAAAGCCTCGTGGAAAGAGATTCCTGATCCGACTGTAAGCTCGAACCGAATTCGTACCGCATACGGCATTATTCCAACAGTAGAATTTTATCCGATCAAAAACTTCAACTTAAAGTTTTTTGCCACATATGTGCAGCGATTCTACAATTATAGCGATTATGCTAAAACAGATTTGGGACAATCGAATATCACAAACGGAAGAATTATGCTTGGTATAATTTCTCCTTTGGTAGTATTGTAATAATTTAAGCAACTAACTCAATTAAGAAGCTGGAGCAAATCGTAAAATGCGATTTATTCCAGCTTTTTTTATTTGTTTCTCGCAGACTTGGCAGATTGAGCAGATTTAAAAATTATTAATAATTCAAAACTCTCGAAGTTGAGTTTTTTTATGAGTTACCTCCAACTTGAGCTGGAGCCAATTCAAATTATACCATACCATTCGTATCCCCGTGGTTGAAACCCACGGGCTATGTTTGAATGCATGCGTAACGATTAGGCAAAACTCATAACTCATAACTCATAACTCATAACTCATAACTCATAACTCATAACTCATAACTCATAACTCTTTACCCGCTAAATATCGTAAGCGAACAAAACAAATTGTGCTATAAAAAGCAAAAAGCAATATAAGATGTAATAAAACAGACGGATTGTCCCATAAACTCGCACCCGATTGTACGATGGCCGTATACAAAACAATAAAAGGCGTTGTCGGCAAAAGGTTGGACAGCCATTGTAATACTAGCGGAAGCGACTCAAACGGCCAACTGTAGCCTGTAATCAAGAAAATTGGATAAGTCGAAAAAGCCATCATCTGCAAACAAAGCAATTGCGATTTGAACAAAGAACCAATAAACTGAGCCATCGGAATTAAAGTGACAATGAACAAAAGCAACAATAAACTCAATTCCAATCCGTTGCCTCTCATGGGTAAATTAAGCAATTTGTAATTTACATTTAAAAAGAAAAAGCCATAGGAAGAAAAAAGAATCAGATAGAACAATCCTTTTCCCCAGATGCCATTAGAAATACCAGAACCCAACCATTCGCTCAAACGAGAACGCTGACGCTCGCCTGCAACACTTTCGGATAGACCAATCAATAGGGTCTGCTGTAAAATCAGAGCTAATAATCCAGGCAGCAAAAAAGCTCCATAACTTGATCTTTCATTAAATAACGGACGATAATCTAAATTTACAGGCATTACATTTTCCATAGCAATAGTAGTGCTCATGCCTTCTTTTTTCTGATAATACTGAAGCCTCACTGCCGCCCCAACCGTGAGACATATCTGTTGGACATTTAGTAAGAGATCGCTCGAGGGAAGAAACCTTGCAGCGTTTATGGCCAAGACGACATTGCTTTGTTTTAAACTTAACAAATTAGCTTCTGTTCCTTCTGGAATATAAAAATATCCTTGGCAATTTCCTTGATACATTTGCTCTTTTGCCTGTTCCAAATTCGAAAAATGAATGAGTTCTACTATCGGAGAATCGTCTATATTTTGCTGCAGCAAACGAGATAATCTCGAATTATCATCATCGACAACAGCCAATTTCACATCAAATTCTTCTTTATTGATATAAATGCTTCCGTAAAAAAAAGCATAAAGCAAAGGTGCGATAAGAAGCGTTAGCAGCAAACTATGATCTTTTACTACCTGCGAAGCTTCTCTCAAAAAAAGATTAGTCAGCGATTGTTGCGGTTTCTTTTTCATTTTTAATCGAATTAAATTGACGTTTGAACAACAACATAGCTGTCGGGTACATTACCGCACAGAACAATAAAAGTTTGGAAAAATCTCCTAAAGCATATTTTAAAGGGAGATTCATATAATAGACTTTAAAAAATCCATCCAAAAATGAGGTATAAGGCATAATAAGCGCATAGTATTGGTCGTACCAAGGCATTGCCCATCTCGGAAAAGTAAATCCGCTGAAAACAAAAGCGGGTGAAGTATAGAAAAGGGCAACATCTCCCGAAAGCATTACGTCTTTAAACAAAGCCGATATAAACATGCCAATGCCTATACAGGCTAAAGAAAGCAGTGTATAAATGATAAAAAACTTACCTGTTGCTGCACCAACACCAATATCAAAAAAGGGAAAAATGACACCTACAATGATGATAAAATTAATCCAGCTGATGGCAAGATGCGCTATTGTTTTTCCTATAATCGTAAAGACAACAGAGCCTTCTGAAGAATCATATAGTTCGTGCATTGTTTCTGTCACCCATTCATAATTTAAAGCCAGCATAGAACCAATAATTAGAATCATCTGCATACCGACAGTTATTAATCCTGGAACCAAATATTCCTGATAATTATAAGTCGGATTATAAAGCTGATAGGTATTGAGACTAATCGGATTCGCAATTGCCATTGCCCGATCAGATTTCATTCCGGTTTTGACCAATTTCTGCAAAATTACGCCTGTGCTTCCAGTAATTACAACTTCGGCAACAGCCTTATAAACTAATTTAGCAGGAACTAACGCCGCAGCATTGGTATACAAGGTTACAGTACTTGGATGTCTGCTGTAAATATTCTTTTGAAGATTTGCGGGAAAATGTATCGCTCCTAAGATTTTACCTTCTTGTATCAGTTTTTTTACTTCGGCTTCACTGCTTACCCTTCTAGTAATTTGCAATGCTTCTTTTTGCTCTAGTAAAAAAAGCAATTCACGGCTAACAGGACTTTGATCTTCATCCCAAACCGCAAATGCCAAATTTTTAGCCTCCTGCTTCTGATAAATAAGAGCATAGAAGAAAAACAAAGCTACAGGAACTACAAGCATTACCAAGTAAAACACTTTCAAACTTAGAATGCGCTTCCATTCCCTAACGATTATGTTCTTGATAGCATTCATTAAGGAAGAATTAAAGAAGCAGTCATGCCAGAACGAAGTCCTTTTATCTGTGAAAGGTTTTCAGGCTTTAGTTCTATGGTAAAAGTTCTCAGTTCAAATTCTCCTTTGTCTTTAGACGGAACCCAATTGGCAAATTCCAATGTAGGCGCAATAGAATGTACGGTAGTGCTAAACGTTTCAGGTTCGCAGCCTGGAACTTTAACCGATACTTTGCTTCCTACCTTTAGCAGATTTGATTTATCTTGTCTGATATTAAACTTAATTATAGTTGAGTTTTTCTTCTCTATCGTCATAATCGGATACCCAATGGATACAATTTCTCCCTGATGTGTAACCAGACTCGAGATTACGCCATCTGCCGGAGCATATACTTTTGTATTATCTCCAAGTGCCTTAGTCAATTCATAAGCTTGTTCTGCTTGTTTTACAATTGCATTTGCAGTTTTTAGCAATTCAGGTCTTGTACCATTTTTTAGCATTTGCAGATTTAACTGAGCGGTTTCCATTTCTTTTTTCGCAGCTTGAAACTTAAAATAGAAAACATCTTTTTCCTGTCCCGATATCACATCTTCTTTGTATAATCGTTCCATGCGGTCATAAGTAGTGCTAAACAACTTATATTGCTCCTGACTGATTTGATACAATTTAGAAGTGGCTTCAATGAGCTCTGGCCTTGCTCCTTGCGTAAGCAGTTCCTGCTGCCCTTTTGCTGCATCTATAGCCGATAACGCCTGCGCTTTAATCGCATTTATTTCGTTAGATCGAAGCACGGCCAATAATTGCCCTGTTTTTACAGTATCGCCTTGCTGAACAAGCAACGAATCTAATCTGCCTGGGAATTCTGCCGCTACATCAACACTTGATGCATCGACCATTCCTATGAAACTATTTTCTTCGTTATTATCTTTTAAGAAAAAAATCAATCCTGCTATTACTACAAAGATCGGAATGATCAGCGCCCAGTAGTTTTTAAATATCTCTTTCATCTATTTAATAAATTGCGTTATTTGACTTGGATTTCCTAAGCTATTAAAATATTCGGCTAATGCCAGATAGTATCCTAATACAGCGGTATAATATCCTTTTTCAATTTCCGTTTCTACCAATAAAGCATCATTCACGTCTTTTGGTGACGACAGCTGATTGTTCATTCTTTTGGTAATTAAATTGCTTGTTGTAGCGGCTTCTTTTCTGGCTGCATCCATGGCATCAACATCGTTTTGAAGAGAACTCATTTTATTCTTAGCTACTCTCGACTGCACTTGAAGCATTAAACTCGAATTCTCCTCTCCTAACTTGGCCTCTTCTATCAGCTGTTTCGCGGCCAAAGTTTTTTTGCTTGTCTGTCCGTTGTACAAAGTCCATTGCAATTCCAACCCCACAAACCAATCTGGAATAGAAACCGGTAAATCTTTCTGATATAAGTTGTAATTTCCTATTGCAAAAATATTAGGCAAAGCCATTGATTTGCTGATTTTTTCAGCAGTTTCTGCGTACGTAATTTTGTTGTTTGCAATTCTGTAAACGGGATTTGTAAGCCAGTAATCCTTAACAGGCTTCTCTAGATTCACTGCATTGTATCTCAAGGTGTCTGAAATCACTATTTGGGTATTAAGGTCAACTCCCATAAGCTTATTCAGTTCCAAATGGGCATTTTGTTTTTCCAACTTAATATTGTTGTATTGGCTTTGTGCTTGAATTAAGACCACATTCGTCCAATTCTTCTGGTAAGGAGGCAGTATTTTATTTTTTACTAGCTCTTCTGCGTAATTTTTATTTTTATCTAAAGCATTTACAATCTGTTCCTGTTTTTTAATTAAAGAATTGAGATATAATATTCTGATGTATTGAATTGCAATTAAAAAATCAACTTCTTTACCAGCAAGCTCGACACCAATATCTGCTGAATTGACAACGGATTGAGCCAAATCAATGCTGGAATTTATTTTATTTCCCAAAAAAATAGGTTGACGAACCCCTACCCCCGCAATAAAATAGGATTGCTTGCTTAAACTAGGATTGTAATCTGGATAAATACCGCTAATCACTTTTTTTGAAGCATCGTAAATACGATCCTGAGCAGCCTGCGATAAATTGCCGCCTGTAATTTCATGATAAATTTCGTTGGCAGTATTCACACTTTGCTGCGATGAACCTTCGACAATTCCATCTTTTACCGTTTGCAGATTTATAGTAAGCGGATTGCTTAAATAAGAATAACTCGACAAAAGATCCACCTTAGGGAAATACCCTTTCTTCTCGGCCTGAAGATTGTATTCGCCTGTCAATAATGCAGATCTGGCCTGTTTTATAGTAATATTATTTTGTTTGGCTATAGAAAAACATTCTTCAAGAGAAGTAGTTTGTGCTTTCATATTCAGACAGTAGAATAGAAAACAAGACAAAATAAAAGGCTTTAAGAAATTTAGTTTTACGTACATCTATATAATATTCTTAGAATTGAAATTACTAACCAGCGACTTCTTATTGCTATTTAACTAAAACAGCATAATACAATAGAAATGAGATAAAAACTTTAAATTACACTGCTTACGTAAATATTGGGGTTTCTTAACCTAAACAGTAAACGAAAAAATATTTCGGCAAGAACAACAAACCGATGGATCAACTAGTTAAAGATAAGATTTTATTTAATAAGTTCATCTTAATTTTTGGAAAATCAGACGACTTTATTTTGTTATTTCCGTATTTCTCCTGAATCACATTTAAAAAAATAGTTTTCCCAAGCTGGCACATTTCTTGAAAAAATATTCCTCATTATTAACTGATTTAAAACTATTTACCATGAAAATTACGTACTACGGACATTCTTGTTTTTCTGTTTATGCCAACGAAAAACATATTCTTTTTGATCCTTTTATTACGCCAAACGAATTAGCCAAAGAGGTTGATGTTGATGCCATAAAAGCAGATTATATTTTTATTTCTCATGCGCATTATGACCATATTCTAGACGTTGAAAGAATTGCAAAAAATACTGGAGCAAAAGTGCTCGGAAATTTTGAAATCTATAACTGGTTATTGAAAAACGGAATCGAAAATGCACATCCTATCAATCCAGGAGGTAAATTTGATTTTGATTTCGGAACCGTAAAATGTGTCGTTGCTCAGCATCCTAGCAGTTTTATGGACGGCTCTTATGGAGGCATCGCATGTGGTTTTGTGCTTACAACCTCTGATGGCAATTTTTATTACAGTGGCGATACAGCTTTGACTTTAGATATGCAGCTCATTCCTAAATTTACTAAACTTGACTTTGCTGTTTTTCCCATAGGTGACGGACTCACAATGGGAATTGAAGAAGCCATCGAAGCTTCTAAACTTGTCGGAGTAAACAAAATATTAGGCGTTCATTATGATACTTTCGGTTTTATTGTTATGGACCATCAAAAAGCTTTGGATGCGTTTAAGGATGCTTCTCTTCAATTGTTTCTTCCTAAAATAAACAGTACTATAGAAATCTAAATTGTAGATTTTCTTTTGCTATATTTCGCTAAAAGACAGCTTTTAGCGAAATATCATCATGTCTATCATCAAAAGAAAAAAACTTTAAAACTTTTGTATAAAAAAAGGAATAGCTACCGGCACTATTCCTTTTCGTAATTATGTTCTATTTGAAATTAAGTGTGTTCTACAAAATTAATGATATATTGCGCTGTAAGCTCAGGATATTGATGCTGTGGTCCGTGTCCAGTCGCGGCATACACAATCATTTGGGCATTTGTCATTTGGTTGATATACGGATACCAGTTCTCTACTGCAAAACTGATGTCGTGATCTCCAGATATAATTAAAATTGGTGTTTTTATCTTTTTAAGCTGTTCTCTGAAATTAAGTGCATCTTCTCTAAAAGTATCTCCTCCGCCAAAATACAATTGAAAAACATCCATTGTAGAAGGGATCTTTCCGCCATCAATTTTTTTATGAATTCGATCATGAGAAGCTTTTGCTGCCAATCGGCTAGATTCTGATTTTGGTTCGAAAAACAAAACAATTTCATCCTCAAAATCGTTTACTGGTTTTAGCGCCGCATCAAAAAATGCCTGTTCTATAGGAATCTCATTTTTCCCCGGCGGATTTGTTCCGACTAAAACAGCGTGTGTCACAAGATTAGGATATAGTAAAGTTGCTGTCTGCGCTACCAAACCTCCATAAGACCACCCTAAAACAATAACTGAATCTAGTTTTAAGAAATCAGCTAGATCTTTGACATCTTTGGCTACAACAGTAATATCAGGAGCCAGACTTCCTGTAGAAGAACCAATTCCAGAATAATCAAATACGATAACGTTGAATTTTTCTGCCATTTTTGCCACAAACAGCGGATCCCACGTATCTAACGTTCCTCTAAAACGGTTTACAAAAATTATTGCCTTTCCTTTTCCATACGAGCGATAAGCAATGGTACGATCGCCTAATTCTGCGAAACTTGTTTCTGTGTCATAAATTTTTTCCATAATTATAATTTAAAGATTGAAACCCATATTGTTTTTTGAGGGAGACAAAGATTAAACCAAAACGCAGAGCCTTTAAAATAAAGGATTTACTAGATTTTTTTTTGCTTGAACTTATGATATTTCAAGAATCAAAACTTGTTTTTAACGATATATAATAATTCTGCCACTAGCTGTTCTAACAATGCTTTTATAATCAATACTTTATAAAAAAGGCATTTCTTTTGTTTTCAAACTGTATTACTTTCTGAAAACTAACCTAATAGCTTCGATATGATGTATTTATCTAATAAAAAAACCATTATGTTTATTACTGGAGCATTTGTAAGCCATATTTGTTGGAAAGAATGGATCGTTTTTTTTGAAAGTAAAGGGTATAAAACTGTAGCACCGCCTTGGCCACACAAAAATGAACTGCCTGCTGCCTTAAGACAAACGCATCCTAATTCAAAAATTGCTTTAAACAGTTTGAATATTGTATTGGATTACTATATAGAAATTTTGGACAAACTTCCTGAAAAGCCTATTCTAATAGGCCATTCTTACGGAGGTCTTTTAGCTCAATTACTGATTCAGAAGGAATTGGGTTGTGCTGGAATCTGTATCAACTCTATTCCTCCTTACAATGCATTTCATTTTAATTTTTCTTTCTATAAAACCATTTGGGGCCTATCAGGCATTTTCAGTTCGGCAGCCAAAACTTACTTACTGCCTTTTAAAAAATGGCAACACTATTTTAGCAGCCAAATGACTTTTGAAGAACAAAAAGAAACCTACGAAACATTTTTAATTCCGGAATCAAAATTAATAATGCGTGATATTTTTACGAAAACAGGAAAAATCGATTTTAAAAAGAAACACGAACCTCTTCTATTTATATCCGGTTCAGAAGATGTCTTTACGCCTGCTTCTCTGAATTATGCTAACTTTATAAAATACAAAAATCTGCACTCTATAACTTGTTATAAAGAATTTCGAAATTCAAATCATCTGAGCATAAATCAGGAAAATTGGGAGAATATTGCTGAGTTTATAGCAAATTGGCTGATGAAAGTTACTTAACATTACTAATCATTTTAAACACATAGAAACATAGTTTAGTCAAACTTAAAAAAGGCGTTTCACTAATTGAAAGAATAGGACAAACTATGTGAAAGAAATAGTTTTCTCTTTACCATGTTTTACACATAGAACATAAAATCTATGTTTCAATGTGTTTATTTTTTAAGATATGACTTAAATAATCCCTTTCTTAATCTCCAGCTTTTTAATTTTAGAATTCAATGTTGACGGATGAATATCCAGAATTTCGGCCGCACCGCCAGATCCAGAAATTTTTCCGTTGCATTTTTTAAGGATGTAAAGAATGTAATCTCTTTCATTTTCTAATATTGTTTTGATCGAAAATGATTCAGCTGGTTGTTCAGGATGCATTTTGGCAGACATCGAAAGTTCTATTTCCTTGATTGTGTTTCCTTCTGTCAATAAAATTGCGCGCTGGATGACATGTTCAAGTTCACGAATATTTCCCGGCCAATTGTAATTCATAATCTGCTGCAAAGCAAAATCAGACAGCGCTGGTGCTTTTCTGCCCATCTTATCACTGTAAAGGGCTATAAAATGATTGGCTAAATCTGGAATATCTTCTTTTCTCTTTTTTAATGGAGGAACCATAATTGGGAAAACATGGAGACGATAATACAAATCCATTCTAAATCTTCCTGCTGCCACTTCTTCTTCAAGATTTTTGTTGGTTGCCGCAATAATCCTAACATCAATTTTCATAGGAGAAGTACCGCCAACACGCTCAATTTCTCTTTCCTGCAAAACACGCAACAATTTGACCTGAAGTTCTAGAGACATCTCTCCTACTTCGTCTAGAAAGATAGTTCCACCGTCAGCCAATTCAAATTTACCGATACGTTTATCTAAAGCCCCTGTAAAAGCACCTTTTTCGTGACCAAAAAGCAGTGATTCGGCAAGATTTTCAGGAATTGCTCCACAGTTGATAATAACCAGAGGCTTATCTTTTCTGGGAGATAAAGCATGAATGCTTTGCGCGATTTTTTCCTTTCCTGTTCCGCTTTCGCCAAGAACCAGTACCGAAGTATCTGAAGGTGCTACTTTTCGAATATAATTAAAAACAGAATTCATTTGCGAGCTATTGCCAATAATCCCTTCAAAACCTTCTTGGGTGCTTACTGGTTTAGCGTTTTTGGCTTCAGCTTTTTTGGGAGCCACACTAAATTCTTCTTTCGAATAGATTTTTGCTATAAACTGCCCGAATATAGGTTCTAGTGAAGTCAAAATTCGCAGATGTTCCTGGGAATACACATTCAGGTTACGGCTGTAAAAAGTAAAATGATAGCTCTGGATTGCAGCAATCGAAAGCGGAAAAACTAAATATGATTTTATTCCGAAATTATGCGAGATCAAAGCTTTTATTGGCGCTTCCTGAAGGTTGTTTATGAGTGCTTCTTCGCTATAAATAATCGGTTCTCGATCTATTTTTGATTTCTTGTATGTTTCATTTATTTCTCTCTCAGACAATTCTGTTATTTGAACAAGTTTCTGCAGGTTAATAATCTGATACTGATCGATATTTCTGCGGACAATTCCGAGATTATCGTAATGTGTACTGGCCACAAAACCAGTCTCTAAATAATCGAAAGGAATAAAAGTCTGAACTGCTTTTGCAAAAGCCAACAAAGCCTCTTCTTTCTTTACATTTGAATTTATGATCTCTGAAATTGCTTTTTGAAGCTGAAATTGTTGTCTCAACTGGCTTTCTAAACTATATTGCTGACGATAAAAAGCTATTTCGAGAGTTGTGAGAACATCTTGCTCTCTAAATGGTTTTACAATAAATCCGTAGGGCTGAGTTGTTTTTGCTTCGTCTAAAATACTTTTGCTGGAATTGGCCGAAATAAAGATAAAACCAATATGCTTTTCTTTAAGAATATGTGCTAACTCTATGCCGTCTCGCTTGCCTTTGAGCATAATGTCCAAAAAAACAAGATCTGGTTTTTCAATCTCAATCTGTTCCAAAGCCTGCTCTACCGATCTTGCAATTCCTGTAACTTCATAATTAGCTTTTTCAAGAATAAGCTGTAAATCGTGCGCTTCAATAAACTGATCTTCAACAATTAAAATTCGCTTTTTTAATGCTGAAACCGCAGCTTCATTTCCGTTGTCGGCAGACTTTTTCATAAGTGGGTAAATTTTGTCCTACATAACACTTAATTCATTGATACAAAAATAGTTAATTATCACAATTAAAATTAAGCGTTTTCAAATTTAGTTAAATAAAAATCACATTTTACCATAATTTTCCCGTTATTTTGCAAGCCAAACTCAATTGTTTCTCTTTATATTTGTTAATCAAAAACTTACTAAATCTAATCCCTTTCAAATTCATGAAGCTGCTGTATACTTTTTGTCTTCTATTCTTGATTGCAATTAATTCTGAAGCGCAAAATCATCCTGCTACAGCGGGCTATGATTTAAAAAAGAAACGTTTGCTTATACAAACCTGTTCTTCTTATCTGTATAATTCAAATCAAGGATCAATAGATCTAGACAGTGCAGTAGTTTTAACCTGTAAAGCCTATAAATTGCCTGTTTCTTTAGCCTATGACGAAGGTTTTAATGATGGTTCTTATTTGATTGGAAAAGATTTAATTGAAAAAGGCAATATCGATGCTGCCAAAAAACTTTTTCAAAAATCAAAAGGTGTAAGCAAAGTAAAACTAGCGTTGCAATTGGGAATTTTTTATCTGTTTAAACCCTTTACCAAACCAGATGATATCAAAAATGCGCATCATTTTATAACAGAAGCAGTCAAAATCAGCAATCAGCTAAAAATTCAAAAATGGCAGCATGAGAGTTTGATGCTTCTGGGAAAGTTTTATTTCCAGATCAACAATTATCCTGAAAGCAAAAAATGCTTTTCGCAAGTAGTAAACGAATGCCGAAAACAAAACGACAAAGCTGCTTTAGCAGACGCTTTATTCTATCAGGCAACAAACCAATATGATTTAGATCCCGAAAAAGAAAAAATCCTGAAAGAAGCCGAAGCATTATACAAAACTTTAGGCTTGGAAGAAAAAAGAATAATCACAAAAGCAAGGATATGTACCATCTATTTCTGGCACGGAAAAATAAACGATGCCAAGAAAATCTTATATCAAAATGCTGCCGATATGCGAAAAATTGGCTTCAGGCAGCAACAATACATTGAAACTACAATTGCTTATATAGAAGGCGTACAATTCAATATCAAAAGCGCTCTTTATTATGCTTTAAAAAGTGTAAAAAGCATGGAGTCTACAAAAGATTACACTTTTGCTGACATTTTCTATATGCGCTTAGGATTAGTGTATCTGCAAATGGGACACACAGATGAAGCCATAAAAATGTCTGAAAAAAGTATTAGATACGGACAAAACATTTTTAGCAGCGGCAGTTGGTACAAAAGTTTTATGACAGCAACCGCATCTTTATCCATGAAAGGAAAAAACAAAGAAGCCATAGAATACATGAATTCTATTACGAGCCACTATCCTCCTCCAAATAAGTTTGACAATATGCTGATGAATTATGGTTACGCCAACTGTTACTGGCGAATCAAAAATTATGGCACAGCCGAAAAGTATTTTATAAAAGCTGGAGAAGCAGCTGATGGTTTAGACTCTCCACAAACCTACAGAGATGTCTGCAACACGTATTCGTCTATTGCTTTATTTTATGCGAATCGAAAAAACCTTCATAAAACAAAATTGTATATCGATAAGATTGATGCTGTATCAAAAAAATATAGCCAGAACTATAATTCTGAAGCGTTGCAAATGTCATTATACAAATTAGATTCGTTAAATGGCAATTTTAAATCGGCATTAGAGCATCATAAATTGTATAAAAAAATGAGCGATTCCGTTTTAGATTATGCTAAAAACAAGCAGATTGAAGAACTTAGATTCCAATACGAAACAGAAAATAAAGAACAGAAAATCAAATCATTAAATCAAGAAACTAGTTTACAGGAAACAGCCTTAAAAAAATCAAAATTATTAAATACAGTTTCTATATCGAGTTTGGTTTTATTGGTTCTTATTATTGCCTTATTGTACAACAGATATCGTCTGAAACAGAAAAACAACGCCGAACTTGAATTGAAAGAAAAAGAAATCAATCAGAAGAATATTAATCTAAGACATTTACTGGATGAGAAAGAATGGCTTTTAAAAGAAATCCACCATCGTGTAAAAAACAATCTTCAAACTGTAATAAGTCTGCTCAATTCTCAATCTGCTTATCTGGAAAATGATATGGCGCTATCGGCAATTAAAAACAGCCAGCACCGTATTCATTCTATGTCGCTCATTCATCAGAAATTATATAATTCCGAGAATATTTCGACTATCAATATGCCGAATTATATCAAAGAATTGGTCGAATATTTAAGAGAATCTTTTTCGCTTGGACAAAGAATCCGTTTTGAATTAAAAATTGATCCCTTGGAATTGGATGTAGCACAGGCCGTTCCAGTTGGACTTATTCTTAACGAATCTATTACAAATTCTATAAAATATGCGTTTCCAGACAACAGAACCGGAATGATTTACGTCACTTTACAGGCTACATCTGAAAACAAATATCTGCTTACCATTGCAGATAACGGTGTTGGTTTTGATGCTAATATCAGCAATAAGAAAATCAATTCATTTGGATTAAGCTTGATAAAAGGTTTAAGCGACGATTTGGATGCCACTTTTTCTATGGAAAACAATAATGGAACGATTCTTAAAATTGAATTTTCAAAAGAATTTCCAATCAATGAAAAAAGAAGGTAAGCTGAATTATTTATAGCGAAATCTCACGAATCTAAATCTGTTTAGCGATATATAGCACTTTATAAATCAACAAGTTGCTACAAAACCCTTACTATTAAAGGAATAACTTGACATGGCATATAAATTGGTTCTCTACGAGGGTTAACCTTTAAAACCATTTATTATGAAAAATATAATGTTATTATCAGTCATTTTCGTCCTGAATTTTAGAGGCGATGCTTGAACAAGAAAAAACTGGATTGATTATAATTGATGTGCAAGGAAAACTTGCCCGAATTGTACATAACAGCGAAAAGCTTGCTGTAAATCTGGCAAAACTAATTCGAGGCTGTCAAATACTTTCAATTCCGATAATATGGGCAGAACAAAATCCGAAAGGACTTGGCTCTACAATTCCCGAATTGGAAAAGCTATTAATTCATCAGAAACCCATTGAGAAATATTCATTCAACGCTCTGGATAATGAAGTTTTTAAACAGGCGGTTATCGATTCGGGAAGAAAACAATGGCTAATCTGTGGTATAGAATCTCATATCTGCGTTTACCAAACAGCGACGGGGTTATTATCTAATAGTTTTGAAGTCGAAATTGTAGCTGATTGCATTTCTTCACGCTCAGCTGAAAGCATTGAAATTGCTTTACAAAAACTGCAGCAAAAAGGAGCTTCTGTAACCAATATTGAAATGTGTCTCTATGAATTGGTAAAAGACTCCAGACGAGATATCTTCAAAGAAATTCTAACATTAATCAAATAAAATCATGTCAAAATCAAAAACAATTGTACTTATACACGGAAATTTTGTCAATGACAAAACTTGGGCCGATTGGAAAAAGCACTATGAACAAAAAGGATATACGGTTTACACTCCTGCAAACCCTGGACACGATGGAAATACTGCCGATTTAAGAACAAAAGTTCATCCAGATCTGACTAAAACTGGGTTTATTGACATCGTCAACAACATTAGCAGATTAATAGATACTTTACCCGAAAAGCCTTTGGTTATTGGACATTCAATGGCTGGTATGGCAACTTTAAAATTGGTAGAATTGGGCAAAGCCGCTGCGGGAGTAAGTATTGATGGAGCGCCACCAAAAAATGTGTTTCCGCCATTTCAAACTTTAAAGACTGTAATTCCTGCTTTTGGCTTTTTTTCTTCTTCTAAATATTTTATGGGAAGCCGAAAATGGTACGATTATGCCTTTTTTAATACCATACCTGAAGCACAAAAAAGTATTGCTTTTGAGAAATTTGCTGTGCCAGAAAGTTATAAAGTAAGCCGAGAATTGGTTTTGAATTCTTTCTCCAATATCAATTTTAAAAAACCGCATGAACCTATTCTATTTGTTGGCGGCGGAAGTGATCATATTTTTCCACCTAACTTAACAGAAACAATCGCCAGTAGATATAAAGAAAATGCAGGACGAGTAGACCTTAAAATATTTGATGGCAAAAGCCATTTTATCTGTGGAGAACCTGGCTGGGAAAGTGTAGCCGATTATATTTTAAATTGGTATGAAAACCTATAAAAAACATTTTTCATAATAAATACAAATCCCTGTATCAAAGTATGATACAGGGCTTTTTTAAAATCAAAAAAATATTCATTCCGTAGGAATGTTTCGTCGGTAGAATTGAATTGGGATTATCATTTTACGTTCCGTAGGAACGTTTGATCAATCGGTAAACATATCATTTGCGAAAAAACAGGTGTCCCTACAGGACACAACATACAACGTCTCCATTTTTTTTTCTACCGATCAGATATTCCTACGGAATATTTAAAAAATATATTTTTATTTGACATCAAACCATAATTTGGTTGTCAGTAAATCTTTTCCTTGATCTGCAACAGCAGCTTGATAACTTGCTCCATTAAGAGATTGTTCTGTACCCGGATAGAAAAGACGTGAAGGGATTTTTCCGTCTAAAACAGTTGCTGGACCAGCTGTCAAGACAGGATAATCCAATCTTCTCCATTCTGTGAATGCATCAAGACCTTGTCCGAAGAAAGCAATCCATTTTTGTGTACCGATTGATTTAGCATAGTTTGAAGCATCATATTTCACACTTGCCTGATTCAAATACGTTGAAATAGTTGTAGCATTTGTAATTCCAAATTGATTGAAAGACGCTGTAATAGCATTTTTATAATATTGCTCTGCATCTCCAGAAATATATCCTCTTGCCGCAGCTTCTGCCAAGTTAAACAAAGTTTCAGAGTAAGAAGCAATTACAGCAGGCGAAGCCGATGTAAGGAAATAAGTTCCAGGTTTTGATGTTTTAGCAAAACCTTGGCTGTTGGCATCACTATTTGATAATCCGTTAGCACCACCAACATATTTTCCTACGCTTGCATCTGATGGCAATTGTGCAAATACTGGCAAACGCGGATCAGATAATGCATACAATTGATCTACCATAGTTTTTGAAATACGGAAATCGTCTCTCGTTTCAAACCAAGCCGAAGCTGGATTCTGCTGTGGTGAGCTAGTATAAGTAAACTTAAATGTTTCACTTTCGCTACTGATTAGTCCTGCAGCATCGCTTGTTGCTTCAATCGCAGCTTGTTTCGCCAAAACAGGTTCTCTGTCTGAAATTCTTAAAGCAATTCTCAAACGAAGTGAATTCACAAATTTTTTCCATTTTGCTATATCGCCTTTATAAACCAAATCTCCTGTTACAGAACCGTTAGCAGCATTTAATAAAGATTGAGCTTGTTTTAAATCTTCAAGCAATCCTGTATAAACTTCTTTTTGAGTATTGTACGCTGGTGTTACTTTTTGGCCTGCTTCTTTGTACGGAATGCTTCCGTAAGCATCTGTCAGCAATAAAAATGTCCATGAACGTAGCGATAAGGCAATTCCCTTATAGTTAGAATTCGCCTGCGCATCTGGGAATTTAATAATTGTGTTCAAATCTGTAATCAGAGTGGCATAGCCAGTATTCCACAACGAAGTGAAAGATGTGTTCGAAACATCGTAACGGTCTGGCTCAGTATATTGAATTTTAGCCCAATGCTGTACAAAAAGCAACGTTGAGTTAAAGTTATTTGCATCTCCCCAATACAAATCTGCACCTTGTTTTAAAGTACCAGTCAAAAGGTATGGTGCAAGTGGCGTTTCAGTTGCATTTGGATTTTTATTTATATCGTCAAGAGTATCACTGCAAGAGCTCAGTGCCAATGCAAACAGTATTGTATATGATAGTTTTTTTAGCATGATTCCGAGTTTTTAAAATTTAACATTAAGGTTAAGACTGAAGTTTCTAGTTGTTGGCAACGCTAAACTTTCCAATCCTTGTGCATTTCCTGTATTGAAAGCTGTTTCAGGGTCAATATTTGGCGCATCTTTATAGATAAAGAATAAGTTACGTCCAGCTGCAGTAATGCTTGCTCCTTCTAATCCTAACTTTTTAACCAATTTTTTATCAACATTATAAGTTAGTTTTATCTCTCTCATTTTTACAAAAGTTGAACTGTAGATATAAGCCTCGCTAATATTGTATGATGCTTTATAATATTCTTGTGCACTAATCACTTTATTATTTGGCGTCCCGTCTGCAAATACACCGCCGAAAATCATTCCGTCATCATAAACCGTTACACCGCTTGGAGCAGCTCCTCCGCTTACAAGAGTCTTCGGGTTCGCTGTATTATTTCCTGGGTAATAGTAGCTTAATCCGCCGTTTTCAGCGCCACGTCCCGGAAGAGTCTGTGCTAAAACTCCTGTATAGTTTCCTGTTCTGTTAGTTCCAGAGAAAAGTTCACCGCCAACGCTAGCATCAACAAGGAAAGAAAGCTCAAGATTTTTGTAAGTCAAAGTATTCGTAAGACCTGCCAAATAATCTGGCGTATAATGTCCTAAAACCTTTTTTGTCGGATCTGCTTTTGGAAGACCGTTTGCTCCTACTACAATATTGCCACTTGCATCACGCTGATAAGCTGTTCCGTAAAGTGCTCCGTAAGCTTGCCCAACAGACGCCAATACATCAACACCTCCAGAAGAACCAATTGTATAGTTTTTAATATCTCCAGCGTAATCTAGAATTTCTACTTTACTCTTATTTTTTGAATAATTTACAGCCACATTCCATTTAAAGTTTTCAGTTTGAACTGGATTTCCGTCCAATTGCACCTCAATACCTTGGTTGTTGATTTTACCTGCATTTATTAACTGCGAAGTATAACCGCTTGATGCCGTAGTTTTAATTTCTAAAATTTGGTCGAAACTATTTGTATTATAGTATGCTACATCAAAATGAAGTCTGTTTTTCCAGAAAGAAGCTTCTAGACCCACCTCTGTAGAACGTGTTGTTTCTGGTTTTAGGTTTTCATTTAATTTCTTTTGAGAAGAAGTCTGAATTGGGTTTCCGTCAAATGCTGTTTGGAAATTATAAACCGTAGACAATTGGTACGGATCTGCATCGTTACCTACTTCAGACCATCCACCTCTAACTTTTAAGAAATCAAGTGTACTGCTCTTAATGTTTAATGCATCTGTTAAAACTACACTTCCGTTAAAAGAAGGATAGAAATAAGAACGGTTGCTGCTTGGCAGTGTAGAAGACCAGTCGTTACGTGCTGTAACGTTTAAGAAAGCATAGTTTCTAAATCCTACTTGAGCAGAAGCATAAGCACTATACACTCTTAATCTTGACAATGAATTTGATGAAGTCAACGGATCTCTAGAGTTAGTTAAAGTATATAAATCTGGAACCGCTAAACGTGGCGCTTTCTGATAATTATTTGCATCGCTATGGTTACGAATATTGAAACCTGCAAGCGCATCTAAACTGAAATCATCATTTAGCTGTTTTGTATATTGAAATATACCCTCAGTATTTTGTTCATTTACTGTGTAAGCATCTTCAGCATACGATCCGAAAGGAGTTCCGTTTGTACCATACTTAATAGTATATTTTCTGCGGTCATTATAATAATCAACACCTGTACGGAATCTGAAGTTAAGTCCTTCAGCCAATTTCGCGTCTAAATGGACATCTCCAATTATACGGTTACGCTGTTGGCTTGTTGTATTGTAATAGGCATTCCAATATGGGTTACTGTAGTAGCTATTGTTCCAGTTAGTGTTCCAATCTTTATCCAATTCATTAATGTCGACCTGACGTCCGAACCAAAGAAACTGAAGCATTACACCTGCAGCACGCCCTCCAGATGGACCTCCTGGCAATTGTGGAGCATTTGTAACAATATAATTAGCATTAACACCAACTTTTACATTTTCAGAAATCTGATAATTAGTATTAATTGTAAAGTTTGTTTTGTTTATTTCACTATTAGGCACAGTTCCAAGCTGTTTCTGATTGTTTACACCTAAACGGAAATCTCCTTTATCATTAGCTTTTGCAATAGAAACACTATTGTCGTAAGTAAGTCCAGTATTAAAGAAATCTTTTACATTGTTTGGATGCGCTACAAAAGGAACAGCTTCACCTTTAGAATAAAACTGAGGTATTAAACGACCATCCATTCTTGGTCCCCAGCTTTCATCAACTCCGTCATTCACTCCTCCTCCTTTTCCGTCTACGTAGCTAAATCTTCCGTTAGAACCTTGACCAAAAGTATTTTGGAAAGAAGGTAAAGTAGCTACTTGAGAAACAGTTATACCTGTATTAAAAGTAACTCCATATCCTGATTTTTGTCCCTTTCCAGATTTTGTAGTAATAAGTACCACACCATGCGCAGCACGCGATCCGTAAAGTGCGGCAGCATTTGGCCCTTTTAAAACAGTCAAAGTTTCAATATCCTGCGGATTTAAATCGGCAATTGCATTTCTGAAATCACGAGTTGCTCCTCCAAAGTTCAATTGTGAGTTATCTACAGGAACTCCATCTACTACAAAAAGCGGCTGGTTGTTTCCTGCAATAGAAGTTTCCCCACGGATAATAATACGTGAAGATCCCATATCTCCTTGTGAATTTGTAATACGAACACCCGCTAATTTACCCGAAAGACCATTCAAAAAGTTCGTTTCTTTCGTAGTAGCCAATTCTTTTCCTTTTAGTGCCTGAGTCGTATATCCTAGAGATTTCTTTTCTTTTGAAATTCCAAGTGCCGTAACCACAACTTCAGACAATGCATTCTGTTCTTCAGTAAGACTGATAGTGATAGCGTTTTTGTTTACTACAACTTCTTCTTTTTTATATCCTAAATAACTAATTAAAAGTGTGTAAGGGAATTTTTGTCCGGTTTGAAAGAAAAATTTTCCATCTGTATCCGTAACAACACCGTGTGTAGTACCTTTAATGGTTACCGAAGCTCCGATAATTGGCTCTTTTGTAATGGCATCAACTACGGTTCCTTCCAGTTTAGACTGAATTAACGGCTTAGTATCTTGAGCTTTAACTCCTATGGAAATCAACAAAATACATAGCCAAGCATATCTTTTTAATTTTATTTTCATTACTTTGTTTTAGTTTAATAAATAAGGCGAGCCTCGAACAGTTTTAGACTATTCATGCTTTCCTTTTAGAGATGACAATTTCTTTAAACTCTGACCATTTCTGCTGCAACAGAAATGGTTTTCTTTTTTATCTGCAGCACATTCGTTTTTTCATTTTTACTTTTTTTTAGATTATTATTTTATTTGGCCTATACAATTTTACCCCTGTTTCAGGATAGTGTTATTAAAAATTTACAAATGAATTTAAAAGAGGAATTTTAACCGTAGTGATGCATAAGGTGCAAATGTGTTATGCTTTTATATTTCTGAAAATGAAATGATAAGGCTTAAATCTCTGTATTTCTAATTAAATTTTAAACTCTACTAATTTGATAGAACAAAAGTATGTTAAAAATTTTAGTTCCCAAATTTTAATTAAACTTTTTGCAAAAAAAATGTTAATCCCTGTAAACAAAAGGACTTAAGCATCTAAAAATAAAACAGTTATAAAAAATGCGCGTTTTTACAGTTTTATAAGAATTGTACTAATCTTGAAACTCAAAAAATGCTTTTAATAGCATTTTAGCAAAGTTTCGTGCAAAAAAAAAGCTCCAAGATCATAAGACCTTGGAGCTTCTATTTTAGTATTGAAATATTATAACTCGTTAAACTCGTGCAACGATTTCAATGTAGTTTCATAAAATAAGATGGCCGCGATAAGATTTCCTTTATCAGAATAAGGCATCATTTTTCTTTGGAAATCTACTGTAGTATCTAAGAAAACAGTGGTGCCTTCTGCCTGTCCATCTAAGATTTTTTTATTCTCACTTGTATCTGGAATACCTAAATCTGCCATTGTTACACCAGGTTTAGTAACCAAAGCAATATAAGGAAGTGTTTTTACTAGAACTTTAATACGTTCAATGTACAATTCTAAAAGTTCTCCTTTTTGCATACCACTTAGTTCTTTTTGGTCATGGTATTTACGGATTAAGGCAGTTGTACTAATGATACTTCTTGGAGCATTTTTTGCCTGTGCAGAAACGGCAGCAGTCGTCAAGAAGAAAAGGACACATAATAAAATAATCTTGCTCTTCATTTTCTTAATAGATTTGGTTCTTGAATAAAAGCAAAAATATATAAATTATGTTAAAATGCAACTTTTATACTTTCTTTTTCACAATAAAATTATAATTGTTACGTTGCGATAAGGAAAATATTACAGCAAAACAGAAATTTTGGCTATTTCAGCACATTTTTCCCAAAGTTAATTGTATTGCTTTTATGATTTAATTATTCTAAAACGGCTCGGATATTTAATCCATAAACTTTTTTTGTTTCCGTAATAGTCCATAAATTCTCCGCAGACAAAAACAGCATGCACTTTTGACCAAGCCACAACGCCGCAATATTCAGTTCCCGATTCTTTTTTCAATTTCTGAATTTGTTTGCCTAATGTGAATCCAAGGTACTTATAAATAGTCGGAGTATACACTGTACCGTCTTCTAGATCTTCCAACGCTTTGTCAAAAGTGGCTTCCTTATCAATAATCTGTTTGTATTTTGCCATTACAGCATAAGTCAATTCTGCATAATTGGTAATTTTCTCACTATCGCAGTTGTCCTTAATATAGACAAAACCAGCAGATTCTTTAGCTTTGCTTATTTCTGTAGTGTTCAGGTTGAATGAGGCATTGTTCTTTAAAGTTATCTTATATAAATCATCGTTTAGCTTTTCGGTTACAAAAAGATTATCCAATCCGTAAACATTTAAAGAAGCTTTAATAAAAGCTATAGATGAACAATTGGTGCGTTCACCTTGCTTAAAACTTTCGAATATTTTATCAGAACTCAATTGAGCGAATGCATTTGAACAGATAAACATTAAAAGTAAAAAAACTGAAGTAACCGATTTCATGCCTTGTATTATATATTGTTTCTCAATTATTATTGAGAGATTGTATTAGATTTTTACAAATCTATAAAAATCATGTCATATTTTTCACTTCTTCACTTTTATCTCTTAAAAAAAGTCTTTTTAAACAGGAAAATGGATTTGTGATGAAAAGAAGAATAAAAAACGTCCCAAACAAACTTCAGGACGCATTAGCATTATTTTTTATCTTCATTATTCAATTTATCATCGAGTTCAGGTTCTTCTCCTTTGAACTTTTTAGTGTCAACATCATAATTTTCATCATTTGTCAACACTTCATCATGTTCTTTATATTGATGTTTCCTTGTATCATTTCGATGATCTCCCCCGCCCTGTTGTTTAGGGTTTGGGTTTTTCTGGGTTTGATTATTCTTTTCCATAATTTCTTCTTTTTTAAAATGATTATTAAAATTAAGTCAAATGCAATGGTCTGGCTTATATAATCATTTTTAAAAATTATAAAATGAAACGGCTTTGGTCAATTCACTTTATTTCGATAAATCCGTTAAATATCGCAGTTTCATTTTGCCATATTTTGAAAAACATCAATAAAACTGCATCATAAACAAGTGGCATATTATTAGGATACAAGAACTTAACTTAAAAATTTAAAATTATGGGCTTGTATCAACTTCAAAAAACCGCACTTGTCATTATTGATCCATTTAATGATTTTCTTTCTGAAGGAGGAAAATTATTTCCTGTAACAAAAGAAACTGTTGAAGGAAATAAAGTAGTCAGCAACATCAAAAAACTATTGACTGCTGCGAGAGCAAAGAAAATTCAGGTAATTTACGCACCGCATCGCAATACCCAGATAAGAGATTATTTGAACTGGAAATTTATGGCGCCTTCGCACCTAGGAAGCAAAAGCATTACTTTGTTTGAAAAAGGTTCTTGGGGAGCCCAATTTCATCCCGATCTCATTATGCAGGAAGGCGACCTTATTGCGCAAAATCATTGGACTGCCAGCGGTTTTGCCAACACCGATTTAGATTTTCTTTTACGTCAACATGATATTGACCAAATTGTTCTTGCCGGCATGAGAGCCAATACCTGTATCGATTCAACTGCGAGATTTGGTGTCGAACTAGGCTATCATGTCACTTTAATCAAAGATGGAATTGGCGCTTTTAATTGGGAAGAAATTAAAGCAACGGTCGAAACTAATTTTCCGAATTACGGGCATGCACTTCTCTCTACTGACGAATTCATAAATAGTATCAATTCATAAAAACAACAACATAAAATGTATAACAATGGAAAAAGAAAACACCTTATCAGAAGCAATCCAGTCTGAAACTAAATTTGCTTCAATTAAAGATCATAAAATCGCTTATAGATCGATAGGCAAAGGCTTGCCAATTATTCTTTGCAATAGATTTCGAGGGAATCTGGACGATTGGGACCCTGCATTTTTAGATGCTTTGGCACAAAAATACCAAGTCATCACATTTAACTTCAAAGGATTGGCCTCTTCTACCGGAACACCTCATGAAACCATTTTAGGTTTTGGAAAAGATGCTCTGGACTTGGCAGATGCTTTAAACATTGATAAATTTATTTTAGGAGGATGGTCACTTGGCGGATGGGCTGCGCAGGTTCTTACAACCGAATTTCCAAATAGAATTACCCATACCATTCTAATAGGAACCAAACCTCCGGGAAAAGTAAGTCACTCCATGGAAGAAATTTTTCTTAAAACAGCTTACATTCCAGATTATACCCTTGAGCACGAAACCATATTGTTTTTTGAACCGACTTCTGAAATAAGTAAAAAAGCAGCAGTAGAAAGTCATAAAAGAATCAATAAAAGAAAAGACAAAGATCCAAAGGTAAGACCTGAACTTTGGGAATACTATGCAAAGTCTCATGATGATTATATCAAGGATCCTTACAAATCCAGAGAAAAATTAATGCAAACAAACATTCCAATATTGGTAATCTCTGCCAATCATGAAGTTTGTTTTCCCCCAGAAAATTGGTTCGAGCTGAACCAAAAACTGCCAACTGCAACACTTATTACTATCGCTCAAACTGGTCATGGCCCTCAAAGTCAATATCCAGATATGATCGCACGTTATATTGATGATTTCATAGAAACAAACTAAAACAAACGCAAAATACTGATTTTTAAATCTTTATCTTTTATATTTTTGAAATGCGATTTAGATTTGAAAATCAGTAGTTTAAATAGTACAGTTGACGTAAATTTGCATATTCATAACCAATAAGCTGTACAATAGAATGTGGACTATATGCCATGAATGCCAAGGACAGGGCAAAATAAATCGCGGACTCAGTAAAAAAGCGCAACGCCGTTATCAGACGGAATTGGCAGCATATGAAAGTTCGCAGACTAAAGTCGCTCCGATACGCCCAAAAGCTCATCTGCATTTGTGCACAAATTGTTCAGGATCAGGATTAGTTCAATCTCAAAAGTATCTTGAACCTGATCTCACTAAACCGCATGTTGCCATTATTGGTGCGGGTATAGGCGGAGTTGCCTTAGCAGTCGCCTGTTTACATCGCGGAATTCCTTTTACAATTTATGAAAGAGACGGAGACTTTGATGCCAGATCTCAGGGCTACGGACTTACTTTACAGCAAGCCAGTAAAGCCATGAAAGGTTTGGGAATTACTTCTCTAAATGGTGTAATTTCGACAAAACACATCGTACACAATACCGAAGGAAAAATATTGGGCGAATGGGGAACCAGAAAATGGCTGGAAACCGCCATTAAATCACCTGCAAAACGCACCAATATACATATCGCAAGACAATCGCTTCGATTAGCTCTTTTGGAACAGCTTGGAGGAAACAATACTATACAATGGGGACATCAATTAGTAAATCTTACAGCATCTGAAGAAAGTGTAGAATTAAACTTTCAGGCAAACGGAGAAATAATAACAGCGAAAGCCGATCTTGTTGTTGGTGCAGATGGCATTAGAAGCGCTGTTAGAAGATTTATAATTGGCGAAGAAGCAACACCGCTTCGTTATTTGGATTGTATTGTAATTTTAGGGATTTGTCCTTTAAGTGATCTAGAAGGACTTTCTAGTGATTTGCTAGATAGTGAAACAATATTCCAGACTGCCAATGGAAATGAACGAATTTATGTAATGCCTTATACGGCCGATTCTGTCATGTGGCAACTAAGTTTTCCTATGTCTGAGGAAGAAGCCAAAGAATTAAGTGCCAAAGGACCGCAAGCCTTAAAAGAAGAAGCCTGCCGAAGAACGCAATGGCACGCTCCTATTCCTCAGATTTTGAAAGCCACGCAAGAAAATCTAATTTCTGGATATCCTGTTTATGACCGTGAATTATTAAGTGCATCATTATTAGAAAAAAAACAGAATATCACTTTGATTGGCGATGCAGCGCATCCAATGAGTCCGTTTAAAGGACAAGGTGCCAATCAAGCTTTGTTAGATGCTTTAAAATTGGCCAGAAAAATTTCAAAAAGCTGTAATGCAAAGTCAAAATGGAAAGAAAGGGGATTAAGAGAATGCGTATTAAACGAATTTGAAGCTGAAATGCTTGAGCGAAGTGCCGCAAAAGTTAAAGGCTCTGCCGATGCTGCGCAGTTCTTGCATTCTGAAATTATACTTCAAGAAGGCGATGAACCTAGGGGAAGGTGCCTTAAGAGGGAGAAAGATTAAGAGAAAAAAGATTCAGAGAAAAAAGATTAAAGATTAAAGACGAAAGATTAAAGACGAAAGATTAAAGACGAAAGATTAAAGACGAAAGATTAAAATTCAAAAAGCTAAACAAAATTTGTTTAGCTTTTTTTATATTATTAATTCTCAACCCTATACATGTAAATTAAACAATAATTTAATATTATTTTATAACTGAATTACTTCTCATCTTTTTAATTTTATGATCTAATTTACAAACAATATAAAAAAATCACGTCATGAAAAATTTACAAATAAATTTCAGTCCAAACAATGAAACCTGTACAGACCGAACTTTGGTTTGTAAAGGTGACAATAACGAATTAATATTTCGTAAAACTTATGTAGGCGATTGGGGAGATTGGGACGAAAAACCAGAAGATGCTCTACAAAACAAGTCTCTTTATCTGGATCAAAATACAAGTTTTACAAGTGCAGTTTAAGCGCAAACTGTTATAAATTTATTTAAGCAATACAATTATGCAATGATTATCCTAAAACACTAATTGTATTGCTTAAATTTTCTTTGTTTATAAAATCCAGAATAAATTCTTTTACTTCGTTGCTTGCTTCTGTTTTGGTTGCAAACGAATTAATATAAAATTCATCATCCTTATCACTAATATGAATAATTTCTGTGTAGCCTTTTGTAATTAAACTGCCTTTTAGTTTGATTACGTTTACCTGCTGCTTCCCATCAAGTTCTTTGCGAACCTGTAATTTTATAGCTCTTTCCATATTCAAATAATTTTAAATAATTAACTATCATTCAGTTACTAAATTTAAAACATTTAATCTATCGAAATCAGATTTTAACACTATCCGCAACGTATTATTTATCAACATATTATAAACATTTCTTCTTTTTTTATAATAGAAATGCCAAATACCAGCAAAATCAAGTCTTTCGAGGTTAATTTCCTGTAAATTCTTTGTCGCTAAGAGTTTTCATAAACGCAATAAGGTTTTCTTTTTCGGGTTCTGTCAGCGGAATTTTATTTCCGTTATTTTTAAAAATAGGATCCAAATTTTCTGCTTCCAAAACACCAGTGTCAAAATAATCCAAAACAGATCTTAATGTAGCAAACTGACCAAAACTTCCATAAGGCGCTGTATATTCAACGTTACGCAGACTTGGAACTCTAAAACTCATAAAATCAGATGGGATTCCGGTAACTCTTCCTCGTCCTGCTTCATTAGAATCTGTATTTAATGGAAACCCAATATTTCTAAAACTTTGATCTGTAAACAATTCTGTGCTATGACAGCTGGCACATTTCTGCTGAAATGTTGAATACCCTGCCGCTTCGCTTTCTGTAAACGATTGTCCTTCTTTTCGTTTTACTTTATCATATTTGCTGTTAGCAGAAATTAAAGTATATTCAAACTGAGCAATACTCTTATAAATTCTGTCAGCAGTAATTTCCTGATCGCCAAATGCTTTTTTAAATAAATCCTTATAAAAAGCATCATCCTTAATTTTTCCGATTACTTCCAAAATAGAAGAATCCATTTCTTCGTGAGTAATAATTGGCACTAAAGGCTGCGTTTCCAACTGCAGTCTACTTCCATCCCAATTAAAGAACTTTAGAAACATCAAATTCTGAAGAGGTGGAGCATTTCTAAGACCAACTCTTCCTTCAATGCCAATTGCTCGCGCATTATGATCTGCAAAAGCATTCGCTTGAATATGACAGCTTGCACACGAAATTGTATTGTCTGCGCTAAATCTTTTGTCAGAGAAAAGTTTTTCACCCAATTCAACTCCATATTTTGTAGGCTTGTTCAAACTCACGTAACTGTTTACTTCTGGAAAATCAGTCGGAATAGGCAATGCAAGTTCAGGATTATCAAAATAAGTTTCATCAGAATCACTACTGCTACAAGAAGCGAAAAAGATTACGATTATGATAAAGCCAAATATTTTTTTCATTTTAACGAATTTTAAAATAGAGCCGTCTTTTTAATTTCAGACGGCTCCAAAATATATTTAGTTTTCTACACTAGTAACAGAAAACATTCCTGAGATATCATTTGTTCCATTTCCTCCCAAATTATCCACAAATTTTACCATCTGAGCTGCAGTATGAATATTCGGAGTTGCATTATCAGTCATTGTTGTTCCAGTCGATAATGTAATTGTATTGATTTTTCCGCTCAATAACTTATCAAAATCCGCTTTAATTTTGATTTTTGGAGCTTTGCTTCCTACCACTGCATTTGCTGTAAGGCTTAATGTAATATCTCTGTAAGCATTTACACCTTGAGTATAAGCGCCTTCTTTTCCTGCTACAGTACTTCCAGTATGAATAGACATAACTTTATTATCAGTATCATAAAAACCTTCTACTTTCGTAAAACGGTATCCTGTTCCCCATTCCCACATCATTTGAGTATCATTGGCTCCTGCTGCTGCATAAAATTTAGGAAATCTAGTCTGATCTAGAGTATTCTGCTCTGTTTTAATACCCAAACCAAATTTAATCTGTTTGTACGTTGCTGATGGCACATTGCTCAAAACATAGCTCAATGATTCCGTTTTTGCCTGATCGATTACAGTTGCGCCTTTATCTAAATCATTTACATTGTAAGGCACTTCGCTCCCATCATCTTTTATAAGACGAATATTGCTGATTACGTATTTTAACTCAGAAAAATGGTGAATTTGCCCTGCTGCAGAAGTATTTGTTGTTGCTGAAGCTGAAGTTGCATCACCTAAAACAATTGTCTTTTCTTTGAAAGTATTATTGAATTCCAAGGTTAAGTTGTTTGCTGCAGGTGTATCGTCATCGCTTGAACATGATACAAATGCTAAAGTAGCCGCTGATAATAAAAGGTATTTTTTTAAAGTTTCCATTATATGATTTTAATTTTTGTATTGCATTTTATTTTAATTTTAATTGACAAGGACAATTACAAAATAGGCGGCGGTACAAAAATTTCAAGACAAGGTTCTGGCTGACCAGATTCTTTATATAAATTTACTTTTTTAGAATGAATTGCTTTTGGAACAGAAACCGCAAATTCGATATTAGCAATCAAAGCAATATCAATCTTTTTACTGATGCTTCTCAATTCTAAATCTGTATTTTTTTCCGTTTCCTGAAGTTCTTTTTTCAAATGGCATTTACCATGGCATTGCAATTCTGGCTTGGCTTTGTTAACGCAAAATTCTTTTTCTATCGCTTTTTGGTTCAGTTTAAAGTGCACAATGATAAGCGCCTGTTGGAAAGAAACCAGCAGGAACAGAATCGTCATAGTGATACTAAAAACCTTTTTCATTTTACTTGTATAATAATTCTAACACATAGAAACATAGTTTTTAGAAATTTGTAAAAGATGTTTCACTTTTAATAAAACTTATAGAACTATGTGTTAGAAACTAGTTTCTTTCTTTTTCTTTTCAAGATCACAGAAAAATCTATGTTCCCATATGTCTAAATCTAATCTTGATGTTTTTTTAATTAGAAATTCAATTTTAAAGACGTGAAAATATTACGCCCCATTCTCGGGATATTTCCCCAGTCAGCATACGTACTGTAATATTCATTTAATACATTCTCTGCACCAATCTGAATTGTGCTTCTCACTTTATTGATTGCAAAAGAATAATCGGCAGAGATGTTCCAAATGGCATAAGCCGCAGTCAAATCTTCTCCGTATTCCGGACTGTAATTAATCTGTTCGAAATCGCCATTTACAGAAGTCTGGATTCCGAAATTTTTGTGCATATAGTGCAATGAAGTCAAATAGCTTAACGGACGTATAAATGGCAGATTTCCTCCTTTATTGTCCATTCCGCGAGCATAAGTCAACGTTCCTTTCCAGTGCAGATGCTCTAAAATATCGTAGCTTACATTCGCAGACATATTCAAAAGTGTTGCATAATCTAAAGAAGTATAGCCTTTTACCCCAACCGACTGATAATTCATTGGACTTCCTAAACTCAAGATTTTACCAATAATATAATTGTCAATGTAGAAATAGTTGATTTTTCCCTGAATGCTTAATCTTTCGTTTGCAAAACCTGCGCTTGCATTTCCTTCATACGAAATTTCATTTTTCAGATTGGGATCTCCGATATAATCGTAGCGGTCAAAACTATTATAAATGTAATATCCGTAACCTTCAGAAACAGAAGGCGCTCTATGACCATAACCCGTTCCAACAGAAAAATTAAACTGATCTATATTTAACTGATAACTGGCATTTAAACTTGGCAGAAATCTCGTTTTTTCCTGAGGCGCGCCTGGGTGAAAAATCCAGTTGAACTCTATATATTTAGAATAATTGTAGTTCACCCCCAAAGAACCGCCAAGATTCACAGTGCTTTTCTCCGAAAGCTCCCAAGAATTATTCATAGAAAGTCCAGCAAAACGTGTTGTTACCCAAGGCCAGCTATAGGCAAACATGGTTCTTTCGCTTCGATCCTGCGGATACATACGCATTTCTGCAATAGACAAATTATCGTAGGCATTCAACTGAATTTCAGATGAATAGTTATTTCTTTTCAAATTGGCTTTAGAAACCAAGCCATAGGTTGTGCTCCAACCCGGCATATCCATATGAACCAAATTCTCAGGACGTGTAGTATCATCCATATAATGTTCGATTGCATTAAAATATACTTTCGTATCCACTACTCTAACCAAACCTTCTTCAAACAATTGTTTGTAAGACGCTGAAGTAATGAGTGCGCGTGAAAGCCACAAATCCATTGGCAAAGCAGGATAACCTACGTCTTTTGCCACATCAAAAATCGCGTCTAATCGTAATGATGATAAATCGCTGGTTTTATAAGCAAATCCTAATGAAGTATTGAATTTATTGTATTGCGAATGCTTTACTTCATTGTTGTTTCCGTCATGATAATTATCGGCAGTTCGGTAGGAAATGCTTCCGTCAGCCACAAATTTAGTTCCCGAATAAGAGATATTTCCTAAATTGAAAAACTGCTTATTATTAAACTCAAATCCTGTCTGATACGCTCCATTCCATTTCTTTTGAAGTCCAAACGGCGTGCTTTTTCTTTTTAAATCGATGCTTCCTGCAATTGTTGATCCATGCAGGCTTCCCTCCTGTCCCGATTTAATATCGATTGCCGCGAGATTATTGCTTTCTACATAAGACGTAATTGGATCCATTTTATCGGTACAAGCGCCAAACACATGCATTCCGTCAATGGTAACTGTAGAACGTTCCGTGCTCATATTGTTTAACAAAGGTTCCCATGCATAAGCTCCACGCTTTATAAAACTGATATTCTCTGACGATGACAAAAATTCATCAACAGAAACCGCCATTTTCATCTCGGTTTCAATTTTCTTTTTTGCGGCGTTTTTTACTGTTACTTCTTCTAAGTTTTTGATGCTGTCGTGATGTGCATGCTGGTTTTGAGCCGTTACAGACATTCCCAAAAAAAGTAGCATTATAATATATTTCATGTTATTAGAATAAAGTATCAATATATAGTTCGCTTTTCACGCCTTCAACCCCCGGCGTATGATCGGTCGGAACTACAGTTCCTTTTACTATTAATCCGTTTTGGTTCATCATAATTAGATTCAATGTCCAGTTTCCTGTCATCGTATAATTAACCACACCGTGATACAAACCATCATTTCCTTGCGTTAAATCTTTATTATTTGGCGAAGAATGATTGCCCATTGAAGGTTCAGGCATTCTAGGATCTAACTTTAAAGTATAGCCTACAACTTCTGAATATGAAAACTGTGTTGGATCAGGGAAAGTTCCCGCAGGCGTGGTTGGTTTATTGTATTTATAAACCCCTGCTACAAGTGGATTTTCTGAAACCGTAGGTTTTTGAGGCGAAATCAACGCTATAACATATTGTTCTCCATCATTTCCTGCAAAAGCCGTCATGTTTAGATTTTTATTGGGTTGCTGTGCTACAGAAACATCTTTATTAATCTCATATTTTTGGTTATCAGCCGTAAAACTGATGTACAATTTCCAACTTGCCGTCGTTGAGCTTTCGCCAGTAAAAACAGAATAACCAATGTAGTATTTGTTAGTAGCATCGTATGCTAGATTATGTTCATGCGGACATGAACTTTTGCTTCCGTCAGCATTCCTCAAAATAGGCAGAAAAGTTACAGCAGAAGAAGTCAGCTCCTGATTGTTTTGAGTGTTCACAATTTTGAAGTGAAGCTCATTATATCCTTTATAGAATGTTCCGTTTAAGGCATCTATGGTTATCTTATAGTTCCCGTTAATAAACGAAGCTGCTTCTTTAAATTCGTAGCTTTCAGGAACTTCAGAACCAGTTTCAGCTTCGTAATCTGTTTTATCGATTGTACAGGAAGTAACCGCAAACAATAGTGCGATTATCCAAAAATTAAAAGATTTCATTTGATGATGTTATAAAAAAAGTTTAATATTCAACACCTTGCCATAAATTTTTGAATATCAAAAAAGAACCAAAATGCTGTGAGCAAACCAAAATATTGGCAGTGTAAATGAAAATCGAAGAGTTTTCCTTTCAATTACAAAAGAAGATCAAAATCAGTTTTAGAAAAATAAATTGAGTAATTTTATCTCAACTAGAATTATAAACACTAGTAAATCGAGCAAAACAAAACTATTCGAAAATTCAAATTTCAGAATTGGAATTTGGAATTTCACAAATTGGATTTTTATAAAAACAACAGAATTTTAATCTCTATACTGTATAGAGAGGAGGATGAAAAGTAAGATTAGAAGCCCCGATAGGTTTCTTTTCAAATAAAATTGAAGTATTCTCTTTTGATTCGATAACTGGAATTGTACTAAAATTAATTTCAGCAGTATTTTGAACGTATACAAGCTCTAATTTATCTTTTAGGCTATCCTGCATTTTTCGTTCGTTATCAGAATATTTTTTAATGCTTTTTTGAAGTTCGCAACGACCATTACAGCTATTAAAAGCTTGTTTGCGTTGCACACAGATGGTTTTTGCAATTTCTTTTTGATTGATTTTAAAAGAAGCGTAAACGAACAAGCTGCCAAAAGATGGCGACAGTATTAAAATAGAAAGCGCTATGATGATTACTCTTTTCAATGCTTGTTCAATAGTTGCTGGCAAAAGTACATACTATTTTGTATTTATTTTAACGAATTCTTCATTTTTTATTGGATAATAACTAATCAATTGCATTTGCAAAAAGCGAACTCCTCATCAATTAACGAAATATCGCAAATAAAAAACTTTCTCTTTTCGATAAAACCTTTAAAATAAAGCCATTGTAAATAAGGCACGTTAATTGGCTACTGTCTGGCATAATTTCCAAATATAAAATGAATAATATGAAAATTAAGCAAACATCCTTCTTTCAGCATGCCCCACCACGTATTCAACACAAAAATTTTCACTTCTTAATCTAGATTAACCGATAGGCCTTTCAATCTGCAATACATTTGCAGTGTAATTATAACAAAACAAAATACAATACCACTTATAAGTTTAAAATTTAAACCTATAAATCAATTTAAATTAAAAATATAAACAAATATTAATCTTAAAATCAAAAACCATGAGCACATTTACAGTAAAAGACGGAACAGAAATTTATTACAAAGATTGGGGAACAGGACAGCCAATTGTTTTTCATCACGGATGGCCTTTATCAAGCGATGATTGGGACGCACAGATGATGTTTTTTCTTCAAAAAGGATACAGAGTTATTGCACACGATCGCCGAGGTCATGGACGTTCAAGCCAGACTTCTATAGGAAATAACATGGAAACTTACGCATCAGACATTGCTCAATTAGTTGAGGCTCTTGACTTAAAAGATGCAATTCACGTTGGTCACTCAACAGGAGGCGGTGAAGTAATTCGTTATGCTGCAAAATACGGAAAAGGGCGTATCTCAAAAGCAGTAATCATTAGCGCTGTACCGCCAATTATGGTTCAAAGCGAATCGAATCCTGAAGGTGTGCCTTTGTCTGTTTTTGATGAAATCAGAAAAGGAACGGGTTTTACCAGATCGCAATATTTTTATGATTTCCCTATTCCTTTTTACGGATGGAATCGCGAAGGTCAAACCGTTCAAGAAGGAATTAAGCAAAATTGGTGGCGTCAAGGAATGATGGGTTCTGTATTATCTCATTATGAAGGAATTAAAGCTTTCTCTGAAACTGATTTTACAGAAGATCTTAAAAGTTTGGATATTCCGGTTCTTGTGTTGCACGGAGAAGATGACCAGATTGTTCCTTATCATCAAGCGCCAAAATCAGCAAAACTGCTAAAAAACGGAAAATTGATTTCTTACCCAGGATTTCCTCACGGTATGCCAACCACAGAAGCAGAAACGATCAATAATGATATTCTAGCTTTCATAAAATAACTCTTAAAACCTAACTGTCTGCAAAACTTCTTTGCAGACAGTTTAAATCTCTCCAAGCTATGAGTTCATTACAACAACCTTATTTTGAAACCGTTACCGAAGCTTTACAATGGCTAAATGTACAAGGTTTTACAGAAAACTTCAATCTTGATGTAGATTGCATCAGATGCAATACCAACACGCTTAGAATGTCTCCAGAAGAGTTCAAAATCGAATATTTATTTCGTTTCGAAGGTGATACTGATCCCGGTGATGAAGATATTGTATACGGCATAATCTCTGACATTTACAATGTAAAAGGTGTTTTAACCAGCGCTTTTGGAATTTATGCAGATTCAGTTTCTGCTGAAATGATTAAAAAACTTTCTACACATTAATATCAAAATAACAGCATATCGTAAGAATAACGATATATCGCTAGTTCTCTCGGAAATTAAATACTCTATTGACTAATTATAAAATCTAAAAAATAAACATCATGAAACCATCATCTAACTTATTGACACCAGACAATCACGCCTTAGTATTAATCGATTTTGAAGGTCAAATGGCTTTTGCAACGAGCAATCTTCCTGTACACGAATTACGTATAAATGTGGCAATCGTTTCTGGAGCATCAAAAATCTTTAATGTGTCAACAGTGGTAACTACAGTTGCAGAAGAAAGCTTCTCGGGTCCTGTTTTCCCTGAAGTTGAAGAATTTTATCCAATCGCTACTTCTGGATATATTGATAGAACAACAATGAATACTTGGGAAGACGAAAATGCCTATAAAGCTATTGTAGCAAAAAATAAAAAGAAAATAGTTCTTGCTGGATTATGGACAAGCGTTTGTATTGTTGGGCCTGCTTTATCTGCTATTGAAGAGGGATACGAAGTTTACATTATTACAGATGCCTGTGGCGACGTAAGCAAAGAAGCTCACGAACGTGCCGTACAGAGAATGGTACAAGCTGGTGCAATTCCTATAACTTCTATCCAATATTTATTAGAACTTCAAAGAGACTGGGCGCGAGAAGCTACTTATGGTCCTGTAACTTCTTTAATGAAAAAATATGGCGGTTCTTATGGAATAGGCATCCAATATGCACATACTATGTTGAAACACTAATCTAAAGAGTTCATTTAAACCTATATACCTATCCGAGGCTCTACTCTAAATAATTTAATTATGAAAGCAGATTTAATTTTATTCAACGGAAAAATTCATAGTTTCAATCCAGAAACTCCAAATATAACAGCAGTCGCGATTAAAAACGGAAAATTTATTGGCGTTGGAAATGACAGCGATATCATGCAGTTTGCTTCTGAAGAAACCAAAATAATCGACCTTCAGAATAAGAGAGCTGTTCCAGGAATCAACGATTCGCACATTCACCTTATTCGTGGCGGATTAAACTATAATTTAGAATTACGCTGGGATGGAGTTCCGTCTCTAGCCGATGCGCTTCGAATGCTAAAAGAGCAAGTTGATCGCACTCCAAATCCGCAATGGGTACGTGTAGTGGGCGGTTGGTCTGAATTTCAATTTGCTGAACGCAGAATGCCAACTTTAGAAGAAATCAACGCTATTGCGCCAGATACTCCTGTTTTTATTCTGCATTTGTACGATAGAGCGATTATGAACAGAGCGGCACTGAGAGCTGTTGGATATAACAAAAATACGCCTGCGCCTCCAGGCGGACATATTGAGCGTGACTCAAACGGAGAGCCAACAGGACTTATTATTGCAACGCCAAATGCGATGATTTTGTATTCAACTTTGGCTAAAGGCCCTACTCTTTCTTATGAGCATCAGCTTAACTCGACACGTCATTTTATGAAAGAATTAAATCGTTTCGGAATCACCAGTGTGATCGATGCTGGCGGCGGATTTCAGAATTTTCCAGACGATTATAAAGTGGTGAATGAATTGAATGAAAAGAACCAATTGACAGTGCGAATTGCCTACAATCTTTTCACACAAAAGCCAAAACACGAATTTGAAGATTTTTCAGATTGGATTGATACCGTAAAATTATATCAGGGAAATGATATGTACCGCCACAATGGCGCTGGTGAAATGTTGGTTTTCTCTGCTGCTGATTTTGAAGATTTTCTACAGCCAAGACCTGATCTTCCAGAAAACATGGAAGCCGAATTAGCAAAAGTGGTTCGTCTTCTGGTAGAAAACCGCTGGCCGTTTAGACTGCATGCGACTTACAACGAAAGCATTACCAGATTCTTAAATGTATTTGAAAAAATAAACCAAGATATTCCTTTCAACGGACTTCCGTGGATTTTTGACCACGCAGAAACTATTGATGAAAGAAACATCGAACGTGTAAAAGCTTTAGGAGGCGGAATTGCTGTTCAAAGCAGAATGGCTTATCAAGGAGAATATTACACAGATCGTTACGGAGCTAAAGCTGCAGAAAACACACCTCCAATCAAAAAAATGATCGAAATGGAAGTTCCTGTTGGCGCAGGTTCGGACGCCACAAGAGTAAGCAGTTACAATCCGTGGGTTTCCATGTATTGGATGACGGTTGGAAAAACTGTTGGAGGCTTGCAATTGTACAATGAAACCAGATTGAACAGACAAACGGCTTTGGAATTGTACACCAGAGGAAGCGCTTGGTTCTCGCAAGAACAAACAAAAAAAGGAGATATTAAAGTTGGAATGTTTGCCGATTTAGTGGTTTTAGACCGAGATTATTTTGCAATTGACGACGAAGACATTAAAAAAATCGAAGCTGACTTAACCATTGTAGACGGAAAAATTGTGTATGCAAACGGAGATTTTTCTTCTTTCTCCCCTCCTCACATTCCGATTCTTCCAGATTGGTCACCAACAAATATTTATAACGGATATCCTGTAAGGAGCGGTTTGCAAAGTGCAATTGAAAAAAATGCAAAAGCCGATGCAAAACCAAAACTGACTTCGCAGATTCATAGCTGCAGCGGAAGTTGCGACGTTCATTTACACAATCACGACGCTGCCCGATTGAGCAATGTTCCTGTTAATAATTATAATGCATTCTGGGGAGCTTTGGGCTGTTCTTGTTTTGCTTTTTAAATCTCAAAAAATGATTGATATTATAAAACAAATCCTGTATTCCGATTTAGGGACATCATTCAACAATGCAGCTCTTTTAGCTTTTAGAGTTCTGCTTGCCATTGAATTATTCAGAGTACACGGAATGAAAAAATTTAGAGTCGAAAACGGACAAAAAGAACATGTTCCAAATCCGCTGCATCTGCCAGAAAAACTAAACGGTTTGGTAGCAACATTTTCAGATACTGTCATCCCGTTTTTCATCATTCTAGGGTTTGGAACAAGGCTCGCGGTCTTACCTACAATTGGTGTCACTGCAATTGGCTATTTTGTGGTTCACCGAAACGATTCGCTAGAAGTGCGCGATGTGCCTTTTATGTACACTTTATCTTTATTACTGCTTCTTGCCCTTGGCGCAGGAACGTATTCACTAGATTACTATTTAGTAACAATATTAAACAATTGATTTAAGCACAAATATTTTAACACATAGAAACATAGATTTTTTTGGGAGCAAATAAAAGGCGTTTCACTTTGCATTAATACACATAGCATGTTTTTATTCTCTCGCAGATTAGGCAGATATTTTCCATTACAAACTTTGACAAGTTCTCACAAAGCGTTCATAAATCTATGTGTTAGAAACTAGTTTCTTTCTTTATTCTTTTCAAAAATCAAGAAAATCTATGTTTCTATGTGTTTATTGATTCAGATTCCTCCACAACTCATAACTTAACTCATAACTCATAATTCATAACTCATAATTAATAACTTATTAAAACCCAATTTAAAATGAAAGCAAACATCGGAATCAAACAAGAAAACATTTCAAAAATCGTAGAGATTTTAACTAAAGTTCTTGCAGACGAATTTATACTTTACACCAAAACAAAAAGAGCACACTGGAACGTTGAAGGTCCTGATTTTTACAACAAGCACATTTTCTTCGAACAACAATATGATGCCATCGATGAAATTGTGGATACTGTTGCAGAAAGAATTCGTTCTTTAGGTCATTACACTCCAGCTACTTTAAAAGATTTCTTAGCGTTAACACATCTTAGCGAAGAATTACAAGAGAAAAATGACAGTAATGGTTTTATTAAAGAATTGCTTCTCGATCATGAAAGCATCATTATATATCTGCGAGAAAACATCAATCTTATTGCGAATGATCTCCAAGATGCAGGGACAAGCGATTTTATTACAGGTCTTGTAGAAAATCACGAAAAAATGGCGTGGATGCTTCGCGCTCATTTAAACTAAAAAGAAATTATGGAAATAAAACAAAACAATATTTGGTACGTAACCCTGCTTCTAACCATAATAGCAGGGTATTGCGATACCGTAACCTTTGTCGCAGCCGATTCGATATTTTCGGCGCATGTTACAGGAAACTTTATCGTATTTGCCTACCAGATTATCAAAGGTTCAGACTTGCATGCTTGGATAAAACTGCTAACTTTTCCCGTTTTTATTATCGCAGTAATTACAGGGGGAAGAATTGCTTTAAAAGCCAGAAATCGCTACACTATTTTATGTTGGGAAGGGATAATACTGGTTTTAAGCGGCATTGCATCGTACGCCTTTGGTTATCTGCAAAATTTCGAAGAATGGACGATGTATACCATCGCCATGACAACTGTATTTGCCATGGGACTTCAGAATGCTTTTGGAAAACTTTACGCTAAAGAAACGCACGGCCCGACAACTATGATGACAGGAAATGTCACTCAGGCTTCGCTTGACCTGGGAAATCTATTAAAAAACGGATTTAAAGATGCCGAAGTACTTTTAAGTTTTAAAAAACAATTAGTTACAATAATTGGATTTCTTATCGGTTGTTTTCTTGGTGCCGTTGCAGGAAAGTTTTTCGGATTAGGAACTTTAATCCTACCGGGAGCTGCTATGATTATTTGCTATTTATACCACCGAGACAGCCAGTAAACACTCATTTTTGAATTGCAGTTTGCCAATAATATAGTATCTTTAAAGAATGGTTTTTATCTCTTTTCCTAAAAAAGAAATTGCTGATATAGGAATAAAACAAAATACAACCCAAGAATATGGAAACAATAAAATTAGAATTAGACGAAAAAAAACATGGTGCTTTTAATCTCTATGTCGACGATAAAAAACTAGGCGAAATGACAGTAAGCATTAAACCAGATTTGTTGACGGTTTATCATACTGGAGTTGAACCAGAAGCAGAAGGAAAAGGTTATGCAAAGAAACTTTTAGAAGAAATGGTAGCATACGTTCGCGCCAATAATTTAAAAGTTTTACCGCTTTGCCCTTATGTTCACGCGCAATTCAAAAGACATCCAGATGAATACGAAGATATTTGGAAGAAGTAACGTTGAAAAGATTAAAGATGAAAGACAAAAGACTGGAGATGAAAGACTGGAGATGAAAGACTCTTGTCTCTAGGCTTAAAAATTAAAGATTAAAAAACTATGAATACAGATATATTAACAGATGGCGTTCCTTTAAATGAAGCCAAAAAAGCCCTCATCATGATTCACGGTCGTGGTGCAAGCGCGCATGATATTCTTTCTATCACCAAACATCTTAAAGTAGAAGATTTTGCATTGGTTGCGCCTCAGGCAGAAAACAGAACTTGGTATCCGTATTCTTTTTTGGCACCCCTAAACGAAAATGAACCTTCATTTTCAAAATCATTAGAAGCTATCCACCAGGTTGTTGTTGCAATTCAGCAAAACGGAATCGAAAAAGAGAATATTTATTTCTTGGGCTTTTCTCAAGGAGCTTGTCTTGCTTTGGAATTTACAACCCGAAATGCCGCAAAATATGGCGGAATCGTAGCTTTTACAGGTGGGCTAATTGGTGATAAGGTGTATGAAAATCATTATTCAGGAAATTTTGAAAATACTCCTGTTTTTATAGGAACAAGCGATCCTGATTTCCACGTTCCTGTAGAAAGAGTGAATGATACAGAAGCGCTTATGGAAAAAATGGGTGCTGACGTTACTAAAAAAATCTATCCAAATATGGGACACACCATCAGTCAGGACGAAGTAAATTGTGCAAATGCATTGATTTTCAATAAAAAATAATGTTTACTATAACTCGTGTTTACAGCGATGCTAACGGAGAAAGCCATTTTGAAGACTTTCAAATTCCGTTGAAGAACAATGGAGATATCGGATTTTTATCTGATGATGAGCCTGTCAAATCTATTGTTTTTAGAGAAGTAAGTCCTTCTTACGATTACGATTTTCATAATGCGCCAGACCGCCAATATATAGTATTACTGGAAGGAGGCGTAGAAATCGAAACTTCACTGGGAGAAAAAAGAACATTCTCGACGGGTTCAATTTTATTGGTGGAAGACACTACTGGAAAAGGCCACAAAACTAAAAATATCGAACCAAAGCTTCGAAAATCAATATTTATAAAATTGTAATTTAAAAAAGCGCCACTCCCGATAGCTATCGGGATAAAGAATTAAATTGATTTTTTTTGCCACGAAGGCACTAAGACACATTTTTTTTTTTGCAAATACTAAAAAAGAATCTCGCAAAGACACAGAGTCGCAAAGTTTTACTTTAGTAATTTAATCTGCTTAAACCTTTTAAACCTGATAGCTATTGGGAGCGTGAAAAAATATCAATCTTAAAAATTTTTCTTTTTTATTGATTCTCTAAATATACATTTTCCATTATCAAAATCACGATATATCGTGTAATATCAAATTTGCTCTTTCTTAAAAACCCTAATAATAAAGCACTTACTCAAATGGAACAGGGTTTGGTTATTCTTTAAAAAACATCAAAAACGTGCCGTATTTCATTTCTTAATCTAGGTTAATCGATCCAGAAGCATAACGGACGTAAATTTGTAAAAGAAAAATCAATAACAATTTAATATAACAAATACCATGGAAAATAAAATATTAGGCTTGCACCATATTACTGCAATCGCAGGTGACGCTAAACGTAATTTTGACTTTTATTCAAAAGTTTTAGGACTAAGATTCATCAAAAAAACGGTAAACTTTGACGATCCTGGAACATACCATTTTTACTTTGGCGACGAAGTAGGAAGCGCTGGAACAATACTAACTTTTTTCCCTTGGGGAGAAGGAATCCAACAAGGAAGAAAAGGTTCTGGAATGGCAACAGAAATTGGTTATTCTGTTCCAAAAGGAAGTTTGGATTTCTGGCAGAAACGTTTTGAGAAATACAATGTAATTTACAATAAACCAGCTGAAAAGTTTGGAGAAAAATATTTGACTTTTTTAGATCCAGACGGACTAAAATTAGAGTTAATCGAATCTAAAACAGAAGATAACCGAAAAGCTTGGGAAACAGATGAAGTAAAAGCAGATGTGGCAACAAAAGGTTTCCATAACATTACTTTGACTTTAAACAGCATCAAAGCAACTGCTGCTATCTTAACTGACATTTTCGGTTATAAATTAATCGATCAAGAGGTAAACCGCTACCGTTATGCAACAGATGCTGTAGAAAATGCTGCCATTGTTGACTTGGTGGAATTACCAGAGGAAAAACGTGGTTTAAATGCAAACGGAACTATTCATCACGTAGCATTCCGTGTTCCAAATGATGAAATTTTGATGAAATTCAGAGAGAAAATCGAAGATTACGGATTGTCTATTACACCGCAAATTGACAGACAGTATTTCCACTCTTTATATTTCAGAGAACCAGGAGGAGTTTTGTTTGAAATTGCAACTGATAATCCTGGGTTCACTGTAGATGAAGGCTTAGAAGAATTGGGTCAGAACCTAAAACTTCCTGCTCAATACGAACCTCAAAGAGCTGCTATCGAAGCTCATTTGGTTAAAATCAATTAATTAAAAACTAAGCCGGTTTGTCTTAAACCGCAACACAACTATTTGAAAAGAGGTTTTCCTAGAGAAAGCCTCTTTTTTTATAACTTCAGAGAATCGCAGTTTTTTATAACAAAGAACAGCCGTTTACAATACAGAAACTTAAAATCTCAGACTCTCATTCACCAAGACTCGGGATGCCATCTCAAAATCAGCGATCCATCCACTGTTTAAAGAAAGGCGTTTTTTCGCGACTTATGATTACCTCGCGTTCTGGATCAAGTTTTAATTGGATCTTTAGTTTTGCGTTGAAGTAGTTGGCAATAGATTTAATGCTTTCTGCACGAATGAAAAACTGGCGGTTGGCACGAAAGAAAATATTTGGATCTAATTCTTGTTCCAGTTCTTCCATAGTTTGCGGAATAGAAATAATTACACCCGATTTTAGGAATAAATTACTGGTTTTAAATTCAGAATATATAAAATCAATATCGGAGACATCTACGCTTTTGTAACCATCGCGATAGGTTACTAAAAAACGCATTCTGAATACAGGTTTCTCAATCAGTTCTTTTAGAATTCCAGCTATATTAGTAACGTTGGCTTCGTTTTTATTTAAAGATTTAAATTTGTTTAAGGCAAACTCCAATTCGTTCTTTTCTATAGGTTTCATCAAGTAATCGATGCTGTTAACCTTAAAAGCGCGAATTGCATATTCGTTATACGCTGTCGTAAAAATAACAGGGCAAGTGATTTCGATTTCGTCAAAAATAGCAAAGCTTAATCCGTCAGCCAAGCGGATGTCCATTGTAATGAGATCTGGAGGCGGATTCAATTTTAGCCATGCAACAGTATCTACAACTGTATCAATAATGCCAAGAATTTCGCAGTTGGGTTCGAGCTCTTCCAAAAGCCTTTTTAAACGGCTGGCGTTAATGCTTTCATCTTCTACAATTAAAATTTTCATAACTCTTACATTAATGGCAGACGTACGTCATAATAACCGTTTGATTCAGTGAAAATCGGCATTCTCTGAGATAAAATTTTATAGCGGAATTCGATATTTTTATTTCCAATGCCTGTCGAAACCAACGTTTTTCCAGCGGTTCTTTGCAAATTATTTCGAACGACAATATCGCCAGAATCAGAAAAAACAGAAATAGCAAGCGGATTCGCTAAAGTTGCCATATTATGTTTTACAGCATTTTCTACCAATAACTGCAAGGTTAAAGGCGGCAAATGAAGAGCTAAAGCAGACGAATCAACCTCAATTTTTAAGTCGATTTTTTCTCCCAATCTTTTCTTCAACAAATAAAAATAGGCATTCAGAAATTCAATCTCCTCTTTTACAGTAATCGTGTCTTTATTTGAGTTTGAAATCATATAACGATATACTCTCGTTATATTTTCTAAGAACGAAGCGGCTTCTTTCTGATCTTCATAAATCAATTCTGTCAAAGTGCTGAAATTATTGAACACAAAATGCGGATCTAACTGCATTTTTAAAGATTCTAATTTTGAACGTGTTACCGCTTCTTGAAGTTCAGAAGCTCTAACTTTTAATTCAGCAGTTTCTATAGCTTTTAAACGCCACCTGTTTAGAAGAAATATTCCAGTATGAATGGCACTTATGAAAAGCGAAATAATCGCAGCCATAATTTTAGACTGCCAAATAGTAACCAGATCATTTTCTTCTAAGGCTGTACATGGATAGAAATAATCCCAGACACTGGAAAAAATAAAATTTAAGAGACTATTTCCGGCAATTAAACAAATAAACTGTGCTATTGCCCTAAATGCCGGATTTTGTTCCCATCTTATATAATAATTCAATCTTCTGCCCACAAAAAGTGTGAGCTCTGTCAAAATTGCGCAATAGACTAAAATAATGAAGATATCAAAGGTCTGGTCTAAATCGAGCAGGCTTTGTTGTTCGAAATCTCGGTACGGATTGAGCCAATAATAAGAAGAAAGATAAACCAAAAAAACGGCTGGAATTACTATAACTCTGTAATATTTATAGAAAAAATTCTTGCCTGATTTTTTATTTTGGTTCTTTCTACTCATTAATTCATTCAAAAAATCCTATCTCATTAGTGTTCTACCAGAACAGCTTCTGCCTTAGTGGTTGCTGTAATAGTTTCATCTGATTTTCTCTCGCGCATAACTCCCCATTTTAAGCAAGTTGCTCCCCATGAAAATCCTGCTCCAAAAGTAGTTATCAATACATTCTGTCCTTCTTTAAAATCATCTTTAAAATCCCATAAACACAACGGAACTGTTGCAGAGGTTGTATTTCCGTAACGGTCAATATTTACTTTTACTTTTTCGAAATCAATTCCTAAACTTTCGCCAACAGCAGTAATAATTCTCAAATTAGCCTGATGTGGAACCACCCAGTCAATTTGGTCTGCTTCTAATTCATTTTTTGCCAAAGCATCTTGCGAAACCTGGCTCATGGCCGCAACGGCTCTTTTAAATACAAAAGCACCATCTTGTTTTAAATAGTGTGTTCTATGTAAAAGACTCTGCATAGACGTTGGATTTCTAGAACCTCCAGCTGGCACAGCCAAAGAAGAAACTCCACTTCCGTCCGTTTTCAGGATTGTTTTCATTAGACCAGCATCAGATTCACTTTTTTCTAATAAAATGGCTCCTGCTCCATCTCCGAAAAGAATACACGTATTACGGTCTTCGTAATCTACGATTGAGCTCATTTTATCTGCTCCAACGATGATTAATTTTTTATAACGGCCACTTTCAATCATGTTTGCCCCCATTTCCAGCGCATACAAAAAACCGCTGCAGGCTGCATTCATGTCAATTCCAAAAGCATTTGTAAGTCCGCTTTTATCGCAAACAATACTTGCTGTTGGTGCCAAAATGTGATCCGGAGTAGCTGTTGCTACTAACAAAGCCTCTATTTCTTCGCGGTCTACATTATAATTTTCGATAAGATTTTCAATCGCAGCTGCGGCAAGATCAGATGTTGCCGTATCGTCATCTGCGATTCTGCGTTCTCTAATTCCAGTTCTTTTGATGATCCATTCTTCCGATGTATCAACTGTTTCTGAAATTTTTTTGTTGGTTAAAATTGATGATGGTACGTAACCACCTATAGCTGTAATTACTGCGCTCATTGTTTTTTATTTTTTTTTAAGCTTTGTACTCTTAGAACCCAACGCTTAACACTTTTTTTCTTTTTTTGGACTGCTCATGATAGGAATAGAATCTTTGAGGTACCACAGGAAACCAATATAGTATTCCTTAAAAACCGATTAAATCTGTTGGCAATAACTTTTCTTGAGAAATAATGTTTAAAAAACTTAACAAACTATGAACATTATACAAAATCCAATTAAAATAAATTAAAAACCTATACAAAGTGTTCTCTCGGTATTACTCTGTATAGAACCTTTAATTTACCTTATTTTTAAAATCATACTATGCGGTTTCAGTTTGCAGATAATTCCCAATTTTAGCTGTTGCTGTACTGATAAAAAAACTTTCTGCATTACGTTTTTAGAGTGCCACAAAATTAATTTAAAAATATCTTAAACCAGCAGGTTATTAAGAATAATTAACAAAACTGGTCGAAATGTTAAAATATAATTTTGAAATTCGACAATTAGCTCCAAAAATTACAGAATCTCTAAAATCAAAAAATATCTGTTAAATTTTATTTTGATACTATTTCCTCAAAAAAACTTTATAATTTTTATATCATTAATTTTAAATCAAATCAATCGTTAATAATTCGGAAATGACAATAATGGGATATCTAGACCCGCTGCCAGAATCCTAGTTTTGCTTCTGTGAACCAAAGAATCCCAAAAACCGTATTTTTGAGGCACCATAATCAGCAGATCGGCCTCATAATTTTTAATTTCTTTCCTGATTTCGTTAATAACAGCATTCGATCTTACCGTTTTATACAAATATTTTACATCTTCAAATTCTTTTTCAATATTTGAATTCATCAAAATTCTCTGCTGCTCTTCTTTCAAATCATCCAATTTATCATCGACAGTAAAAAACTCAATTTCTGCACCAAAACCTCCTAAAGTATTTTTGATCCAGCTGAATTTCTTAATAGCCGAAAAACTTAAGCTGTCACAAGCATATAATACCTTTTTTATGTTCACAAAACGGGCAGCCTGAGGAACAGCCAAAACCGGAATCTGTAAGTTTTTAATCGCTGTTGTCGTTGAATTTCCTAATAATTCCTGCTCAAAAGAACGCTCAGCCATTCCCATTACGACAGCATCGGCGTTGGTTTCCTTAATGATTCTCGGAAGCTCATCTTCTAAAAAAGAATAAGTACAAATTGCTGCTGTTTCTATTTGAAATGAATCGGCTATTTCTTTCGCTACATTTTCAAGCTTAGAAATTGCTCGGTCAATCTGCTTCTGCATTGCATCTGCAGTTATATGCGAGTTGGCACTATGCACACTCAGAGAAAATGAATTAAATAAAACCAATTTTGCGCCAGTAGCTTTGGCTAAACCAGCAGCATACGCAACGGCGTTATTTGCAATGTCAGAAAAATTTGTCGCGGCGATTATAGTAAGAGGTGAAATCATAAATTATGTAATTAAGCTTTCTGCAAAATTGCCCAAATAAACGCTTTACACCTTTTTTATATCACCGAATAATCATTTTTTACGACCCAACCGTAAAATTTCATCCCCGAAAAAACAGGCTTTCTTTTTTGGTTTCTTACTTTAAAAACAAGAAAAATCAAGTCTGTCAGTTTTTATATTTATTACTTTTACTTTTTATTAAAACTTAGCGAATGGACGCCAAATCTCTCTTAAAAGAACATGTTTCTAAAATTGTTTCACTGACCGACGAACAATTCGAGTATTTCTTTTCGCATTTTAAAACAGAAACTTATAAGAAAGGGCAAACTGTTATTAGCGAAGGCCAGAATGTTGACAAAGAATATTTTGTTATTTCGGGCTGTTTAAAATCTTTTTATGTTAATGATGAAGTAAAAATGTATATTCTGCAGTTTGCCATGCCTACTTGGTGGGCGTCAGATTATGCGGCGCTTTACAACAAAACCAAAGCAACAATTAATGTTGATTGCATTTCAGATGTTGAAATTCTCTCTCTTTCAAATGACGACCGAGAAAAACTCTGCAGAGAAATACACGAAGTGGAGCATTTCTTTAGATGGAGAACCAATCGCGGTTATGTGGCTTCTCAGAAAAGATTGCTTTCTTTTATGAATAATGATACGAAAACGAGATACGAAGAACTGCTGGCTCTCTATCCTGCCCTATACAATGCTGTTCCTAAACATTTAATTGCTGCTTATCTCGGTGTTTCAAGAGAAACTTTAAGCCGATTGTACAACGCTTCTAAACCACACTAACGAATGTGATCTACATCACGTAATCAATTTTAAATACCGCCATTACTTTGTATCATAAATTAATAACAATTTAAAATACAGAATAATGGAAACTAAAAATTTTAAAATTTCGAATACTGAAAGTCAAGTAAACTGGATCGGAAAAAAAGTTACTGGACAGCACAATGGAACAATTAATATTCAAGAAGGCACTTTTACTTTTTCTAATGACGAACTGACTGGAGGAAATGTTGTAATTGACACCACTTCTATCGTAATTCTTGACGTCACAGATCCTGCAACAAATCAGCAATTTGCCGGACATTTGGCTTCAGATGATTTCTTTTCTACGGATAAATTCCAAATTGCTACTTTAGATATTACAGCGGTTTCGAAACAAACTGAATCAGATTATTTTATTGAAGGCAATCTTACGATTAAAGCTATTACACATCCGATTGGTTTCAATTTAGAAGTAAAAGCCAATAACGATGAATTGAAAGCTTCAGGTAAAATCATCATTGACCGCACCAAATATGATATGAAATTCCGTTCTGGTAATTTCTTCACCAATCTTGGAGACACTTTAATCTACAATGATTTTGAATTGGATGTTAACCTAACAGCAAAACTTGCTTAATACCTAGAAATCATGCCATACGTAAAAATTGAATTAACAAGGGAAGGCGTTACCAGAGAACAAAAACAACAACTGATTTCTGGTATTACAGAACTCATCACTGAAGTTTTAGACAAAGATCCAAACCTTACTCATATTGTCATTCAGGAAATAGAATTGGACGATTGGGGATTTGCAGGCGAACAAGTTTCGGTATTGCGCGAAAAAGGCATTACCGCTCAAAGAAAAAAATAAATTTTAAGAATAAGAAAAAATGAAAACAATTATAATCACTGGTGCCTCTACAGGCATCGGTAAAACAACCGCACAATTATTTTTAGAAAAAGGGTATAATGTGGTGATCAACTCCGCAAATTTACAAAACCTTGAAAACACATATCAAGAATTAGGTCATACGAACCGATTAGCGATGGTGCATGGCGATGTAAGCCTTATTGCTACCGGGAAAAAATTAGTCGAAACGGCCTTAGAACGCTTTGGAAGCGTTGACGTTTTAATCAATAATGCGGGAATTTTTCAGCCACAATCTTTCTTAGATGTAGAAGAAAAGGACTTGGATCGTTTTTTAAACATTAATTTAAAAGGAACTTATTTTACAAGTCAGGCAGCAGTAAAACAAATGCTGCAGCAAGGAGAAGGATCTATTATTAATATCGGAACCGTTTTGGTTGACCATGCTATTGATGGATTTCCTGCTACAGCACCAATTTCAAGCAAAGGCGGCATTCATGCTTTTACCAGACAGCTGGCTGCTGAATTCGGAAAAAACAATATTCGCGTAAATGCCATTGCCCCAGGAATAATTAGAAGTCCGCTTCAGGCTAAAACTGGCGTAGACAATGCTGATAGTTTGGCTGGGCTGCATTTATTAAACCGCATTGGAGAAACCGATGATGTGGCGCAACTGGCTCTTTATTTGGCTGAAAGCAATTTTGTAACGGGAGAAATCATTAATTTAGATGGCGGTCACGTTGCTGGCCATAGCATTTGATAACTTCAAAAGTTAAAATCATGGAAAATTTTAGCACAAATGCAGCTTTAATTACGGCTGTACTTATGAATTATTTTAACGGAATTTATAATGGTGATGTTCCTCTACTTCAAAGTGTATTTCATCAAGAAGCGATTATTGGTTTTGATCTTAATGGAGAAACTCATTTTAAAACCGTAAATCAATATTTGGAAGGTGTAAAAAACCGTAAAAGTCCACAGGAATTGGGAGAAGAATTCAAAATGAAAATCCTATCTTTAGAAATTATCAATAATACCGCTGTCGCGAAAGTTCAGGTTCCGATATTCGAGTATAATTATTATGACTTCTTAAGCCTTATCGTTGTTGATGACAAATGGGTTATCAGTAATAAATTAGCAACTAAAGTAAATTAAAATACAATGTGGAATTCAACCAAAATAACACAGTTACTAGGCATTGAGTATCCAATTTTACAAGGTCCAATGGGCGGTGGTTTTTCAACTGCCGCTCTTTTGGCTTCTGTAAGCAATGCGGGAGGATTGGGCAGTTACGGTGCTTATACGCTCACGCCAGAAGAAATTCGTGAAGCTGGAAAAGAAATCAAACTCGCTACTTCTAAACCTTATAATATCAATTTATGGGTTAATGATGTCGATAAAAGCCTTTTAAATTATCCTTCAGAAAAACTAGAAAAGATAAAACTGCTTTTTAAACCTTATTTTGATGAATTAGGGATTCCGCTTCCCGATTTGTCTTCTGATATTCCTTCTAAATTTGAAAAACAAGTTGAAGTTTTATTCGAACTCAAACCAGCCGTTTTTAGTTTCATTTTCGGAATTCCGTCGAAAGAAATACTTCTAGAAAGCCGAAAGTTGGGAATAAAAACTATTGGCGCTGCAACCACTTTAGAAGAAGCGCTTGCACTAGAAGATGCCGAAGTCGATGCTATTATTGCTGCAGGATTTGAAGCTGGCGGACATAGGCCATCTTTCCTAAAACCTGCACAAGATTCTTTTACAGGATTATTTACCCTTGTACAGCAATTAAAAGCTAAAACCAAAACGCCAATTATTGCTGCAGGAGGAATTATTGATGCAAAAGGCATAAAAGCTGCTATGGCTTTAGGTGCCGATGCTGTGCAATTGGGAACTGCTTTTATGGTTACCGATGAATCTGGCGCGGCTCCCATTCACAAAGAAATGCTTTTTTCAAACCCAAACACTCCAACAACAGTTTCGAAATCACTAACAGGAAGAATGGGCAGAATGATCAGCAATACCATTTCCGACGCTGTTCCTTTTGAAACTGAAGTATTGCCTTTCCCGCTTCAAACCAAATTGATTGCACCTTTAAAAGTAGCCGCGCTCGCGCAAGGAAGAACTGATATGGTTAGTTTTTGGTCGGGACAGAATACAAGTAATTTAAAACATCATAAAGCAAGCGAGTTAATGCAGGCTTTAATTGCTGAAATGTCTGCTTAGTTTTTTTTACCGCAAAGCACGCAAAGAGTTTTCGCAAAGTACGCTAAGTTTATTTAATCTCGCAAAGCTTTGCGAACTTAAAACACAATCTAAAGCAAAAAAAACTTAGCGTACTTTGCGGTAAAAAAACACAACCCCGTATCCCGTCCATTTCACCCCGAAGTTTGTCCGCTTCAACATATTTTCGATTTCGATTTTAAGGCTTTCAACGCACATTTGTACCGTTAAATAACTTTAAATATCAAAATCATGAACTCAAAAACAACAAAAATTATCTATTGGACAGGTGCAGTATTAACTTCTTTATGGTTTGGCGCAAGCGGTTTCTTCGAACTAACAAATAATCCATTAGTTTGGGGAATTACACAACAATTGGGTTATCCAGCGCATTTTATTTATATTCTTGGCGTTTTTAAAGTAGCCGGAGTAATTACACTTTTAATTCCGAACAAATTATTGCGATTGAAAGAATGGGTTTTCGCAGGCGTATTTTTCGACATCATTTTTGCTTTCTTTTCAAAAATAGCCGTTTTAGGTTTTGGTGCTGCGACTGATGCAATTATAGCCTTTATAATGGTCAGCGTTACTTATGCTATGTATAGAAAATTATATACGGCTACTTATACTCCAGCGGAGTAAAATATTCATAAAACTGCAAGAAAAACAAATAAAAAAGCTCCAGCAGAGCGACATACAGATCTTGAAAAATATGTCACTCCTCCGGAGCTTTATATTGTAAATGTTTATTCTTTGCTATAAATATTTTGCTTCTCCGAAGCTTACAAAAAAGCTGTCCTTTTGAGACAGCTTCTTATAAATTTTACTTTAAATATCTCCAATGAAAAAAGTCATTCTCATTCTCTGTTTCATTTTATCAGCTTTGTTTTTTATCAGCTGTTTTATGTTTCCTGGATTATAAAATCAAACCAATTAGTTTATCTGAAAAAATGATGAATTAATTGGTTTTATCGATTTTCCAGCCAGCTTAAAAATGCCGTTGCTTTTTCTTTTCCAACCAATAATTTTTCTTCTGTTGGCACACTTAATTTCACAATTATTTTACGAGAAAAATAATGTTCTGCTTCTCGAATCGCCGAAAAATTAACCAAATATTGTCTATTGATTCTAAAAAACTGAATTGGCGATAAAAGCTTATGAATTTCATCTAACGACTGTGTTAAAGGGTATTCGTTTTTATCTAAGGTCATAATTGTCGGCATTTCGTTTTTGATATAAAAAAACGCAATATTCTCCGTTAAAACCGTTTGGTATTTATTGTTTTTGAAAACCAAAAAACTACCTTTCCCTTTGTTTTCTCCATTTCGCGTTAGCAAATAATCAAAATCGGGCATTGCTTTTTTATTTCTCTGAAAGAATTTTTTTAGTTCTCCCGCTTTCTTTAAAGCCTGCGAAATGCTTTCTCTTGAAAAAGGTTTCAAAACATAATCAATTCCGTTAGATTTAAAAGCATCGATCGCATAATCATCAAAAGCGGTACAGAAAATTACGGGCGATAAAACCTCAACGTTTTTAAAAATCTCAAAACACTGACCGTCTGCCAGCTGAATATCCATGAAAATCAAATCGGGCTGATCGTTTTCTGAAAGATAATCGACCGCCCCGTCAATGCTTTGTATATAAGACAAAATCTGAACATCAGGTCTGATGCTCAGAATAAGTTGGCCAAGAGCTTTGGCAGTTTTTACTTCATCTTCAATTATTATGATAGTCATAATCAAGTGGTATTTTTACTTTAAAGGTAGTTTCGTCTTTGTCAATTTCAATTTCTTTATGAATCAGGTGCATAAAACGCTGGTTGATATTATCTAAACCAACACCTGTAGACACAGCGCCTCTTTTGAGCTGAATTTTATTTTCGACCACTAAAAACTCATTTTCTGTATAAAGCTTTATTTTCAATGGTTTATCTAAAGAAACGACATTGTGTTTGATGCAGTTTTCAATTAACAATTGCAATGTGAAAGGCGGAATCGCCGAATCGTACTGTTTTGGATTTACTTGATTTTCTAAAACAAATCCGTCTTCAAAACGCGCTTTCAGCAGATAAACATACGAATCTAAAATTTGTAGTTCTTCGCTTAGCGGAATCAAATCCATTTTTCGGCTTTCGAGCGTAAAACGATAAAAATCAGATAGTTTCAAAATAAAATCAGAACTCTGCGGGTCTTGAATATCAACCATAGATTTTAGCGTATTCAAACTATTGAACAAAAAATGCGGATTGACCTGCTGTTTCAATAATTCGTATTGAGCGCCTAGATTTACTGCTTTGGTGCGTTCTAGTTCGACTCCCATTTGCTGGGTTTGATAGTTCTGAAAAAGCAGATGCAAGAACATATACACAATCAGATTGATCAAAACTCCGCGAAGTTCGAACATAATCGGCGCATCCATTTTTGAAACCTGAAACAATTCTTGATGCGCAATTACCAGAATCACCATCAGCACAATCCCTAGAATAACACTCAGCAAAAGTTTCCAGTTAAACAGACTTTTATTGGCATGATTAGCAGAAAATTTTGGCAAACTGTAGATGTTGTAATACCATATAAAAAGAGAAAACAACAGCGTAATCGAAGAATTTATAATAAGATCTCCAGGTGTAGAATCGGCATCAAATAATTTGGGTATCGAAGCCATAACTGCCAAGGCAATCGAGCTTCCCCAAATGACTTTGAGCGAAACCTGAAAACGTTTTTGTTTTTCCATAATTGAAGTTTGTTTTTTTGATCTTACTCTGTCAAAGATAGGTTTATTTTGAAAAATTAAATTAGATTTTTACTCTCGCAGATTTTGCAGATTTAGGAGATTTTTTTTTGAGAAAACCAACGTTACACGTTTAGTTTGTCATTTCGACGAAGGAGAAATCTCCACAAGTAACTCCATACAGAATGTCGCCAATCTTTGTAGAGCTTCTTACGGAGATTTCTCCTTCGTCGAAATGACAACTAAGGTGACCCTAAGCACGTTTCACCCCAAGAATAGCACCCGATTTTATATCTTGAACAAACCCAATAATTTCAAAATCTTGTGCATTGTAATTTTTTGGAAGATGAATTGCCGCTGTTCCTTTTTTGATTTTGTTTAAATCTACAGATTGCAGATTACGAACAATTTGATAATGCGATAGAACACGATTCGCATTCTCGCCTCTTCTAACATTGCTTTTTGCTTCTTTCTGAACAACTGCAATCAGTAAACGGCTATTTTTTGAAGTGCCTTCTACATTATAATTTACAGAAAGTAAATTAGCATTTTGATTTGCTTCTAAACTTAAACTCGTCGAAACTGGTTTTGAAAGTGCCGATTTAATTCCATTTCTAAGGCTCGTTTCCTGAGAACCGATAAAATCTGTTTTTCCGTTAATTATTACCTGAGGCGTATAAATGGGTTCTTTGCCCATAAACTGAGCGTAATCATATTGCCTTTTAGTAAAATCAGGATTACTAAAAATGTCTTTCCAGCCTTGTTTGTCCCAATAATCGACATGATAAGCCAATACATAAACGTTCTTATCCTTATATTCATTCTGAATTTTCCCAAGCAGTTCATCTGCTGGCGGACAGCTCGAACAGCCTTCTGAAGTGTATAATTCTAAAAGCGCAAAACCTTTTGAATTGTTTTGGCTGAATATGCTATTTCCAATCACAAGAAACAGCATAACAAAGCCACTTAATAATTTTATCTTTTTCATAATTCTAATTTGTAAAACCTAACAGGTTTTAAAAACCTGTTAGGTTTGTTAAGAATAGAGTTTTCGCGTCAACTCATAACTCATAATTTATAATTTAAAACTCTTTTTAAAGAATATTAATCTCAACGTTTATATTTCCTCTAGTTGCTTTAGAATACGGACAAGTCTGATGCGCTTGAGCCGCCAAAGCTTCTGCAGTTTGAACATCAATTCCCGGAAGGCTGATATTTAATCTTGCCTGAAGAGAATATTCACCTTCGGTTACACATAAATCAACCTCAGCGTCTACCGCAGTTTCAGCTGGAAGTCTAACTCCCAGTTTAGAAGCAGCAATTCCAAGTGCTCCAATAAAACAAGCCGACCATCCTGCCGCAAATAACTGTTCTGGATTTGTTCCCGGACGTGAAGATCCTGGTGTGCTTAATTTGATATTCAATTGTTCATCTGAACTTTGAGAAGCTCCTTCTCTACCCCCTGTTGTGTGTGTTTTTCCTGTGTATAAAACTTTTGTTTCCATGATAATTTTAGATTTTAGATTGTTGATTTTAGATTATTTAAAAATTAATATTTATTGATTCTTGATATTGATATTGGAATTTGGAAATTTAAAAATTGGAATTTATTTAAGGTTCGCTACATCAATTATCGCCTGAGCAAACGCTTTTGGATCTTCTTGCGGAACGTTATGCCCGATGCCTTTTAAAATTCTGTGTTCGTATTTTCCCGTGAATTTGTTTGCATAGGCTTTTCCATCGGCGAAAGCGCCATCAAAATCACTTCCTATTGTAATAGTCGGAACTTTAATTTCTGGTTTTGCTGCTAAACGTTTTTCTAGATTATCATATTTAGTCTCACCTGCTTCAAGAGATTGTCTCCATCTGTAATTGTGAATCACGATAGCCACATGATCTGGATTATCAAAAGACTGAGCCGTTTGATCGTAAGTAGCTTTGTCGAAGTTCCATAACGGAGAAGCGATTTTCCAGATCAGTTTATTAAAATCATAAGTGTTTTGTGTGTAACCTTGTTTTCCTCTTTCGGTTGCGAAATAATATTGGTACCACCATCCTAATTCGGCTGTTGGAGGAAGCGGTTTTAAGTTTGCTTCTAAATTCACCACCAAATAACCACTTACAGAAACCAAACCTTTTACGCGCTCTGGCCAAAGTGCTGACATTACAACTGCTGTTCTTGCTCCCCAATCGAAACCTCCAATTACAGCTTTATCTATTTTTAGCGCATCCATAAAAGCGATAATATCACTTGCTAAAGCTGCCTGCTGACCGTTTCTGAAAGTATCTTTGGAAAGGAAAGTTGTAGTTCCAAATCCTCTTAAGTAAGGAGTAAAAACGTGATATCCTTTTGCTACCAAAATCGGAACGACTTCATTGTAACTGTGAATATCGTATGGCCAGCCATGAAGTAAAATTACTGGCGTTCCGTTTGACGGACCTGCTTCGGTATAACCCACGTTTAACAATCCGGCATTGATTTGTTTTAATGTTCCTAAAGAACTGTTTACTTCAATTGTTTTTTGTTGTGAAGTTTGTGCTTGAGTGAAAGCTGCATTCATAAAAAGAATAGCGATTAGAATATTGGATAGTGTTTTCATAATTTTTATTTTTTGATTAGTTGATTATCAGTTAATTTCTTCGTCAAAGGTATTTTGACAATGCTTGTTTTAAAAGGTAAAAAAAGGTGAAGTGGACAAAGTTGAGGGCGAAATGGACAGGATTCGGGGTCGTGTTTTTTTACCGCAAAGCACGCAAAGGTTTTTTGTCCAGATTGCGTTTTAAGTTCGCAAAGCTTTGCAAATAATACGATGTGAAATTCTCGCTAAGTCGCTAAGTCGCAAAGTTTTAAAAACAAAAGCTTTGTGAACTTAAGGTCTTTAGACATTTATCTCAAACAAAACTTAGCGACCTTTGCGAAAAACCTTTGCGCCCTTTGCGGTAAAACTATACGCATTTCAACCTGAAACTATTTTTTCATTACAAGTATGGGTTTGCCTTTTTCCACTATGTAAGTTGCCAGTTCCGAAGCCTTAACATTGGTATTATTTTTAGCCGAGTGCACCACACCTGCTGGAATAAAAAGTACTTCTCCTGCTTTTAGTGTCACTGGTTTTTCTCCTTCAATCTGATATTCCAGCGAACCTTCAACAACGTAAATGACTTCTTCGCCGGGGTGAGAATGTTTTCCGAAAGCTGAATGCGCTTCAAAATCGATTCGCGCTTGAACCATTTCTTTTCCTGGAGTGCTTAGATCATGTTTTTGCAAATCGATGCGTTTTACTCCTTGTGCTGCAATCTGATTCGGAACCAAAAAGGCAATAATTCCTAAAACAATAATTGCGATTATAACCCATGTTTTTTGTTTTTTCGTTTCCATGATTTTTTATGTTTTTTAGTCTAGTGTATATTTCATTTATTTCACGCAGATTTCAAAAAGATTTGCGCTGATCTGGCAGATTTTTTTTAATTTATATCTGCGTTAATCTGTAAAATCTGCGTGAAACAACTTTTATTTTTTTCCCTATGTTCTTAATTAATGTTTTCCTCTTAAACTTCTGAAAGCATCACGAAGTTCAACCGTAAAAATTTGTGGTTCTTCCCATGAGGCAAAATGACCTCCTTTATTTACTTCATTGTAATAAGACAAGTTTTTGTATGCTTTTTCAGCCCAGCTTTTTGGAGCCTGATAAATCTCTCCAGGAAAAACCGTGATTGCTACTGGAATTTTAATATCAGCTGTTTTCTGTTCGAAAGCATTAAAATTGTTATTGTTATTTTCCCAATACAATTGAGCCGAAGAATTAGCGGTATTAGTTAGCCAATACAATGAAATATCGTCTAACATTTCGTCTTTAGTAAGCGATTTTTCGGCATTTCCTCCGCTATATGTCCATTCGTTGAATTTATCCAAGAAGAATGAAGCCAATCCTACAGGAGAATCTGTCAATCCATAACCTAAAGTCTGCGGGCGGGTTACCATCATTCCGGCATAACCACCGCCTTTTGTATACAATTTGTTTAGCGAATTAAAAGCTGCTTTTTCCTTAACCGATAATCCTGCAGGAGCTGGATCGCCATCTTTTAAAGCCTTAGCAACATCAGCAGGAACAGTCGCTGGCATATTGACATGAATTCCTAATAAACCTTCTGGAGCTTGGCGTGCCATAGCATCTGCAATTACAGAACCCCAATCACCACCTTGCGAAACATAGTGTTTATAGCCTAAACGTTTCATTAAAACATCCCAAGCATTTCCTATTTTCTCTGGCCCCCAGCCTGCTGTTTTTGGTTTTTCAGAAAAACCGTAACCTGGCATCGACGGAATTACCAAATCGAAAGCATCTTCTGCCTTTCCTCCGTAAGAAGTCGGATCTGTAAGCGGTCCAACCACTTTTAAAAGTTCAAAAACCGAACCTGGCCAACCGTGTGTAATAATCAGCGGCATTGCATTTTTGTGTTTCGATTTTACATGAACAAACTGAATATCCAATCCGTCTATATTGGTTACAAACTGAGGCAAAGCGTTTAGTTTGTCTTCGGCTTTATGCCAATCATAGTCCGTTCCCCAATATTTTACAAGACTCTGAATCTGATTCAGTTTTACTCCTTGCGACTGATCATTTACCGTTTCCGGATCTGGCCATCTTGTAGCATTGATGCGATTGCGAAGATCTGTAATCGCTTCCTGTGAAACACTGATATGATAAGGGCGAATTAGACTTGCATCATTTTTATTTTGTTTGTCCTTATTCTGTGCAAAAGAAGCCGATGCCAACAACATAAAAGTTCCAGTTGCAATTGTTTGTATAAATGAATGTCTGTTTCTCTGAAGTGTTTTCATTTTTTTTGATTTTTAAATTAGTGTTATTCGTTAATTTCTTTGTCAAAAGTATTTCGATAACCCTTCTTACGAAATCAGAAAATAGGTGAAACGGACAAACTTCAGGGTGAAATGGACAGGCTGTAAGTTGTGAATTGTGAGATGTGAAATGAGAGAGATTTTTACCGCAAAGAGCGCAAGGATTTTTAATTATAGGACTTTGTAAAAGCGCAAAGAACGCAAAGCTTTGCCTTTATTTCTTTTTGCCACTGATTATAAATAAAAGGATTTTTAAATCTGTGTTAATCTGTGAAATCTGTGGCTAAAATAAAAATTCGCAAATCCGTAAAATTTTATTCTCAAAGCTTTGTGTTCTTAATACTTAAAATAAATTTAACTCCAAAAATACCTTTGTACATTTTGCGTAAAACCTATGCTCCCGATAGCTATCGGGATTGCGGTTAAATAAGCAGTTAGCAAAAAAAATCAGGTATAGTATGTTATCACTATCCTGATTTATATAATTCTTCTATGGCTAATTCTAATTCTCTAATTTCAAATAATTACTATCAAAACTAATCACGACTTTTTTAAATTGCCCGAGTATATCCTGACCGATATTCCCATAGTTTACTTCGCCATAAACGCCATAATCCTTTGGGGCAATTTCCATTTTTGGAAGCTGAATTGTTTTATTTCCGAGTGATATAGACTGGTCTTTTAAAACCAAAACTTCAGTCGAAACTACTTCTGCACCAGCGCTAGAAGATTTTGTCGTTTCTAAAGTGCCTATAGAATCCAGATCCGTTTTGAATGTTTCGTAAAATGCTTTATTAAACAAACTTACTTTTGCACCGCTGTCAAAGTTAAACGGCAAGGTTTTGTTTTTATACTTCAACATTACAATCGCTCTGAGTTCGTCGACAAACAAGTTTTTTTCGTTTGCACCTGATTCTGATTCTTTAGAAAACGTCAATTTATCTTTTTCAAAAGTGATTGTTCCTAATTCTTTTATTATCGGAAAACCAATAATTCCGTTAATCACATACGCTCCATCTGCAAAAGTAAAAGCCTTATCAGGATATACTAAAAACACTGCGTTATGAATTTTCAGTTCTCCTAAATTAATCTCCGACGCAACACCAATACGGACTTTATTCTTCTGTCCTGTAAAACTCTCCACCGAAATATTATGGTCTGGAAGAATTTTAATTCCCATTTTTTTCGCTATGCTTTCTGTAATACAGCTAATTCCTGCCCCCGTATCAAAAACAAAATGAGAGACAGTGTCCTTTGCTTTAACCTCTGTTGTAATCAAACCCGCTTTGTCTTTTACAGCAGCAACAGTAATTTTAGTAAATTTATCTATAGATTGTGGCCTAGTACCTCTAAGCGTCTTCCAAATTTGCTGCGTGTTTATTTCATCCTGAAGTTCTTCTTTGGTAAAACGCTGCTGAAATTTCATTGTTAAAACTTTAGAAGCCATATAAGCCGAATTGTAACTAAAGAGTTTGATGTAATTATCATCTTTCAATTTGGCAAATTCGTACGTATTTATAAGTTCATTGTTTTTTAAACTATCTAAATACTGATTTGATAACTTTGGCTTGTTACACACATTGGCATATAATCCTTTATAGAAATAATAATCTTTACCCTTTTCTTTGCTGTTGAGACTGTCCATTTTAGCAAATTGATGTTGTTTGCTCAGCTGTTTTAAAATAGAATCCGATTTTGTCTGCCCCAATACTATTTGCACCGCAAACAAAAGGCCAAGTAAAAATTTATTAGAATTCATTTATCTGATTTTTTGAATGTTAAATATAAGGAAAATCCGAAAAAAAATTAGAGTTTAAAATTCCTATTCTTTGTATTAAAATTAGAATTAAAAAAAAATCAGGTCTAACATTTCTGTCCTTCCTGATTTTTTTTTGAATTAATTAACCTTTACACTTATTTATCTTCTTCCTCTAAAACCTCCGCCGCCTCTAAAACCGCCACCGCCGAAGCCGCCTCCATTAAATCTGCCACCACTTCTTTGGATATTCTGAAAGTTTCGAGTTTGCATTTCGCCGCGATCTCTTGAAAAAGCGGATCGGTCTAGATCACGTGTAACATCAGGATGACCTGCCTCTCCAAGCGGTTTATTTGGTTGTCCAAGCGTTTGATCTGCTTTAGGGAAATTATCCCTCTGAATTCCGTCTCCCATTCGAGTTTCACCTCCTAGGTTTTGGTTGTCGCGCTGCATACGTTCTCCAGCTCCATTTGCACCAAGTCCTTGATTATCACGCTGAATTCTCTCTCCTGCACCATTGGCACCAAGTCCTTGATTAGGTCTGTCACGCTGAATCCTCTCTCCCGCTCCATTTGCACCAAGTCCTTGGTTAGCTCTATTCTGAATTCCTTCACCTGCTTTTTTAGACGAACCCAAAGTTCCTGCCTGCGTCCAACCACCGTTTCCGTTATTATAATGGCTCCAGTTTCCGTTGGCATCTCTTTTATAGACATGTCCATCGTGACCAGCATACACATTATTATTAGTGTGAATTGTTGTTCCTCCGCCTCTTCTATGCGTAATTACACCTTTTTTTCCGCTCGAAGTTTCATAACCAATTGCAGTTCCGCGTCGCGTTGTAATATGTCCTGTCTGTGCCCACTGATTTCCGTTTGTTGCTGCAGAATGTCCCCATTGTGCATACGCATTATGCCCTTGATTGGTTCTCGCATAATTACCCGTCCACGGATTATAAGTGCTTGCAGCCGTGCGTCCGCCATACCAACCTTGCACACTTGCAGAACGTCCGTATCTTCCCGTTGCGGGATTATACCAAGCCGAAGTTCCAGCTGCACCATAAGGCCCATAAACACGTCTTCCAGCGGCATAACCTCCCGTCCACGGATTGTAAACGGCTCCTCCTCCATACGCATAAGGCCACGGACGATAAATCGGATACAGTCCGCCGTAATACACATAAGGCGGATAATACCATCCGGTTCCATAAGTCAAGATAGCGCCAAATGTTGCGCCAATTATAAAAGCACCCAAATAACCTGCTGTTGCACTGCTTTCAACCGTTGTATCGGTTGTGGTTTGCGTAACATAGGTAACATTATACACAGGCGAACTTGGCGGAATCGTATAAATTTCTTTCGGAACCGAATCGCATGTTTTCCAAGGTCCGTTCGGACTTGTCGACATAAACCAAACCGCTTGAAAACACAAGTAATATAAATCGCCCACTTTTATAATCTTCTCTTGCGTATTGCTTGCATATTGCATTTTAGTTCCATCGATAGGTTTAAACTGAGGCGTTCCGCCATCATACGATACTTTTACTTTTGACTCAGCATCCGATTTCTTTAAAATAGCGGTTGTCGGAACTTGCGATAACATAACAGCATCATTTGCTTCTTGTGTTCCAGGCACAGATGACAATACATTGGCACGCGGAGAATCTTTCGGAATTTTAGCAAAATCGGCCGGAAGACTATTACTGGCATAACTCCACGGTCCAGTTAGTTCTTTAGACTTAAACCATCTTCCAGACAATAATACGTAGTACTGACCTTTATTTTCGTCAGCAAAAATATCATTCTCGGTATTATCAATATATAGCAATTTTGTCCCTGGAATTTTAACAAACTTCGGGCTTCCGTTTATGGCAATCAATTCGGCTGGTTTATTGCTGTAGAAAACCTCGGGAGCTCCTCCAGAAGACGGAGGCGGAATCATTTTCTTAACATCATCAAAATTCTGTCCCGAAGGCAGATGGCTTAAACCTGAAGGCAGTTTGGTTGTTTTAGTCCATTTACCTGCGAGATTTTTCGAAGTTAGCCAGATATTCTCCACCAATACATAATAATCTTTTGTGGTTTTATCAAAAAACAAGTCCCAATTGGTATTTACCACATATTGAATATCCGTTTTTTCTACAGGCACCAAAACCGGTTCACCTTGCACAATAAGCAAAATCGACGGATTCGTACTGTAAAAAATAGTTGGAGGATCATTTTTAGCCGCGATTCCCTTTGGCGGACTTTTGGTATGACTTAAATCTGCCAAAATACGATCTACCGAAATGGGATCTCCGCTCTGAGGCAGCGTTTCTTTGAACAGCTTTTCCATTTCAGGCACTTTCTTTTCATCCAAAGCTGGAAATCGCACATCGGTTACCTGAATATTTTTAATAAAAGCGCTTCGATTGTCTTTGTCGACCAATGTTTCCGCTTTTAGAGAAGCCACACCCAAAACCTGTTTACCGTCTTTTGGAGTCAGCGAAAAAGCGACTCGGGCAATAATTTCTTTAAAATCTTTCCAGTCATCTATCTGAGGCTGATAATAAACCAATTTTGTACCGTTATTTTCAGCTTCGCGAGGCCAGCCGCGATCTGCAATTAATGTAGAGTCGGCAAGATTTGACTTTTCAGCTTCGGTAGATTGATCTGTTTCTTTATCTTTTTTGCACGAGAACAAAACTGCACTCAAACAAACTCCAATTATTAGAAAAGCATTTCTCATAAATTTAAAAGTTAGATTATTCATTGAAAACTTATTTTCTCGATCGTCTTATAAAATTGTTTCGCATAAAATTAAATTCACCTCATAAATAAAACTACAAATCAGTCCCTTACTTTGTTTCACATTATAATTTGAAACCAAATAATCCTTCTTTTGCGAACCTAGATTTTAAATCTGTTTCTAAATAAGTATGATAAAGTGAAGCATTGACATTGACATTGACATTGACATTGATATTAATTAGGAGCTGCTTCCCGCTATCCGCTATATCTTTTCCTTGCTAAAGAAGCAAGAAAAAGGATGCCGCTACTATCGGGGCTAGGGCACTCATTTTCAAAAGGAAGTTTTCGAAAAATTATTATTTAAAGTCTTTTGCGTTCTAACCCCAATCTAATCAATACTTATAAATTATTTTTATAAATACTAAAAATTATTAATTTGATTAATAAACACCTTCCCTATACCTTTGTCTCATCAAAATCAAAGAAATGATTTGAACATCTTAAAAAATAACTTAAAAAATAGAAATCATGAAATTTACAAGAAGAGCAAACGCAAACTGGAAAGGTACAGGAATGGAAGGAAAAGGAACCATCAGTACACAAAGCACAACTTTAGACAATGCGCAATTATCATTTAAAACCCGTTTTGAGCAAGGTGTTGGAACCAATCCTGAGGAATTAATCGCAGCAGCACATTCTGGATGTTTTACTATGCAGTTAAGCTTTTTATTATCTGAAGCGGGTTTTGTTCCAGAAGATTTAGATACAACAGCTAAAGTAACTTTTGAGGACGGAACTATTACTTTAATTCAGTTAGAATTGACTGGAAAAGTACCTGGAATTTCGGTAGAAGAGTTTCAGCAAACCGCTCAAAAAGCAAAAGAAATTTGTCCAATTTCTAAATTGCTGAATACTGAGATTACTTTATCAATCACTTTACTTTAAATAAATCCCAATATAAAAATCCCAAATTCCAAATCTGAATGGAAAATTGGAATTTGGAATTTTCAAAATTGAAATTTCTATTCAACTTTAAAATCTAAATAAAATGAAAACAATATTTAAAAGCTTTTTAGCATTCGCAATACTAATTTTTAGTTTAGCATTCACCAACGTAAACGCACAAACTACTCCTAAAATTAAAAATGTCGTATTAGTTCACGGTGCCTTTGCAGATGGTTCTGGATGGCAAGGATTATACAAGGTTTTGACAAAAAAAGGTTATAATGTAACCATCGTTCAGAATCCGTTGAGCTCTTTGGAAGATGATGTTCAAGCTACAAACTTAGCTTTGGACAAACAAGACGGACCAACAATTTTGGTTGGACATTCTTGGGGAGGAACCGTAATTACTGAAGCTGGAAATCACCCAAAAGTAGCGGCTTTGGTTTACGTAGCGGCTTTACAGCCTGATAATGGCGAAAATTCTGTTCAATGGTTGCAAACTGCGCCTCCAGCTCCAGAAAATGGTGTATTGCCTCCAGATGAAAAAGGAATTGCGTATTATGACAAAGCTAAATTTCACGCTGGTTTTGCAGGAGATTTGAGCAAAGAGCAAGCCGATTTTATGTATGCTTCGCAAGGTGCTTTTCATGCGCAAGGTTTTTTAACACCAATTACTAAAGCGGCTTGGAGAACTAAACCTTCTTACGGAATCGTAGCGACTGAAGATAAAAGTATTGTTCCGAGTATTCAACACGCGATGTATAAACGTTCTAACACAAAAATCACTGAAATTAAAGGAAGCCACGTGGTATTTATTTCTCAGCCAGAGAAAGTTGCTAATGTGATTATTGAAGCGAGTAAATAATTGTGAATTATTAATGGTTAATTGATAATTGATAATTGATAATTGATAATTGATAATTGATAATCATAAATTCACATAATCTTGTCATTTCGACGAAGGAGACCCGAGCGATAGCGAACTGGCGAAGCAAATCTTCACTAGAAACTCTACAAAAGATTGGCGACAAACGTTACGTAATTCCGCGTGTGATTTCTCCTTTCAGTCGAAATGACAAACTGTGTGCAAAAATTCCAAATTCCAATTACTGTATAGCTTGGAATTTGGAATTTTTTGCATTGGAATTTCTCCCAAATCAATTGGAATTTGGACTTTTTATTTTGCAATTTCTAACGATACTTACTAACCTCCTTAATAAAATAAGGCGAATCGTTCCAGCGGATTTTCTTATACGAGAAATCTTTTTTGAGTGATTCAGGAAGGCAATTCCAGATGGCTTCATTCATTTTCTCCAGTAATAATTTCTTGGAGAAAGAATCGGAAACTACCAGACTTATTTCTCTTACGGGAACAGGTTCTTTGAAAGGTTTAAAAAGTCCGCCCGATTCGTTTAAGGTCGAAAGTTTAGGGATAATCGCAAATCCTAAATGGGCTCGAACTAGATTTTTTAAGGTTTCTATCGAATTAATATCGTACGTAAATTGCTCCTTTATTTTATCGGATGTTTTTAGTCCGCAGATGTCTAGTAATTGTGCGTTGTAGCAATATTCGTGATGCAGTAACAACAATTCGGTTTTGTCGCCGGGCTGCATTTCGTAAAATTCATCATTCGCCATAGGATGCGTCTGATTTAAATAGGCAACAAACGGTTCTTTAAAAACAACATGTTCTATTAAATTCGGGTTTCCTGTTGGCGTAGCCATAATGGCAACGTCAATTGCACCCGTTTCCAAATCGCGCATTAAATGTCCCGTATACCCTTCTTTAATAATAAAATGCACATTTGGCGCCGCTTCTTTCATTGCCTGAATAAAAAGCGGAATCAGATAAGGCGATAAAGTGGAAATAATGCCAAGTTTCAACTCTCCTTCCAACAGATTTTTTTCGTTGATCACAAAATCACGAATTTCATCAACTTCACGAAGTATCTTTTTGGCTTTATTAATAATTTCAATTCCTAAAACGGTTGGTGTCAACGGCACTTTATTTCGATCAAAAATCTTAATTCCGATTTCTTCTTCGAGATTTTTTAACTGAATGGTCAATCCGGGCTGCGTTACCATACAAACTTCGGCAGCTCTTGCAAAATGCCGTTCTTCGTCTAAGGCAACAATATATTTTAACTGCTGAATGGTCATGTTTTTTAGTTTCTAAGATACTGAGATGCTAAGTTACTGAGTTACTCTTTTTTATTGTTAGTTTTTTAAGAAACTTTTTGTTGGTTATTTCTGAATTATGTTTTTTCAAATAGACTAGAATAACAAAAGCGATCATAAACGGATCGCTTTTGTTGTTTAATGATAAGGATTTCTCAAAATACCCTATTCTATTACTTTTTTGTCTTTTACAGGTCTTTGTTATTATTTCTCCCTGTCTATATTTACCATAATATCGCACTAAAAATACTGCGCATACACTAGCAGTAAATCCAACTACATTTTAGGAATCCCACTATTCTCCTCTATATCAAAATAAAGGATCGCAAAACCATTGCATCAAATTAACCTAAAACAAACATAATGAGCTTTCTAGCAAACTATAAATCAACGAAGAAAATGTAACAGTACGATCAAATTCAAACGCTATTATCAATAGAACGGACTGCCAAAGAATCGGTTTTTGGCGATGTCAAGTTCTTAAAAAAAAAGATTTCAATTTAACCAATCAATACCTTATTTAAATTTCTAAAAAATGTCAAAATTCACAGAACAGGTACATATCACTATAGAAGGCTTTACCCAAAATGTTATCTATTACAATCTTGAGCTTTCTCAAAAAATGGCAGACCATCACCATTTTTCTTTCTTTTGGCAATACACAGGAAAACCTATTATTGCACCACAAGATCAAGAAAAAGCTTTTAGCAATTACATTGGCAGCGAGGTAATTTTCACCTTTAAAGTAAACGGAATACGCTTAATGTCTAAAGGCAGAATTACAAAATTAGGTTCTATCGATCTACACGGAAGCCCGGCTGGACTGCACGTCACAGGAACAAGCCATACGATTGCTCTTGATGACATGCCAAAATCCAGAATCTTTCGCGAGAAAAACCTACAACAAATTGTACTAGAAATTTTTGCAGAAGAAAATTCGGGAGAATTCTATCAGAGAGAAGCCATCGTGCCTACCTATACAAAAGAATTCAGTTTTAAGACTCAGTACAACGAAACAAGCTTTGATTTCCTTAAACGCCTTTCTGCACGTTATGCCCAATGGTTTTATTTTGACGGAATGCGTATGCAGTTTGGTCAAATTAAAAACACCGAAATAAAACTTATAAATGAATCTTCACTGCATAATTTTAGCATCGAAGCCAATTTAATTTCACATAAAACTTCGTTCAGTAGTTATGACTACAATAGCGCTTCTAATATAAAAAATGGTGCAGAAAAAACCTCGGTAGGAAGTCAAGACCGATTTGCCACGCTAGCCGTTTTTAAACAGCCTTATATTGTAAGACCCGGACTCGAAAACGGCGCATATACCAGCAATGCTCAAAATAAAGATGAAATTGACGAAATGGTAAAAATGCAGACCGCAGGATGCGATGCCAACAGCATATTCTACAGCGGCACCTCCTATTTGCCTATAGGTTTGGGACAGACTTTTTCTATTGAAAATAAAAACGTAGAACACCATTTACTAGCAATTGAAATTATTCACTGCTCTGAAGTAAACGGAAATTACACATGCAAATTTAAAGCCATTCCCACCGATGTAGCAGCGCCGCACTACACAGACGTAACTGCATTTGCTCCTGCTGAAAGCCAGTCCGCAATAGTAATTGACAATAATGATCCCGAAAAAATGGGACGCATAAAAGTGGATTTCTTTTGGAATGGCTGGGCAACTAAAAGCGATTGGATGCGTGTAGTACAGCCTTACTCTGGCTCTGGAAAAGGGCTATATTTTAGACCCGAAATTGGCGAAGAAGTTCAAGTAAGTTTTGAAGCCAACAATGTAGAACGCCCGTATATTTCTGGCACCTTTTATAACGGAAAAGAAATGCCCGATTTCTTTGATACAAAAAACCGAATTAAAGGCTGGAAACTCCCTTTTGGAATGCTATTCAAGTTTATCGAAAAAGTGTGCATCATACTCTCTGACCCAAGTGGAAATGAAATTCAGCTAGATGAAGAAGGCAAAAATATTAATGTGACCTCTCCTGAAACAGTTACCATAAGAGCTAAAAATATTGTTTTTGAAGCGAGTGAAAGTATTACTTATACAGCGGGAACAAATATTATGCAAGAAGCAAAAAATGATATTAACATTATTGCTAACGGAAACATTTCAGAATTTGGAGACAATAAAACTGAAAATATAACTGAAAACTATACTCGAAGTTCTCATGAATCAATCCAGTTTGCCGATGAAGTTAAAATTTTTAGCATGGAAGAAAATATGCTTTTAGAAAGCTCTCAAAAAACAGTAGAAATAAATAGTGCAGAAAACTCCAATATCTTTTAAAAAATAATTTATGGCTATAAATAAGACTGCTCATAACCTAAATATAAAAATTAAAGACAACTATATCTCTAATGCCAAAAGCATTTATGAAGAAAGCAGAAAAATAGAGATTGTTGCGACAAAAGAAAATTTAACACTGACATCGAATAAAAAAATAATCATTAGAGGCAATAAATCATAAAAAGATGGCGAACATAATATTTGGAGAACCACGATTTGTGCCTCCTATAGAAGATGATAAAGATAGAAACGATGTTTATATGGGCGTTTTTTTTGACGGAACCTCAAACAACAGAGAAAATATTGAAGGAAGGAGAAAAAATCCAAATCTGAAAAACACCTATGCATCAAAAAAAGACGGCTCAAACACCAGTTATGGCAATGATAACTCTAATGTTGACCGATTGGAAAAAACGTATCCCAAAAACAAAGGAAAACATTATTATTCCATTTATGTGGAAGGAATTGGCACCAAAAATCCGGATAAAAACCCAGATGGCACGCCACTAGATTATTATGGCGATTTTACCCGAGGACAGGGCTATGGCACGGGAGAAACCGGACTTTTTGAGAAAGTGGAAAAAGGGTGTTTTGATTTAGTGGCAAAATTACAGGATGAAAAAGAAAAAAAAATAAGCACCTTATATGTAGATGTTTTTGGTTTTAGCCGCGGTGCGACAGCTGCGCGCATTTTTGTCAATGAATTGTATAAGACAAAAAATCCGAAAGATAAAGACAGTTATAATCTGGGTTATTTAGGCAAAGCCTTTAAAGAACTGGATTATAAAGTAAAACCCTATCGGATAAAAATTCGATTTTTAGGTTTGTACGATACGGTCTCTTCTTATGGCAGCAATGTTTTTGACGATGTTGATGCAGATAAAGTGCCTCTGCAAATCCCGACAGTTGGGTTTACAGTGCATCTTACCGCTGAAGATGAGTACCGCGAGAATTTCCCGCTTACTAATATTGCCAGTGCAGGAGCCAACAGCATAGAGCTTACCCTGCCAGGTTGCCACTCAGATATTGGCGGAGGATATAAAAACGCAGAAGAAGAGATTGTAATAATTACAGAAACTGGGTCAAAAATAGAAGAAGAAAAAAAATACTTAAGAGAACAGGGGTGGTTTAAATCTTGGCAGTTGAAAGAGCTACCTGCACTAGTACCCTATTATTTAAAAGGGACAAGAACGCTTAGCAATAAATACAGTTTTGTAATTCTGCATCTTATGGCAGAATTTGGAAAACGCAAGTATAAAATTCCTTGGAAATACAAAATTCTTAATAAAGATTACGTAATTCCAAAAGAGTTAGAAAAAGCTAAAAGACGAATAGACGAATATGCTTTTAATGATAAGCCTAAGCTTAAATTTTATACAAACAGACAGATAGAATCTAAAAGGAAGAAAGTTTGGCAAAGCCAAAAAGAAGCTGACGATTTTGATCTGATGGTGGGAGATCATAATATCCTAATAGACTTGCGCAACCAATATTTGCACTGTTCTGCCAGTATGGATGGCATTGGTATGGAACCCCAGATGGACAGCGGAAGTAATATTATTCGGGAACGAAAAAAAATATCAGGATAGTGCTATGAAAAGAACTTTTAAAATATTAATACTAACTGCGTTACTAAATATAACGCTCATTTCATGCCAAAACAAAATGAAAGAAAAAGAATACAATTGGTCGGCTGCGGTTTGCACACCAAAAAACTATCCTGCCGAAATATTTTCAGGGCATTTAAAGTTCAATGATAAACCCAACAGCGGTTATGTTTATATGCCTTTTGATGATATCATAAATAGTGAGAATTTAGGAGATAATGATGGTTCATCATCTGGAAAGGCTACAGGAATAGTCCCTAAAATACTGGACATCACCTGGATGTCTTATGTGGAAAATAAAAGCTATTCAGGAATTTTTCAACTCGATTCTGATAAGATAGAATCTTTAATGATAAATGGCAGCGAAAGACCGTATTGGGATGTCGAAACTAAAAAAGTGGGTATTGTAAAAGATTATCGTTTTGTTATCAATGCAGGATTATTTCCAGGAGGCATGGTGGTTTTATATGTATTTAGCCAATCAAATATGACTATTGTAGGGCGCTATCAGGCTCATGAAGATGATAATGTAAATTGGGAAATGGCTCATCCGTCAATGAAGGATAAAGCAGGCATTAAGGATTATGTTGATTATATGAATGAAGATCTGCCACAGGAAATATTAGATCAGATTAAACAGGGAACAATCCCTTTTAGATATTGGGAAACCCTTTTTAGAAAATACCCCATTACGCCGGCTGTCATGGCAGAGGATAAAGTAGAAACTATAGAAATTGACTACATCAATGGCGAGTTTGAATCGATCTTTTTGAGTTTAAACGGCAATGTAATGCCCATTCGAGAACGGGCAGTTCCCAGAAAAATAAATATTGTCTGGCATGATGTAAACGACAGAAGAATGGAAAGCGATATCTTCTTTGATGAAAAAAAATCTAAGGCCATTTTTGAAAACCTCAAAGCAGGCGAAAAAATCAATTTTGCATTTGAAATAGACCGCAATACCAAACCGCGTGAAACCAAAGGAATCACAATAAAATTAAAAACAGCTTCTTCAGAAATTGATATGAAAGAGGCGATTGTTTCTCAAGGATCATTTACGAAGCCCACTCCTTACTAATATTTTGATTAAGAAAAATAGAAGATTATACCTAAATGATATGAAAAAAGCACCGTCCTCTTTTGGAAAGATATGACTTGAAAATTCAAAAGAAAAAATTGAAATAATGAAATTTAGAGCATCTAAATTCAATTTAGAAAAAAATGATTTTGAAATATCACAATACTCGCTTCCAAAAGGTTTTGTCTTCCCTAAATGGGAAGGCAGAGAACCTTTTGAGTTTCCAGAATTAGATTATTGGCAGGAAAAATAAAAATTTCTCAAGTCCGCTGAAACGAACGCTCAAGCCATTAGGGAAACCTACCATAAAGTAATGTAAATCCCTTCGAATCTTCTGAAAATCAACATTTAAGAATTACACTACTTTTCACACTATTAAACCAACTTCTTTTTTAATATATTTGCAGTCCTAAAAGTAAAGTTATGATCTCAGAAAAAAGTTTGCCCATGTGGTATGGTGGCGGTATTGGAAACAACCGCAACGCTCAACTTTACAGCGTAGGACACCTAAGTCACGTGGGTTTTATATTTCCTTAAAGTAAAGTTATGAGTACCAAAATCCTTTCAAAAGAAACCGAAATCGGTTTAATGAATTTCTTTAACGACAGAATTGACCCACTCGATATGGCGAGAGCCATAAGACAGGTAAATCTAACCCTAGCGTTGGGCGTTCTAAACGATCAAGAAAACATTCAGACCAACGCTGCCAAACTTGGAGACAGCTTCTATTGGCTCAATGAACTAGCCGAAATTTTAGATCCTTATTTGGATTTGGAGTAAGGTTTATTCTTTTTTGAAAAAAATTAAAACCCTCAATTCTTTAAAAGATTGAGGGTTTTATTTTTCATTGAAATGCTTTTTACCCCAAACTCATCCCACCATCCATAATAACATCAGCTCCAGTCATAAACACCGCAGCATCACTACTTAGATACGAAACCATTTGAGCCACATCTTCTGCCCTTCCCATTTGTTTTAGCGGGACTTTTTCTACTACGACATCCATAATGCCTTTTACGGTGGTTTCGTCTAGGCCTACTTTGTTCATGACTTCAGTTTGAGTTGGTCCTGGGCTAACCGAATTGACACGAATCTTTCTTGGCGCTAATTCTAAAGCCGCCGATCTCATAAACGAATTCAAAGCCGTTTTACTCGCCGAATAAACCGAAGATCCTGGACCTGGCATACTCGCAGTATTCGAAGAAAGAAATACAACCGAAGCGCCATCTTTCAAAATCGGGATGAATTTGCTTAAAGTGAAAAAAGCGCCTTTTAGATTCACATTCATAATATTGTCGTACAATTCTTCTGTGGTTTGTTCAATTGTTCCTAAACCTGCAATTCCCGCATTGATAAACAAAATATCAACCGAACCGAACTCGGCTTTTACCTGAGCGGCCAGTTTTTCGATATCCGAAACATTAGATTGGTCTGCTGTAATTGCCGTAACGTATAGCTCTAAAGCGGCTTTTTCTATGGCTTCTTTTCTTCTTCCTGTAATAATGACGTTTGCGCCCTGCTCTTTTAATTGTTTGGCTGTTGCGTAACCTATTCCGCTGTTTCCGCCTGTGATAACGGCTGTTTTATTTTTTAGATTTTCCATCTTTTTGATTATTTAAAAATTATATGGCAAATTTAAATTCAAAATGGTATAACTTTGTAACCAGTATCATGGAGTATACCAAAGTAATTTTATTCTTCAATGGAAAAAAAATATAGCCACGAATTCACGAATTTATTTTTTATAATCTGCATGGAAAAATGTGATTAATTAAACGAATTATATTGATTAATATTCAATCAATATAATTCATAAAGGAAAACTTTGAAAAAAAAATTCGTGCATTACTTCGTCTGTCCCTTCGGTCGAGTCGTGGCGGAAAAAAAATAAACAATATGGAAAGAAATCAGAAAGAAGAAGTACAGGCGCTTCAGGACACGCTGCATGTTTTGGGCGGAAAATGGCGTTTGCCAATCATCAATTCGATCTGCAACGGAAATCATCGTTTCAGGGAAATCGAACGCAGTATTCCGGGAATTACGACACGCATGCTTTCGCGCGAACTCAAAGAAATGGAATTGAATATGCTCATAAAAAGAACCGAAGATCGCGATGCCGAAATTCAGGTCAAATACGAATCTACACCGTATTGCAAATCATTTGGTCCTGTGATTGAAGAAATGATCAAATGGGGAAAATCGCATCGAGAGGAGATTATTCGAAATTCTTAAAATATTCTCCCGCTGATTGTGCGAATTTTGCAGATTATACAAATCAAAAAAATCTGCTTTATTAGCTGAATCTGCGAGAAAAAAAAGAGAGACACTAAAATTGTTTTAAACACATAGAAACATAGTTGCAGATTGCGTATAAAAGGCGTTTCACTTTCATTAATTCACATAGTTACTATGTGTTAGAAACTAGTTTCTTTTTTCTCTTTAAGGGTTAAAAAAAATCTATGCCTCTATGTGTTTAAAATTATTCGACAAGAAAGTTAAACTTTAAGCATTAAGGAAATAATCGCATCGCTCGGAAATCATTAGAAATTCCTAAAAAAAAGTCAATCCAAAGCTCCATCCTATCCATCCCAGAATATCTTTACTGTTATTTTTGATTATAGTAGATTGCTTGGTGCGATCTTGAACAAATGTCGAAGTGTTTGCATTACCGTCTTTATCTTGTTTCTCAGACCAATAAAAATTCAGAGAAGGCCCCGCAGCTATTGCTACGCCTTTACATAATTGAAAAGAAAAAGAGGAATCAAATTTAGATAAGGAGTTATAAATATCCCAATTTCCTAAATAAAGATACTGTGTGCTAAATTCGGGATTAAAAGTGAAGCGTTTCCCTAACGGAATGTTCTTTCCTAGTCCGATTCCGAAAGAAAATAGCTTTTCTTCGTCTTTTCGATCGCTTCTTCCCGCCATCAAAATAGTATACATTTTATGATCTCCTGTTTTTACAGCAAGATTTATATCTGAAATTTCGTTGCTCGTAACACTGATTTTCTTGTAACCGCCTTTTTTAAAGTTTAAGAGACCAAAACTATAACCAGAAGGCGAATCTGTAATGTTGACTAATCCAAATTGGACTCCTTGTAATTCTTTAGCATAATTAAAAAGTCCTGTAATTTGAGCACCGCGCACTGTGTCTTTTCCAATATTGCAAATCCCTGAAAACTGTAATCCGTTTTGCGAACCCTTTACCGTGTTGCTAATTCCTGCAATTTGAAGTCCTTTTGAATCTTTATACACGTTATTATAAATACCGCTCATCTGCAAGCCAATTTGCGAGCCTTTCACACTATTATGAATACCGCTTATCTGCAACCCTCTTAAATTGCCGAAAACATTATTATAGATTCCGGCTAACTGCACTCCATTTACAGATCCTCCAACGGTATTAAATATTCCAGCCATTTGAAGCGCGTCGACATTCATACGGTTAATATTATAAAGTCCCGCCATTTCTAATCCGCGAACTCCTGCATTGTAACCTCCCAAAATATTTAAAGAAAAATTATTGACAATCTGCGTATTCAGCATTCCTCGCGTACTGATATTCGGAATTAATGAAGCCTGTACGGGAACTTTAGAAATAAACCCTCCCAGATTGAGCGATTGTATTTTTTGTTTGGAAGAAATAAAGAAACGACCGATTCCTGATCTTTCAATTTCAGAAAAATCGCCATCTATATAATCTGTTTTATTCTTTTTATCTCCCATCTGAATTTTAATTTCAGAAAGAAATACCATTGTCACCGTTTTATAATTCTCCTTAACGGCTGTCAGTTCTATGGCTTGGGGTGCATTTTTTAATCGAAGTTCAAAAAAACCATCTTTATTGGTCAATGTAGACAGCAGTGCATTTTTCTCCAATACACTCACATTTTCAATACGATTGTTCGTTTTTGTATCTATAATATAACCGACTACAATTTGCTGTCCGTCACTCATAACGGTATTTTTCTCCAATACAAGAGCCAATTCTAAAGGAGCATAACGCACAATAATATATCCTGGAGATTCTTTATATTCATATTTGGCACCTAACAGCTGATCTAAAACTCCTTTTATAGTAGTATTATCAGCATGAATATTAACGATGCTATCTTTTACAGCCAGTTTGCCATAGTAGGCAAATCTAAAACTTCCTTTTTCTTCCATCAAGTCCAAAACATTGCTTAATGGTTTCTTGTCTGCATGAACAGATATTTCGTTTTCTAATATGGACTGCGCACTTACTTTAAAAAAGACGCTCGAAATGATAAAGAAAATGACTGTGAAAACAAGCTTTGTGCTACTTGGCATATAAAAGGAATATGATAATTTAATGAATTAAATCTTGGATCCAATGATTGAGTTTTCAAAAATACCTCAATTCCTATATTTTCAATAATCATTTTTATATTTTTTTACTTCTTTTTTCTTACGAACATGAAGCTGCTTCTAATAAAAGTATTCACAAATGGCATTAGCAGTATTACAACGATTTAGTTGAAAAACAGTAATAATAAGCGTGATTTTTACACATAAAAAGTATCACAATAAAGACCAAAAGTGAACGATTTTACCCCTCATTTTTCAGCATTTTTCTCTAACTTAGCGGTCTACATTTTGAAATGTAAGATTAAAATAACCATTGTTTTGCTGCAAAACATTGAATGAAAAAGAATTACCATACTTTCTCTTACTTTTTGCTGCTAAAACATTTCTTCTAATAATTTAGTTAATTGTAAACTATGAGCAAATTTGATTTTGGAATTGTAGGACTCGGTGTAATGGGCCGTAACTTACTTTTAAATATCGCCAGCCATAACTTTGCGGCTGCAGGTTTAGACTTAGACACCGAAAAAGTCAATTCTCTTCAACAAGAAGCCGACGCCAATCACACTATTGAAGCTACAACAGATGTAAAACATTTTGTAGAGCTTATCCAACAGCCAAGAGCGATTATGTTATTGGTTCCTGCTGGAAAACCCGTTGACAGCGCTATCGCAAGCTTATTGCCTCACTTAGACAAAGGAGACATTATTATTGACGGTGGAAACACTTATTTTACAGATACTGACAGAAGATTCATTGAATTGTCTGAAAAAGGAATCCACTTCTTCGGAATGGGAATTTCGGGCGGTGAAAAAGGAGCCCGTTTCGGTCCTGCTATGATGCCAGGTGGAGATCAGAAAGCTTATGAAAGACTTCGTCCTATTTTTGAAGCCATTGCAGCAAAAGTAGACGGCGAGCCTTGCGTTGAATATTTAGGAAACGGTTCTGCTGGAAACTATGTAAAAATGGTTCACAACGGAATTGAATACGGAATCATGCAATTGATCTCTGAGATTTATGACTTAATGAAAAGAGGTTATAACTTGGATGATGAAACGATTCAGAAAACTTTTGAAGAATGGAATCAAACCGATGATTTGAGATCATATTTGATTGAAATCACTGGAAAAATACTAAAGCAAGAAGACACAGACGGAGGTCTTTTAATCAATAAAATTTCAGATTGGGCAAGATCTAAAGGAACGGGAAAATGGACTTCGCAAAACGCTATGGATTTACAAGTTCCAGTTCCGACAATCGACGCTTCGGTTAATATGCGCGATATGTCTAAAACAAAACCTGAAAGAATTGAAGCGGCTAAAAAATTAGTTTGGAATTCTAATCCAAGCGATGTCAACGCAAGCGAAGCTATTGCTGCTTTAAAATCGGCTTTGTTCTTTTCTATCGTTGTTACGTATGCTCAAGGTTTAGCTCAGCTTCACACAGCTTCTAAAGAATACAACTACGGATTAAATCTGGAAACGGTTGCTAAAATCTGGCGTGGCGGATGCATTATTCGTGCGACAATTTTAGAAGATTTCAGAAAAGCATACGTGGCAAAAGCAGATTTGCCAAACTTACTTTTAGATGGCAGCATCGCTTCAAAATTAACCGAAAATCAAGCAGGAATGCGTGCGGTGATTCAATTTGCTGTTCAAAAAGGCTTGCCAATTTCGGGATTAATGAATTCGTTAGCGTATTTTGATGCTTACCGATCTGAAAACCTTCCGACAAATCTAATTCAAGCACAACGTGATTTCTTTGGGGCACACACTTACGAGCGTATCGACAAAGAAGGCGTTTTCCATACCCAATGGGCTGAATAAGACAACTAAAAAAAACAACACAACCAACACACAATGACTAAAAACAAAAATATAAATCCGACAATTATTGTAATTTTTGGCGGAACCGGAGACCTGGCAAAGAGAAAGCTCTTTCCGGCTTTTCAGAATCTGTATCTTGATGGCCGTATGGCAGAGAAGTTTCAGATTATTGCTCTTGGTAGAGCTCAAAAAAGTGATGAGGAATTCCGCAGTTATGTTTTAGAAAATCTAAATACTTTCTCTAGAAAAAAAGGACTTTCTGATGCAGAAACTCAAAAATTTCTTTCTCATATAAGCTATCACAGTCTTGATATCGACAAAGAAGAATCGTATTTGGGATTGAGCGAAAAGATAAACAGTTTTGACTTAGAGTTTGGCGAGCGTTCAAACCGTCTTTTCTACCTTTCGATAACGCCTTCTTTTATCTCGACCATTTCGAGCAATATCAAGAAAATTGGACTTGCGGCGAATGCCAAACAGGATCGTATTATTATTGAAAAGCCTTTTGGTTACGATAAAGCTTCTGCAATAGAGTTGAATGAAATGCTTTCGCAAACTTTCAAAGAAGAGCAGATTTATAGAATCGACCATTATTTAGGAAAAGAAACAGTTCAGAATATTTTGGCTTTCCGTTTTGGAAATTCAATGTTTGAACCATTATGGAGCCGTAATTTTATTGATTTCGTGCAAATTACCGTTGCGGAAGAAGTCGGCGTTGAAGAACGAGGGGGATTCTACGAAGGTGTCGGCGCATTGAAAGACATGATTCAGAACCACTTGTTTCAGATTTTATGCATGACCGCTATGGAAGCGCCTGCTTCTTTGGCAGCAGACGATATTAGAAATCGTAAAGCAGATGTGCTGAAATCAATCCGAAGAATTAAACCGGAAGAAGTTGATCACTACATTGTAAGAGGTCAATACGACGCTGGAACTATCAATGGAAAACCTGTTCCGGGTTACCGTCAGGATAAAGGCATTGCACCAGATTCTAATACAGAAACTTATGTGGCGATGAAAATTTACCTAGACAACTGGAGATGGCAAGGAATTCCGTTCTATCTGCGTTCTGGAAAAAGAATGGAAGAAAAACAGTCATCCATCATTATTCAGTTCAAACCAGTGCCACACTCTTCGTTTTCTTATGGAAAAGAAGGCATGACTCCAAACCGTCTGATTATTAATATTCAGCCGGATATGGACATCAAACTGCAGTTTATGACCAAAAAACCTGGTTTGTCAATGTCGTTGCGACCAGCTGAAATGGTATTTGATTATTTTGCTTGTTCGACCATGTCGCCAGAAGCGTATGAAACTTTATTGGCAGATGCTTTGGCAGGAGATCCTACTCTATTTATGCGTTGGGATCAGGTAGAAGAAGCTTGGGACGCGATTGAAACGATTCAGCAGGTTTGGAAAACTACTGCCCCAACCAATTTCCCAAATTACAAAGCAGGAAGTTGGGGGCCAGAAGAAGCTGATGAACTATTGGCACGTCAAGGACACAAATGGATTCCGAACACACAAAACATTAAAAAAGAAGAAGAAATTCTAAATGGTACAGATATACAATAACACCGACGAAATTAATACTAAAGCAGCGGATCTTTTTGTAGAATCAGCTCAAAAAGCGATTGCCGCAAAAGGTAAATTTACAGCCGTTCTAACGGGAGGTTCTTCTCCAGCGGGAATCTACAAATTATTGGCTTCTGATGCTTACAAAAATAAAATAGACTGGAGTAAGGTTTATATTTTTTGGGGAGACGAAAGATGGGTGCCGCTAAATGATGATTTGAGTAATGCTAAAATGTCTTATTCAACTTTGTTAAGCCACGTGCCTATTCCGCAAGAAAATATTTTTGAAATGTACAAAGATGGCGTAACTCCTGAGGATTATGCTGCTGAATACGAAAAGTCTATCAGAACTATTTTAGGCGAAGAAGGAAAATTTGACCTGATTTTATTAGGCATGGGAGATGACGGACATACAGCTTCTCTTTTCCCAGGCGAAGCGGTTCTAGAGGAGCAAACCAAATGGGTTGATGCCTATTATTTAGCTCCTCAGAAAATGTATCGTATCACGCTTACAGCTCCGTTAATCAATAAGGCGGAAAAAATTGTAGTGGTGGCTTTTGGCGAAAAGAAAGTTCATGCTTTGAAAGAAGTGACAACTGGCGAATACAATCCGACTCTTTACCCAATGCAATTGATTAAACCCGTTTCGGGTGAATTATTGTTTTTAGTAGATAAAGTGGCTGCCGGAACGAACTAAGAAATTGTTTTTTTATATAATTTAAGGTCTATGCTGAAAAGTGTAGACCTTATTTTTTTTGATTTTTTTCTCCCGCAGATCTGGCAGATTTGGCAGATATTGTAATTAAAAAAAATCTGCTGAATCTGCAAAATCTGCGGGAGAACTTTTATTCTCAAAGCAATTCAAAAACTGCCAACAAAACACTGAAAAACAAATATTTAAAAAACCTATTTCTTTTTTATTTAATTTTGTTTAATACTCTCCGATTCAATCTATTAGATTATAAGCATCATTTTTCTTTCGAGCTTTTACATTGATTATATAATTTCAAATCTATTTTGCAATGAAATATAATTACTTCCTAATTGCGGTTTTTCTTCTTTTTGTTTGCTGTAAAGAAAAAAACACAGAACCCAAATCAGTTAAAGTCAGCGCTTCGCAAGGATGTTATATTCCGAAAACGAACGATAAAGATTGGTACACCCAAAACAAAAAAGCACCAAAGTTTAAAGGTCTTGAAGGTGTAACATTTAAAATTACAACCAATACCCCAGAAGTTCAGGAATATTTCAATCAAGGGTTAATGCTGGCCTACGGATTTAATCATGCCGAAGCAGCAAGATCGTTTTATGAAGCTTCGCGTTTAGATCCGAATTGCGCTATGGCGTATTGGGGTTTTGCTTATGTCTTAGGTCCAAATTATAATGCGGGAATGGAAGAAGATAATTTTCAGCGTGCTTATGACGCTGCCCAAAAAGCTAAAAAACTTTCTGCTAAATGTTCTCCGAAAGAAATTTCCATGATTGATGCCTTATTAGTGCGTTATGCTAAAAATCCTCCTGCGGACAGAAAACCATTGGATACCGCTTACGCCGCAGCCATGAAAAAAGTCTATCTTAAATTTTCTTCAGATCCTGATGTTGGCACGCTCTATGCCGAATCCTTAATGAATCTTCACCCTTGGGATTTGTATGAAAAAGATACCGAAGTACTCAAAAAATGGACACCGCAAATATTGGCTGTTTTAAACGAATTAATTAAAAAAAATCCGAAACATCCGGGTGCACATCATTTTTTGATTCATGCCGTAGAAGCTTCTGCACATCCAGAAAAAGGACTCAAAAGTGCCAAATTACTGGAGACTTTAGTTCCGGGTTCGGGACATTTGGTGCATATGCCTTCTCATATTTACATTCGTACGGGAGATTATCATGAGGGCACGCTTTCCAACATTGAAGCGGTTCGAATTGATAGTTTGTATTCTACTGCCTGTAATGCACAAGGCGCTTATCCTCTAGCCTATTATCCGCACAATTATCATTTTTTGGTGGCTACAGCGGCTTTAGAAGGAAATTCAAAATTGGCTTGGGAATCGGCACAAATATTACAGCAGCATATGTCCCCGAAAATCATGCTTGAAGCAGGTTGGGGAACTTTGCAGCATTATTACAGCATTCCCTATTACATCGCTATAAAATTTTCGATGTGGGATGAAATTATGAGAATTCCGCAGCCCGAAAAAGATCTGGTATATCCAAATGCGATTTGGCATTATGCAAGAGGAATGGCCTATCTCGGAAAAAATGATATCGCCAATGCCGAAAAACAGCTTGCTTCTCTGAACCAATTAGCCAAAGATAAAACCTTAAAAGAGGTTACGATTTGGAATATCAATACAACTTATGATTTGGTTCAGATTGCTAATAATGTTCTTTCAGCGGGAGTTGAAGCGAAAAAAAATAATAAGGATAAAGCAATCGCGCTTTTAAATAAAGCAATAGAAATTGAAGATCAATTAAATTACAACGAACCGCCAGATTGGTTTTTCTCCGTTAGACATTATTTAGGTACAGTTTTACTTAAAGCTGGAAAATACGCTGAAGCTGAAAAAGTATACAAACAAGATTTACAAACGCTCCCAAAAAATGGCTTCGCCTTAATCGGACTTTATAATGCTTTAAACCTTCAGAAAAAAGAAAAAGAGGCTTTAAAAATTAAAACCTCTTTTGATCATGTTTGGCAATATGCCGATGTGAAGATTGTGGCTTCTTCTAGTATTTTGGAGTGATTTTTAGTTTTTATGATTTTTCATTTCCAAGGAAAAAAATGCGCAAAGTCTAAATAAACTACCCCAAAATAGTTTTTAACTTTTTAGGGGCAGTTCAGAGACATTTGCGCAGCTTTTCAATTAAAACTTAGAACTCTTTGCGGGGCGTGGGCAGCTTTTCTATTCAAATCTGGAACTCTTTGCAGAGCAGGGGTCTCGTTATTGTTAAATTCAACTTTATTTATTTTTTAAAATTTAATACTCATAACTAATGTTTAATTTAGGAATAGTTCTTTGTAATGCTGAGCCTTTTTGTACAGCAAGCAACTATCATCTCTAAATTACTTTTTTTACTGATATTTATTTTATTTCAATATATTAGAAATCTAAAATCTCATATTCTTAATCTTGAAACATAACCAATTTGAACTACTATGACAAAATTTGAGCTATCTCTTTAGTTAGATTATGTATTACAAGCCATTTTGGATTAGTTAAAAAAGAATCGCTATTCCAATCTTTACTCTCAATATCTTGCATAAGAACAAATAGTCGTTCTAATTTAAATCTAACTTCATCGTCAATCAAATTTTCTGAATGAAGTTTATTAATATTAATAGGATTTAAAAAGGTATAAAAATCTCCTTCTAATTCTTCTAAATTAAATTCAATTAAATGATTTCTCTCATCAATGTTAATACAGTTTGGAACTACCATTAATTTTAATGTATCTTCTAAAGACTTATAGATACCTATTATCTCGTTATCTTTTCTTTGCATAGAATATTCTTGATTTATCATTAGCTGTTGCTCTATAACGTTCCCCTACAACCTTATACTTACCTATTGAACCTTTAGTTATTTTATAATATGTTGAATTTGGATGGTGGCTGTTTCCTGTAGTAAATGAGATGAATCCATCACCACCTTTCTCTAGAAATTTCCAACCATCTCCAGAATTTAGATTTTTCTGTTCCCCCAGCTCTCCGAAGTCTTCCTAACTAGTGCTGCGCAAATGTCTCCGACTTTGCGCCATTTATAACTTTTCTAAAA
>Ga0268257_1000184_pt1 | contig 103627 bp, 97 predicted proteins | sample AgamicAtPrz_FD_200249 | JGI IMG/M metagenome (GOLD analysis project Ga0268257, IMG submission 200249) | Agave microbial communities from Guanajuato, Mexico - At.P.rz (v2) (version 3) | ecosystem: Host-associated > Plants > Phyllosphere > Phylloplane/Leaf | place: Guanajuato, Mexico | collected... | reverse complement strand
GCCTGGCGGCTGTAGCGCGGTGGTCCCACCTGACCCCATGCCGAACTCAGAAGTGAAACGCCGTAGCGCCGATGGTAGTGTGGGGTCTCCCCATGCGAGAGTAGGGAACTGCCAGGCATCAAATTACGCGGTAAACCGGTGCACAGACCCGGTGGCTGCAAGAAATACGGTGGAGCGGTAGTTCAGTCGGTTAGAATACCTGCCTGTCACGCAGGGGGTCGCGGGTTCGAGTCCCGTCCGTTCCGCCACTAATAAGAAGCCCTGAGCTAACGCTCGGGGCTTTTTTTATGCCTGTCACCTTATTATTGCTAAAAACGCAAAAATCCTCTGCTTATAATGCTCTTTTTCAGCGCATCCTCTCCCGCGATAATTCCTCTCAGTTAACGAACACTATTATTAAAGAGGAATTCAATGACTATCCCTGCATTCGGTCTGGGCACCTTCCGCCTGAAAGACGACGTTGTTATCGCTTCTGTAAAAACCGCTCTGGAGCTGGGCTACCGGGCTATTGATACGGCGCAAATCTATGAAAACGAAGCGGCTGTCGGCCAGGCGATAGCCGAAAGCGGCGTATCCCGGGACGAGCTCTTTATCACCACCAAGATCTGGATTGAGAATCTCAGCAAAGAGAAGCTGATCCCGAGCCTGAACGAGAGCCTGCAGAAACTGCGTACCGATTATGTGGATCTCACCCTGATCCACTGGCCATCGCCAAAAGACGCCGTGGCCGTAGAAGAGTTTATGCAGGCGCTGATGGAAGCAAAAGCGCAGGGCTTAACCCGCCAGATTGGCATCTCTAACTTCACGATCCCGCTGATGGAAAGAGCCATCGCGGCGGTTGGGGCTGAAAACATCGCCACCAACCAGATTGAGCTTTCACCCTATCTGCAAAATCGTAAAGTCGTGGCGTGGGCAAAAGAACAGGGGATCCATATTACCTCTTACATGACGCTGGCCTATGGTAAGGCGCTGAAGGATGAGGTAATTGTGGGTATTGCGGAAAAGCATAACGCCACTGCGGCGCAGGTTATTCTGGCCTGGGCGATGGGGGAAGGCTATGCCGTGATCCCTTCTTCGACCAAACGTGAAAACCTAGCGAGCAATCTGCTGGCGCAGGAACTTAAGCTCGACGACGAAGATAAAAATGCGATCGCGGCCCTGGAGTGCAACGATCGCCTGGTGAGCCCGGAAAGCTTAGCGCCGGACTGGGATTAATCTTCTCCCGCCCCTGTAGCCTTAACCCTCATTCAGCTCCTTCGGGAGCTGTTTTTATATGCTCGCTTAAGAAGTCGATAAAGGCGCGTATGCGCGTGCTTACCGCTCTGTCGCTGTAGTAGACCGCGCTGAAGGGCATCTCAACCGGCAGCCGTCGATCCGCCATCAGTTCCACCAGTTCGCCCCGGGCAATCTCTTTATCAATCATATAATCAGAGAGGCAGGCAATCCCGTTTCCTTCGAGGCACAGCTGCTTTAGCGTCTCTCCGCTGTTGGAGGATAAACCGCAGTTAATCTCATACAGCTGCCCGTCATGGCGCGCCACCGGCCAGGTATTCAGGGATACGGGTTCCGTAAAGCCAAGACAAAGGTGTTGGTTAAGATCATCAACCGACTCGGGTTGGCCAAAGCGGGCAATATAGTGCGGTGAGGCGATGATCTTGCGGTAGCTTCTGAACAGGGGGCGGGCACGCAGGCTCGAGTCCGTTAAGGTACCGGCGCGTATCGCGACATCAACTTTGCGCTCAATCAGGTTAATAAAGGTTTCCGAAGAGACCAGCGAGAGCGTCATCTCAGGATAGCGTTCGCGAAAAGGTTTGATGAGCGGCATCAGAAAATGGAGCACCACCGGCGTTGCGGCATCGATCCGCAGCAGCCCGCGAGGCGTACTCCGGCTCTCCATAATCTCGGTTTCCGCCGCGGCCATCTCCTGTAGTATCGACTGGACCCGCCGGAAGTAGCGCTCTCCCTCTTCGGTCAGGCTTAGCTGCCGCGTGGTGCGGTTCAGCAGGCTTACGCCAAGCTTCATCTCCAGCTTTTTCACCGAGCGGCTAACGGCAGAGTTCGCCTGCCCAAGCTGCTCTGCGGCACGGCTAAAACTCCCGCTCTCTACCACGGCGACAAAGATCGCCAGCTCTTCTGAGGTTGCTTTCATTGTTGCTTAATCCGCAAAATTCTATTGATACTTTGACCATTTTTGTTATTTAAGCACTAACGCATACTGGTGTCATCTTAATCCTGATGAGACGGAGTTATTATGCCACTGGCATTACTTGCCCTGACGATCAGTGCCTTTGCAATAGGCACGACCGAGTTTGTTATCGTAGGCCTGGTTCCTACCATTGCCGACCAGCTCGCTATTTCGCTGCCTTCAGCCGGCCTGCTGGTTTCCATCTATGCGCTGGGCGTCGCCATTGGCGCGCCTGTTCTGACCGCACTCACCGGCCGTCTGCCGCGCAAGCAGCTGCTGTTGGGGCTGATGGTCCTCTTCACCGCCGGCAATATGCTTGCCTGGCAGGCTCCTGATTACACCACGCTGATTATCGCGCGCCTGCTTACCGGTCTGGCCCACGGCGTCTTCTTCTCCATTGGATCGACGATCGCCACCAGTCTGGTGCCAAAAGAGAAAGCCGCATCGGCGATTGCCATCATGTTTGGTGGCTTAACGGTGGCCCTGGTGACGGGCGTGCCGCTGGGAACCTTCATTGGCCAGCATTTTGGCTGGCGTGAAACCTTCCTCGCGGTCTCTCTGCTAGGCGTTATAGCTCTGATAAGCAGCCAACTGCTGATCCCTTCATCCATTCCTGGCCGTGCGGCGGCAACGCTATGCGATCAGCTGAAAGTGCTGACCCATCCTCGTTTGCTGATGATTTATGCCATCACCGCGCTGGGGTATGGCGGCGTGTTTTACGGCGTTCACTTTCCTGGCGCCGATGATGCAGGACCTGGCCGGATTTTCACCCAGCGCCGTCAGCTGGATCCTGCTCGGATACGGCGTCTCGGTGGCGATCGGTAATATCTGGGGGGGAAAACTGGCGGATAAGCACGGCGCCGTACCGGCACTGAAAATCATCTTTGCCGCGCTGGTAATACTGCTACTGATTTTCCAGTTTACCTCTTCTGTCCAGTATGCCGCTCTGGCAACCGTACTGGTGATGGGCATCTTCGCCTTCGGTAATGTGCCCGGCCTCCAGGTGTATGTGGTGCAAAAAGCGGAGCAGTACACGCCGAACGCGGTAGATGTTGCCTCAGGCCTCAATATCGCTGCCTTTAACATCGGCATTGCCCTCGGGTCGATTATTGGCGGGCAGACGGTACAGCACGCCGGGCTGGCGCAAACACCGTGGATTGGGGCCGTTATTGTTCTGATTGCCTTACTGCTGGTTGGCCTAAGCGGCCGTCTGGATAAGCCCGCTCTTGCGGCACAAAGGTAAGCAATTGCTTACAACACCAAAAGAGGTTTCTCGCTAATTGCATTGAAAGTGTGACCTGAAAACCCTATAACATTAGAACCCGCTCGTTTTTCCGGGCGGGATCACGTTACAGGGGCCGTTTACTAAAGTGCGAAAGAATACCTATGCCATGCGCTATGTTGCCGGACAGCCAGCGGAGAGGATTTTACCTCCGGGGTCGTTTGCGACTATAGGTCAGGCATTGCCGGCTGGCGCACCCTTAAGCAGTGATGAAAAAATCCGCGTGCTGGTGTGGAACATCTTTAAACAACAGCGCGCCGAGTGGTTATCCGTCCTGAAGAATTTTGGTAAAGATGCGCATCTGGTTCTGTTGCAGGAGGCGCAAACCACGCCGGAGCTGGTACGTTTTGCTACTACCAACTACCTGGCCGCCGATCAGGTTCCTGCATTTGTCCTGCCGCAGCATCCCTCCGGCGTGATGACCCTTTCCGCTGCCCATCCCGTGTACTGTTGTCCGCTGCGCGAACGCGAACCCTTGCTGCGGCTGGCCAAATCGGCGCTGGTTACCGTCTATCCCTTACCCGACACCCGCCTGCTGATGGTGGTAAATATTCATGCGGTGAATTTCAGCCTTGGGGTGGATGTCTATAGTAAGCAGTTACTCCCTATTGGCGATCAGATTGCTCACCATAGCGGACCTATCATTATGGCCGGCGATTTCAACGCCTGGAGCCGTCCGCGCATGAATGCGCTGTATCGTTTTGCCCGCGAGATGTCGCTGCGCGAAGTGCGTTTTACCGATGACCAGCGGCGCAAAGCCTTTGGCCGTCCTCTCGATTTTGTCTTCTATCGTGGTCTGAACGTGCACGAAGCCTCGGTACTGGTGACGCGCGCCTCCGACCACAATCCTCTACTAGTTGAATTCAGTCCCGGCAAACCTGAGAAATAATGGTTCGTCAGGTCTGCCGTGGGGCAGACCTGTGCTGGTGAGGTGCTGCCCTTTCTTTTTCTAACAACAAAGGACAGTACGATGACAACGCAATCCCATCATGACAACGTAGAAAAACAGTTTGGCTCGCAGGCAAATGCATATCTGAGCAGCGCCGTTCATGCCAGCGGACGTGATTTAGCGCGTCTGGACGAGCGCCTGGCGGCCTTTCCGCATGCCCATGTTCTCGATTTAGGCTGCGGGGCAGGGCACGCCAGCTTCGTCGCTGCCCGCCGGGTGGCACAGGTCACCGCCTATGATTTATCCAGCCAGATGCTCGAGGTTGTCAGTAACGCGGCAAAAGAGAAGGGGCTGAGTAATATCACCACCCGTCAGGGCTACGCCGAGGCGCTGCCGTTCGCAGCGGAAAGCTTCGATGTGGTAATCAGCCGCTATTCAGCCCACCACTGGCACGACGTGGGCCAGGCTTTGCGGGACGTTAAGAGAGTGCTGAAGCCCGGTGGGATCTTCATCATTATGGACGTCATGGCGCCCGGTCATCCGGTACGGGATATCTGGTTACAGACGGTTGAAGCGCTGCGTGATACCTCGCATGTACGCAATTATGCCAGCGGAGAGTGGTTATCCCTGATCGATGAAGCCGGCTTGATTACCCGCTCCTTAATTACCGATCGTTTAGCGCTGGAGTTTAGCTCGTGGATTGCCCGTATGCGCACGCCTGAGACATTAAGCCAGGCGATTCGGCTCTATCAGGAGAGCGCCTCTGCCGACGTGCGGGCTTATTTCGAACTGCAGGAGGATGGCTCCTTTACCAGCGATACGATTTTCGCTGAGGCGCAAAAAGCGGGATAAATAAAAAAGGCACCGGGGGAATCGGTGCCTTAATTTTTTACCCGGACGGGTATCAGGAATCTGGCGTGGCGTTGTTTTTAACAAACAGCGTCAACTGATCGCCCGGTTGCAGATTATCGGTACTGTCGTTCCAGCGCATCACATCTTTGATGTTTACGCCGTGCGTTTTCGCGATACTGGAGAGCGAATCGCCTTTGCGTACGCGATAGGTAATGCTATCGCTGTTGCTGGCGAGACGCTGCGCGCTACTACCTGCGCCAACCGTCAAATTCTGACCCACCTTCAGGTTAGAACCACGCAGGTTGTTCCACTGCTGGAGATCTTTACTGCTCACGCCGAGACGTGAAGCAATGCCCGAAAGCGTATCGCCTGAACGAACCTTATAACTACGGCTGCTTACCGGTGAGTTATCCGCGATCAGCGATGACTCAACGGCGGCAATTTCACCCGATGCCAGCGAGTTACGTAACTGTTCAGCATGTTTCTGCGGCACCAGAACGTATTTCGGACCACTGTTACCTAACGTTGAGCCTTTAACGCCTGCGTTAAACGCCTTCAGTTTGGTGACCGAGATGCCCGCCATATCTGCAACCTGCTTAAGATCAACAGGGTTGTTCAGACGAACTCTCGCCAGGGCACGACTCTCATCTGATGTCGGCAGCTGCACGCCATAGCGTTTGCTGTTTTTGAGAATATCGCTCAAAGCCAGCATTTTAGGCACGTATACTTTGGTTTCCTGTGGCAGTGGAAGCGACCAAAAGTCTGTGGGTTTACCACGCGCTTTATTCGCTTTCATTGCCTTCATGACACGACCCTCACCGCTGTTATAAGCAGCAACCGTTAATAACCAGTCGCCGTCAAACATCTTGTTCAGACGCTGCATCATATCGAGTGCGGCCGTAGTTGAGGCGACCACATCGCGACGCGCATCATAGTTGCGGGTCTGTTTCAAACCATAATTACGCCCTGTGCTCGGTATGATCTGCCAGATGCCTGCGGCATTGGCGCCAGACGTTGCGTGCGGGTTAAAAGCGCTCTCCACTATGGGTAGTAATACTAGTTCCATTGGCATGTTACGTTTCTTAACTTGCCCGGCTATCCAGTACATATACGGCTCTGCCCGTAAAGTTACATCGTGGAGATAGCTCTTATTACTTAAGTACTTCTGTTTCTGTTCGCGAATCCGGCTGTTTTCCGGAATTCCCATCTTTAGCTCGTCGCCAATAGAGGTCCACAAGTCCTGTTCCTGCGCAAATGACGTCCCATCGTCCATCCATCGCGCCGAACTTGTGAACTTTCCTGCTTCCCCTTGACCAGCTGCAGAAAGGCTCTGTGCGTGCTGTTGTACGTTGCCACCGTTCTGAGACGCCTGGCAACCCACAAGCAGGACAGAGGCGAGTAATATCGCTTTTGCCTTCATGTGTGTGTCAATAGTTGCTTAAAAGACGAGCGATGATAACGACCAATTTTTGAAAAGGCAACCCGCAATTGTCAGAAGTTATCTTTCTTTGCCCGCAACCATGCAAATCGGGCTTCAGCTTGTTGCAAATTTGTTTCTTCGTTTATTTTCCTAATTAAATCATCACCATCGGTTCGGAGAAATAAATTAATTTGACGCTCATTTTTCAGAGTAACGGGCAGTGTTTTTTGTTTTTTTGCACGTAACTCATTAACTTTATGGTAGTAATCCTGAATAGCCCGATCCTCTGGCAGAATGTGCAGCGCAAACTTCATATTCGCTAAAGTATACTCATGTGCGCAACAAATGAGCGTGTCTTCTGGAAGCGCGTTAATCTTCTGGAAAGACTGGTACATCTGGGCTGGCGTGCCTTCGAAGAGTCTTCCGCAGCCGCCGGAGAACATTGTGTCGCCGCAAAAAAGATAAGGAAAACTGTAGAAAGAAATATGTTCCAAAGTGTGACCCGGTGTGGCAAAAACAGAGAATTCTGACCCCAGTATGAGGATCTTTTCGCCATCTTCGACTACGCGGGTAGTGCCTTTATCCTGCGTTTCAGCCGGACCATACACCTCCAGATGCGGGAATTGCGCACGCAGCGCCGCTACGCCGCCTACGTGATCGTGGTGATGATGGGTCAGCAGGATAGCTTCAGGCTGCCACTGGTTCTCCTCAATAGCCTTAAGAACAGGCGCGGCCTCGCCGGGATCGACAATGATGCAGCGGTTTGCCTCATCGGTTAAAACCCAGATGTAATTGTCCTGAAACGCGGGAATACTGATAAGATTCATAGATTACCTCTTACTACGTAGCGGGTGTGTTGATGAAACCGGCAAGGATACCTCAGACTCTGTCAGCACCGATTCGTTGGGCGGATTTGCCCTGGGGCGAATATTATCGCGAATCCCTCGAGCAGCAGCTAAAGCCCTGGTTTGCAAAAATGTATGGTTTTCACCTGCTTAAGATTGGCAATTTAAGCGCGGAAATCAACTCTGAAAGCTGCGCCATCTCCCATCAGGTTAATGTTTCACTTGCCGGGCAGCCGTTACAGGTTAAGGCCAACCCGCTGCATCTCCCTTTTGCCGAAAAGTCAGTTGATGCCTGTCTGCTGGCCCACGCGCTCCCCTGGTGCGAGGATCCGCACCGCCTGCTGCGGGAAGCGGACCGGGTGCTGATTGATGACGGCTGGCTGATTTTGAGCAGTTTTAACCCCATGAGCCTGATGGGGTTGCGTAAAATGGTGCCGGTGTTGCGCCGTAAGCCGCCCTATAACAGCCGGATGTTTACCATGGTGCGCCAGCTCGACTGGCTGTCGCTGCTCAATTTCGAAGTGATGTACCACAGCGGTTTTCAGGTGCTGCCCTGGACGAAGCAGGGTGGGAAACTGCTTAGCACCCATCTTCCGGCGCTGGGCTGTATGCAGGTGATAGTGGCGCGTAAGCGAACTATCCCGCTCACGCTTAATCCGATGAAACAGAATAAATCCAGAACGCCGCTGCGCCAGGCGGTGGGGGCCACCCGGCAATACCGCAAACCTTAATCAGGCTTCCGGCTGATATCCTACGTCTTCGTGCACCGGGTTGAGCGCTGCCGTACGCGCCAGCTCGTCACAGCGTTCGTTCTCGGGATGGCCGGCGTGGCCTTTGACCCACTCCCAGGTAATCTTATGCTGGCTAAGGGCGGTATCCAGGCGTTTCCACAGGTCGACGTTTTTAACCGGCTTTTTATCCGCCGTTTTCCAGCCGCGCTTTTTCCAGTTGTGGATCCACTGGGTGATCCCCTGGCGTACATACTGGCTGTCGGTGCTCAGCACCACGTCGCAGTGCTCTTTTAAGGCCTCCAGCGCCACGATAGCCGCCATCATCTCCATGCGGTTGTTGGTGGTCAGACGGTAGCCTTCGCTAAAGGTTTTTTCGTGCCCGCGATAACGTAAAATCGCGCCGTAGCCGCCTGGGCCTGGATTGCCGAGGCAAGATCCATCGGTGAAAATCTCAACCTGTTTACGCATCTCTGGTAAACTTCCTGTTTTGAAACGATCGGTAAAACGACAAGTCTGACATAAATGACCGCTATGAGCACTGCAATTACACGACAGATCGTCCTCGATACTGAAACCACCGGTATGAACCAAATCGGCGCGCACTATGAAGGGCACAAGATCATCGAGATCGGTGCTGTCGAAGTGGTGAATCGTCGTCTTACCGGCAACAACTTTCATGTCTACCTGAAGCCGGACCGGCTGGTGGACCCGGAAGCCTTCGGCGTCCACGGCATTGCCGATGAGTTCCTGCTGGATAAGCCGACCTTTGCGGAAATCGCTGACGAATTTATCGAGTACATTAGCGGCGCCGAGCTGGTCATTCATAACGCGTCGTTCGATATCGGCTTTATGGACTACGAGTTCAGCAAGCTCAACCGCGGCATTCCCAAAACCGACACCTTCTGTAAGGTGACCGACAGCCTGGCGATGGCCAGGAAGATGTTCCCCGGCAAGCGCAACAGCCTCGATGCGCTCTGCTCGCGCTATGAGATAGATAACACCAAGCGAACGCTGCACGGCGCGCTGCTCGATGCCCAGATCCTCGCCGACGTCTACCTGACTATGACCGGTGGCCAGACGTCGCTGAAATTCATCAGCGAGAGCGAGTCACAGCAGCAGCAGTCCGAGGGGGGGATCCAGCGTCTGATTCGTCAGGCGAATAACCTGCGGGTGATCAGAGCCTGCGACGAAGAGTTAGTTAACCATGAATCCCGTCTCGATCTGGTTGAGAAGAAGGGCGGAAGCTGCCTCTGGCGCGTATAACAGGCTCACTTTGCTGCATAAATAGCCGGTTGGGTGATTTTTGCAGCAAATGATTCAAAACCTAAGAAAAAGCGTTGACGTGTTCAGAGGCAAACCGTAATATTCGCCTCGTTCCCCAAGCGGGAACAGTGGAGCGGTAGTTCAGTCGGTTAGAATACCTGCCTGTCACGCAGGGGGTCGCGGGTTCGAGTCCCGTCCGTTCCGCCACTAATAAGAAGGCCTGAATCAGAAATGATTCAGGCCTTCGTCGTTTTATCCTTTCTGCTTCTGTTTTCATTCTTTCTCATTAACAAATAGTTAATATTGATAGTGCAATTATTTAACAATTGCTGCTTTATGGTGCATTTTTTGCACTATTTCTGTGCAATTCTCTCTGCCTCGCTCTCTTCTTACGTTTCCGCCTGTAACAATCCTGTAAAAAATAACTCACTATTTTTCATCACCTTAACCAGGAGTGTTCTGAACCAATCTCATATTGGTTCGTAAATTGCTTAATCATTAGGGCAATAAGTATGGATCTATATCAATAACTTATTGTTAATAAAAATAAAGTAATGATGATAGCAGGCGAACCAATATGGAAAAAACGTCCGGATTTCTGGCTAACTCCAGTACCGCGCTTGAGCAGTTGCGCGGGTTAATCAACCAGCACGAGTCAACACCAGGCCTTCCGCTGCCCACCGAACGTGAGCTGTCGGAAAAACTCGGCGTAGGGCGACGCGAAGTTCGCCGTGCGCTGGATGTGCTGGAAGAGGAGGGCAGGATCTGGCGTAAGCAGGGCAAAGGTACCTTTATAGGCCCCGCCGCGCCGGTTGAACCGCTGGCGCTCCAGGGGCTGATTCAGCAGACCAATCTGCTGGAGGTGATGGAAGCCCGTCTACAGCTAGAACCCGGCTTAGCCCGGCTTGCGGCACTGCGTGCCACCAGGGAAAACCTCGCGCTGATGCAGCGCATGCTGGAACGCATCGACAAGGTCAGCCCGGACGACCGCGATTTGAATGAACTCTGGGACAGCGCCTTTCACCGGGCCATCGCCGAAGCGGCAGGCAACCGCCTGATGCTGGGGCTGTTCGATGCCATCGACGCCGTGCGGCGCGATCCCGCCTGGCAGCACCTGCGCGACATGGCGCGCACCCCGGAGCGCGTCGATACCTATAACGACCATCACCATAAAATCATCGCGGCGATCGTTAATCGCCAGCCCAACGAAGCCGCGGCGGCCATGCATGAGCACCTGCTCAGCCTGCAAACCGCCCTGATCCAGGCTATCAACCTTGAGGATGTTCCCCCGCTATGACGACGATCCCTTTTAAGGAGGCCGCGCCGATCCTGCGCCTGCACAATCTCAACGTAAAGTTTGCCGGCTCGCCGGTCAGCGTACTGGACGGCATTTCATTAAGCGTTAAGGCGGGCGAAACCCTGGCACTGGTGGGCGAATCCGGCTGCGGAAAGAGCATCACCTCGCTCGCCCTGATGGGGCTGTTGCCCGCCAGCGCGCAGATCCAGAGCGGCGAAATGCAGTTCCGCCGCCACAATCTGCGCCAGCTCAGCGCGCGGGAATACGCCGATCTGCGCGGCAGCGAAATGGCGATGATCTTTCAGGAGCCGATGACCTCGCTCAATCCCGCCTTTACCCTGGGCGATCAGCTCAGCGAGGCGGTGATACGCCACCAGAAAATGTCGCAGGCCGAGGCGATGGCGGTGGCGCTGCAAATTCTGGAGAAAGTACAGATCCCGGCGGCTGAGATGCGCCTCAAGGCCTATCCGCACCAACTCTCCGGCGGCATGCGCCAGCGGGTAATGATTGCGATGGCCCTCATCAACCATCCGCGCCTGCTGATTGCCGACGAACCCACCACCGCGCTGGACGTCACCATCCAGGCGCAGATCCTCACCCTGCTGAACACCTTAAAAGAGGAGACCGGCACCGCGGTGCTGATGATCACCCACGATCTGGGCGTAGTGGCGGAAGTCGCCCAGCAGGTGGCGGTAATGTACGCCGGCCAGGTGGTGGAGCAGGGGAGCGTGGAGGCGATCTTTGCTGACCCGCAGCACCCGTACACCATCGGCCTGATGGGCTCTATCCCGTCCCTCGGCGCGCGTAAAGGCCAGCTTGCTACCATTCCCGGCGCGGTGCCGCTGCCGGAAATGATGCCCAAAGGGTGCCGCTTCGCCACCCGCTGCCCCTTCGCGCTGGCGCGATGCCACAGTGAAAAACCGCAGCTTACCGATATGGGAGCCAGCCATCAGGTCGCCTGTTTCCGCGCGCCGCTTGAGCAACACGTTGCCCTGGGAGAAATCGCATGACCACACCCATTCTGGAAGCCCGCGATCTGAGCAAACATTTCCCGGGTCCCAAAAAGCTCTTTGCGCCGTCTCCCGTCGTCACGGCGGTGGATCGGGTCTCGCTCTCGGTGATGCCGGGCGAAACCCTGGCGATCGTCGGGGAGTCGGGCTCCGGTAAATCGACCCTCGGGCGCCTGCTGTTGCGCCTGCTGGCCGCCAGCGAAGGCCGGGTCTTTTATCAGGGCGAGGAGATCACCCACGCCTCCGGCACGCGGCTGAACCAGCTGCGCCGCGAGCTGCAAATCATCTTTCAGGATCCCTTCGCCTCCCTTAACCCGCGCATGACGGTGGAGCAGATCGTCGGCGAGCCGCTGTGGCTGCACCAGAACATGAACAAGGCCGACCGCCAGCACCGGGTGATCGAGCTGTTACAAACCGTCGGCCTGCCCGCCGCCTGGGCCGGGCGTTACCCGCACGAGTTTTCCGGCGGCCAGCGCCAGCGCATCGGTATTGCCCGCGCGCTGGCCTCGGGGCCAAAGCTGCTGCTGGGGGATGAGCCCGTCTCGGCGCTGGATGTCTCGGTGCAGGCGCAGGTGGTCAACCTGCTGGAGAGCCTTAAGCACCAGCTGGGGCTGACGATGGTCATCGTGGCCCACGGCCTGGCAGTGATCCGCCATATGAGCGACCGCGTGGCGGTTATGTACCTTGGGCAGATTGTCGAGCTGGCGAGGGTTGATGAGATTTTTGACGCGCCGCTGCACCCCTATACCCAGGCGCTGATCGCCTCCGCGCCGCAGATGCAGCCGGGCGCCCAGCGCACAACCCCGCTGTTGCAGGGCGATTTGCCGAACCCGGCCAGCCCGCCGTCCGGGTGTCGTTTCCACACCCGCTGCCCGTACGTTACCGATGAATGCCGCCAGATTGAGCCTATTAACCAGGTGCTCGAAGGCGGGCGTCAGGTGGCCTGCCATCGCTGGCAGGAGATCAACCGCGACCGCAGTGTTATCCAGATAGCACCGCTCTCCGCCGCCTTTCTGCGACGCCGCGCGCTGTTCGAACACGCGGCAACACACTCCACTCCTCCAGCCAGGAACTCATGATAATGACAATGCGAAATGCTCTTTTGACCGTACTGGGAAGTGCTATGTTGCTGGGCGCGGCGCTGCCGGCCCATTCAGAAAACGTGCTGCGTATCGGCCTGGGCGCCGATCCGGATATGCTCGATCCCCATCTGGCCCGCACCTACTATGGCCGCTTCGTGTTCGCCTCCCTGTGCGACCGGCTGGTGGATGTGGATGAAAACCTGAAGGTGGTGCCGGGGCTGGCAAAAGACTGGGCCTGGAGCGAAGACGGCAAAACCCTGACCATGAACCTGCGGGAAGGGGTGACCTTCCACGACGGCGAAAAGTTTGATGCCGCCGCCGCCAAATTCAACCTCGACCGCGCCCTTACCCTGAAAGGCTCCCTGCGCAAAAGTGAAATCTCCTCCATTGAATCGGTGGAAGTTAAAAGCCCGACGCAGATTGCCATTCACCTGAAAACGCCGGACGCGGCGCTGCTGATGCAGCTCACCGACCGCGCCGGGGCGATGATGGCGCCGGAGGCGGCGTCAAAACCCGACTTCGCCGCCCATCCGGTCTGTTCCGGCCCCTATAAGTTCGACAGCCGCGTCTCCCAGGACCGCATCGTCTTAAGCCGTTTTGATAATTACTGGAACAAAGCGGCCTACCACTTCGACAAGATTATCTACCTGCCGATCCCGGACGCCTCGGTGCGGCTGGCAAACCTGCGCGCGGGCGATCTGGATCTGACCGAAGGCATCGCCGCAAGCGATGTGAAAACCGTCGAGGCCGACAGCAAGCTGGCGCTGGCGAAGGTCACCGGCCTCGGGTATCAGGGCATTACCTTTAACATCAATAACGGTAAAGTCCCGGCGAACGATCCCTTCCAGGATGCTCGCGTGCGCGAAGCCTTCTCGCAGGCCATTGACCGCGATGCCCTGAATCAGGTGGTGTTTGAGGGGCTCTATACGCCGGCCAACCAGGCCTTCTCACCGGTAAGCCCGTATCACGTGAAGCTGCCGGTGGCCCCGCGCGACGTGGAAAAAGCCAAAGCGCTGCTGAAGGCGGCGGGCGTGACCACGCCGCTGAACGTCAATCTGCTGGTGCCGAACAACCCGACCTCCCAGCAGGTAGGCCAGGTGCTGCAGGCGATGGTGGCGGAAGCGGGCTTTAACCTTAATCTGCAGATGACCGAGTTCGCCACCCTGCTGGATCGCCAGCAGAGCGGTGATTATCAGCTGAGCTTCTCCGGCTGGTCCGGCCGCCCGGATCCGGACGGCAGCATCTACGGCTTCATTAACAGCAAGGGCAACCTCAACGACGGCCGTTACAGCAACGCTCAGGTTGACGAGTGGCTGACCCAGGCGCGCCTGAGCAACGATCCGGCCGTACGCCAGCCGCTGTACGACAAGGTCGTGAAACAGCTGCAGACCGATATGCCGATTGCCTACCTCTATTTTGAACCGCGTATTTTCGGTCTGAACAAGAGCGTGAAGGGCTTCAAACCTTATCCGGACGGCATCGTGCGTCTGGCGGGTCTGTCGCTGGCCAACTAACCGCGGGCGTGAGGAGAAACCATGCTGGAACTGATTTGCAAACGCCTGCTGCTGGCTATTCCGACCCTGCTGCTGGTAAGCATGATGGTCTTCGGGCTGCAAAAGCTGCTGCCCGGCGACCCGCTTATTGCCATGGCGGGGGAGGAGCGTGACCCGGCGGTGATCGCCCAGCTGCGCGCGGAGCTCAACCTCGACGCGCCGCTGCCGGTGCAGTATTACGACTGGCTTACCCGCGCGCTGCAGGGCGACCTGGGTGTCTCCTTACGTACCCATGAGCCGGTGACCACGCTGATTGCCAGCAAGCTGCCGGTGACCCTGGAGCTGTCGCTGCTGGCGATGATCATCGCGCTGGTGTTCGGCATCAGCATGGGGATCCTCGCGGCGGTGAACAAAAACAGCTGGGTCGATCACGGGGCGAACTTTGTGGCGATCTCCGGGATCTCGATACCGCACTTCTGGCTTGGGATCCTGCTGATCCTGGTTTTCTCGGTCAATTTGCAGTGGCTGCCCGCGTCCGGCTACGTGCCTTTTAGCGAGGATCCGCTGCAAAACCTGCGCACGCTGCTGCTGCCCGCCTCGGTGCTGGGCACCGGGCTGGCGGCCACCCTGATGCGCCACACCCGCGCCTCGATGATTGCGGTGCTGAAGGCCGACTATATCCGCACCGCCCGGGCCAAGGGATTGCTGCCGAAAGCGGTGATCTTAAAGCACGCGTTTCGCAATGCGCTGGTGCCGGTGATCACCCTGACTACGCTGCTGTTCGGCGAACTGCTGGGCGGGGCGGTGCTGACCGAGCAGGTCTTTACCATCCCCGGCTTCGGCAAGATGATCGTCGATTCGGTCTTTAACCGCGACTACGCCGTGGTGCAGGGCGTGGTGCTGATCGTGGCGATCGGCTTTTTGATGCTGAACCTGCTGGCGGACGTGCTTTACGTTCTTATCAACCCGAAAATGCGAGGTTAATCATGGCGGAACTGACGACACAATCCGTTACCGGCGTTACGCCCCGCGCGCAAAACCGGGTGCTGAAGAAATTCCTCGCCAATAAAAGCGCAGTGATCGGTGCGGTGGTAGTGGGGATCTTTGTGCTGATTGCGCTGCTGGCACCGTGGATCGCCCCCTTCGATCCGGTTAAAGCCAACTTTCTGGCGGTGCGCAAGCCGCCGTCGGAGCTCTTCTGGTTTGGCTCCGACGAGCTGGGGCGCGATATTCTGTCGCGCATTATCTGGGGAGCGCGAACTTCCCTGACGGCGGGCTGCGTCTCGGTGGTAATCGCCGTGGCGATCGGCGTCCCGCTCGGGCTTATCGCCGGCTATTTCCAGGGGATCTGGGACGGGGTGATCTCCCGCTTTATTGAAGCCCTGCTGGCCTGTCCGTTCCTGATTATGGCCATCGCGCTGGGGGCGTTTTTAGGCCCGAGCCTGACCAACGCCATGATTGCCATCGGCCTGTCGGCGATGCCGATCTTTGCCCGCCTGACGCGCGGCCAGGTAATTGCCATTCGCAACGAAGAGTATATCGACGGGGCGCGGGCGATTGGCCTGCCGGACCGCTGGATCATTATTAAATATGTGCTGCCCAACGTGATGTCGCCGATTCTGGTACAGGCCACGCTGGCCATCGCCTCCGCCATTATTGCCGAGGCCAGCCTGTCGTTTCTGGGGCTGGGGCAGCAGCCGCCTAATCCTTCCTGGGGCTCGATGCTCAACACGGCAAAAGGTTTCCTCGAGCAGGCGCCCTGGATGTCCGTTTTCCCCGGTATCGCTATTTTCCTGGCGGTACAGGGCTTTAATTTACTCGGCGACGGGCTGCGCGATGCGCTCGATCCGCGCCACGACTAAGGAGTCATGATGACCAAAGCGCTTGATTTTACAACCGGCTATGCGTCTCATCGCCCGCCAATGATGGGCCACAACGCGGTGGCAACCTCCCAGCCGCTGGCGGCGCAGGCGGGGATGCGGATGCTGCAGCTGGGCGGCAACGCGGTCGATGCCGCCATCGCCACCGCCATGTCGCTGACCGTGGTCGAGCCGACGGGCTGCGGCATCGGCAGCGATGCCTTTGCCATCGTCTGGGACGGGGAAAAGCTGCACGGCCTCAACGCCTCGGGGCGCTCGCCTGCCGGCTGGCATGCGGATCTGTTTGCCGGTAAAACCGCAATGCCCGAGCTGGGCTGGGATGCGGTCACCGTGCCCGGCGCCGTCTCCGGCTGGGTGGCGCTGGCGGAGCGGTTTGGCTCGCTGCCGCTCACTACCCTGGCGCAGCCGGCCATTGAGTACGCGCGCAACGGCTTCCCGGTGTCGCCGCTGATTGGCCACCTCTGGCAGCGCGGCTACAACAAACTCAAAGACCAGCCGGGCTTTAGCGCCTGCTTTGCTCCCGAAGGGCGCGCCCCGCGCGTCGGAGAGATTTTCCGCAACCCGGCGCAGGCGAACTCGCTGGAGCTGATCGCCAGAACCAACGGCGAAGCCTTCTATCGCGGCGAGCTGGCGGAGAAGATCGCCGCCTTCGCCACAGAACATGGCGCGCACCTCACCAAAGAGGATCTTGCCAGCCACCGCGCCGACTGGGTAGAGCTGCTGTCGCGCGATTTTGCGGGCGGCTCGGTGCAGGAGCTGCCGCCCAACGGCCAGGGGATCGCCACCCTGATTGCGCTGGGGATCCTTGAGCAGTGCGGCATTGAAAAACATCACCCGGATTCGGTGCAGTCGCTGCATCTTTCCATCGAGGCGATGAAGCTGGCGCTGGCGGATCTCGATCGCTATGTGGCCGACGAGGCGCACATGGAGTTCCACTCCCGGGAGCTGCTGAGCGACCACTACCTGAAGTCGCGCGCGGCCTTGATCGACCCTGATAAGGCCTCTGATTTTACCTACGGCTCTCCTACCCAGAGCGGCACGGTCTATCTCTCTACGGCAGACGCCGGCGGCATGATGGTCTCCTTTATTCAGTCGAACTTTATGGGCTTCGGCTCCGGCGTGGTCGTGCCGGATACCGGCATCAGCCTGCAAAACCGCGGCTGCGGCTTTGTTCTCGATCCGCAACACCCGAACGCGCTGGCGGGCAGCAAGCGTCCGTTCCATACCATCATTCCCGGTTTTGCGATGGACGGTAACGGCCAGCCGCTGATGTCGTTCGGCGTGATGGGCGGCCCGATGCAGGCGCAGGGGCACATGCAGATGGCCCTGCGCATTATGCTGCACGGCCAGAACCCGCAGGCGGCCATCGACGCCCCGCGCTGGCGCGTCGTGCAGGGCAGGGAGGTGGTTCTTGAATCAACCTTCGATCGCAACACCATCGCCGCCCTGCGCGAGCGCGGGCATCAGATTACGGTGGAAGATCCGCTGCAGGAGTATAACTTCGGCGGCGCGCAGGTAATTTACCGTATGCCGGAAGGGCACTACGTCGCGGCAACCGAAAGCCGGAAAGATGGGCAGGCGCTGGTGAGTTAACGCTTTTGCTTTTATTCTACAGCGATATAAATGCTGCTTTGAATAAGAAGGCTACAGCGATGCTCTGCGCCGGCTGAAAATCGCCGAGGCGTTTCCTGTAGGCCGGGGCGAGGCGCAGGGATGCGCCGAGAGGGCATAGCCTGCATGGATGCAGGCTGGTGCCCGACCCGACAGCCGGAGGGAATAAGCTGAGGGCATCGCGAAGCGGCGATTTTCTTGCCGGGAGCCCCGGGTCGCCAGGGTGGTGGCGATTGAGCCACCCTGGCACGTTCACCGGTGCAGGTGTGCCAGAGTGGCAGTGGTCGTGAGGTGAACGGAATTACCGCCCGAGCCGCATGTTCCCCTCACCCTAACCCTCTCCCCGGAGGGGAGAGGGGACTGGACTGTGCGGTCTGGTGCCTTCACCCCAACCCTCTCCCACAGGGAGAGGGCGCAAACACAAAAAAAGCAACTGTCGTTGCTTTTTGCTTTTACCTTGCCCTAAAAATAACAACTGGCGTTGTCATTTTGCTTTTACCTTACTCAGCCAATACTAAACGGATCCGCATCCCGCCACGCCGGGAACTTCTCCCGGTACTCCTTAAGCGCCGTCAGCGACAGCTCCGCATCAATCCGCGTGGCCTGGTGCGCGTCGGCGGTGGCGATAATCTCCCCCTGCGGGTTTATCACCCGGCTGTCGCCGCGGTAGTGATGACCATTGCCGTCGGTGCCCACCCGGTTACAGCCCGCCACGTAAGCCTGGTTTTCAATGGCGCGCGCCGTCAGCAGCGCCTGCCAGTGCAGGGAGCGCGGTGCCGGCCAGTTGGCGACATAGAGTGCCAGGTCATAATCGTCGCGGTTACGCGACCAGACCGGGAAGCGCAGGTCGTAGCAGACCAGCGGCAGAATGCGCCAGCCGCGCCACTCAAACACCAGCCGCTCGTTACCCGCCTGGTAATGATGATGTTCATCCGCCATGCGGAACAGGTGGCGTTTGTCATAAAAATGCAGCTGGCCTTCCGGCTCCACCAGCAGAAAACGGTTTACAGGGCCGCGTTCGCTTTGCAGCGCCGCGCTGCCCGCGATCAGGGCGTTGGTCTGCTGTGCTTTCGCCTGCATCCAGGCTACGACCTCCTGCTGGGGCAGCGATTTGGTCGCGGCCTCCATCGCAAAGCCGGTAGTAAACATCTCCGGCAGGACGATAACGTCACGGCCGGTAATGCCCTCAAGCTGACGGTCAAAATGGCGGAGGTTGGCAGGGCCATCCATCCATACCAAAGGTTGTTGTAACAGCGTAATTTTCAAACCAGGCACAGTAAGACTCCTCGAAGAACCGCATTTCATCACTGTAGCACGAGGCCTGGGGAAATGGGGGCAATAAAAAACCCCGCACGCGGCGGGGTTTGTCAGTGTGAATTAGCTCACGCGGCTTCAGGTTTGCGCAGGCTCTCCGGCGTCTTTACCGGCCGGGTCGCCAGCTCTTCGGCGTCGAAGTCATCGACGTTAATACTGCGCAGACGGCTGGTCTCGGCTTTCACCAGCACCTCTGCTTCATCCTGGGTAATAATGCCGCCCGCCAGCGCCTGTTGGGCCAGGGTATCCAGACGGGTAAACGGCAGGTTTTTGCCCAGCTGCTTGCAGATCTTCTGGTGGATCGGGTCGGCGGCCATCACGTCCAGCAGCGCCTCTTCCAGCAGGCCTACCGGGTTATGGGCGGTAGCTTCCAGATACTGGCCGCGGCCAATACGGGAGCGGGTAGCGCTCGGGGTCTGGAGGATTTTCGCCACTTTATGATCCAGCTTATCGCTCGGCGCCAGATAGTGGCGGCCGGTCGGGAAGATCACCACGCGCAGCGCGCCGGCAATGAAGCGATTCGGGAAGTTCGCCAGCAGATCGTCAATCGCCTGTTCCGCCTGATAGAGCGCATCCTGCACGCCCCAGTGCACCAGCGGCAGGTCCGCCTCGTGACGGCCTTCGTCGTCGTAGCGCTTCAGTACCGCCGAGGCGAGGAAGATCTGGCTCAGCACGTCACCCAGACGGGCAGAGATACGCTCGCGACGCTTCAGGCTGCCGCCCAGCACCGCCATCGACACGTCGGAGAGCAGGGCCAGGTTGGCGCTCAGGCGGTTCAGATGCTGGTAGTAACGCTTAGTCGCATCACCGGTTGGGGTGGCGCTGGTCAGGCCGCGGGTCAGCCCCAGCCAGAAGCTGCGCATTTCGTTGCTGCCCACGTGCCCGATATGTTTAAAGAAGAGCTTATCAAAGGCGTTCAGATCGTTATTCTGCGCCGCCGCCATCTCTTCCAGCACGTACGGATGGCAACGAATCGCCCCCTGGCCGAAGATCATCATGCTGCGGGTCAGGATATTGGCCCCTTCCACGGTGATGGCGATAGGCGCCCCCTGGTAGCCGCGCGCCAGGAAGTTACCCTCGCCGAGCATAATGCCTTTCCCGCCGGCGATATCCATCGCATCAATAATTGACTGCTGGGCTCTGTGGGTGCAGTGATACTTAACGATTGCCGACAGCACCGCCGGTTTTTCACCGAGCATAATGCCGTAGGTAATCAGGGAGGCGGCGGCGTCCATCACGTAGGCGTTGCCCGCGATACGCGCCAGCGGCTCTTCGATGCCTTCCATCTTGCCGATAGCGATTTTGAACTGGCGGCGGATGTGGGCATAAGCACCGATCCCCATCGCCACCGACTTCAGGCCGCCGGTAGAGTTGGACGGCAGGGTAATACCGCGCCCGACCGACAGACATTCCACCAGCATACGCCAGCCCTGGCCGGCCATTTTCGGGCCGCCAATGATGTAATCAATAGGCACAAAGATGTCATCGCCGCGGGTCGGGCCGTTCTGGAACGGTACGTTCAGCGGGAAGTGGCGGCGACCAATCTCAACGCCCGGCGTTGAGGTAGGGATCAGCGCACAGGTAATGCCGAGCTCCTGCTCGCCGCCCAGCAGCCTTTCCGGATCGGAGAGTTTAAACGCCAGGCCCAGCACGGTGGCGATCGGCGCCAGCGTAATGTAGCGCTTGTTCCATGTCAGGCGCATACCCAGCACCTGCTGGCCATGCCATTCGCCCATGCAGACCACGCCGGTATCCGGGATCGCGCCCGCATCGGAACCCGCTTCCGGGCTGGTGAGGGCGAAGCAGGGGATCTCCTGACCGCGCGCCAGACGCGGCAGGTAGTGGTTCTTCTGCTCTTCGGTACCGTAATGTTGCAGCAGTTCGCCCGGGCCTAAAGAGTTAGGTACGCCAACGGTGATCGCCAGGATCCCGGAGACGCCGGAGAGTTTTTGCAGCACGCGCGCCTGGGCATACGCAGAGAACTCCAGCCCGCCGTACTCTTTCTTAATGATCATCGCAAAGAAGCGGTGCTCTTTCAGGTAGGCCCACAGCTCCGGCGGCAGGTCCGCCATTTCATGGGTGATCTGGAAATCGTTCGCCATTCGGCAGGCTTCTTCTACCGGACCGTCGATAAAGGCCTGCTCTTCGGCGGTCAGGCGCGGCTGCGGATAGTTATGCAGTTTTTTCCAGTCCGGATTGCCCTGGAACAGGTCGCCTTCCCACCAGGTGGTGCCCGCGTCAATCGCCTCTTTTTCGGTGCGCGACATGGGCGGCATCACCTTGCGGAAGCCTTTAAACACCGGGGCGGAGATCATCGATTTACGCATCGCCGGCACGTTCAGCGGCAGCAGGATGAGTACCACCGGCAGCACAACCCAGATACTCCACAGGCCGCTCAGGCCAAGTACCGCGGTCCAGGCCAGTAAAATCAGGCTGCTCAAGAGTAAACTTACGCGGTGATAAAACAGCACACCGATCAAAATCAGGGTTGCGACAAGACTCAAAATCATCATAACGAAAAGCTCCCTTGCTTGTAGGAGGTCTGACCACTTGTGATGATATGTTTGTAGTGGATGCCATTTGTTTTAGCAATGTGTTTACAAAGTAATTACAACCTGGTTCACATTGTTCACCTTTTACCCGGCACAAAAAATCAAAAGTACCGGGGAATGGTGTGGCTTTAGCTTCTCGCTTTTGGCGCTATCCGGTAAACTCGCCCTGTTATTTCATCAATACTGAAGGATTATCCTCATGTACCAGGATCTTATTCGTAACGAACTGAATGAAGCGGCGGAAACGCTGGCCAACTTTCTGAAAGATGAAGCCAATATCCACGCCATTCAGCGCGCGGCGGTCCTGCTGGCCGACAGCTTTAAAGACGGCGGTAAAGTGCTCTCCTGCGGCAACGGCGGTTCACATTGCGATGCCATGCACTTCGCGGAAGAGCTCACCGGTCGCTATCGTGAAAACCGTCCGGGCTACCCGGCGATCGCCATCTCTGACGTCAGCCATATCTCCTGCGTGAGCAACGATTTTGGCTATGACTACATCTTCTCCCGCTATGTTGAAGCGGTAGGCCGTGAAGGGGATGTGCTGTTAGGGATTTCCACGTCAGGCAACTCCGCTAACGTCATCAAAGCGATTGAAGCGGCCCGTGCAAAAGGGATGAAAGTCATCACCCTGACCGGCAAAGACGGCGGCAAAATGGCCGGCACCGCGGACATTGAAATTCGCGTCCCGCACTTCGGCTATGCTGACCGTATTCAGGAAATTCACATTAAGGTGATTCACATCCTGATTCAGCTCATTGAGAAAGAGATGGTTAAATAAATCTTCGCCGGGGGCGTTGTGCCCCCGCTGTTGTGGAGGTGATGTATGTGCGAACTGCTCGGGATGAGCGCCAATGTGCCAACCGATATCTGCTTTAGTTTTACCGGGCTGGTGCAGCGCGGGGGAGGAACCGGGCCGCATAAAGACGGCTGGGGCATCACCTTCTATGAGGGCAAAGGCTGTCGCACCTTTAAAGATCCACAACCCAGCTTTAATTCCCCTATTGCCCGCCTGGTCCAGGACTACCCGATAAAATCCTGTTCGGTGGTGGCGCATATTCGCCAGGCGAACCGCGGGGAGGTGGCGCTGGAAAATACCCATCCGTTTACCCGCGAACTCTGGGGGCGCCACTGGACCTACGCCCACAACGGGCAGCTTACGGGCTATAAAACGCTGGAGACGGGCAACTTTCGCCCGGTAGGCGAGACCGACAGCGAAAAGGCCTTTTGCTGGCTACTGCACAGGCTGGCCGAGCGCTACCCGCGCACGCCGGGCAATATGACCGCCGTGTTCAAGTACATCGCCTCGCTGGCGACGGAGCTGCGCGAGAAGGGGGTGTTCAATATGCTGCTGTCGGACGGGCGTTACGTCATGGCGTTCTGCTCCACCAACCTCTTCTGGATCACCCGTCGGGCGCCCTTCGGCAAGGCCAAGCTGCTGGATCAGGATGTGGAGATTGATTTTCAGACCGAAACCACACCGGACGACGTGGTGACGGTCATAGCTACCCAGCCGCTGACGGGCAACGAAGCCTGGCAGAGGATCATGCCAGGCGAGTGGGCGTTATTTTGTCTCGGGGAGCGAGTAGTTTGACGCCAGCTGTGGATGGACCACCTCGTGGCTCAGCGGCTTGCTGACCACATAGCGGCCATCCACCACCGAAACGGTCGGCGGCTTGTGGGTCTGCTGGAAATAGTCATAGCCAGGCTTTAACTGCTGCCAGAAATCATTGTAGTAAGAGAATTTATGGCGCTGCATATTGGCATCGGTCATGCGGAACGGATAGATGCTCACCTGCACGCCCGGCTGGCCAAACACCAGCGCACCGGTCACAAACTGGAAGATCTCATCAATGCCGCTGTCGGTCATGGCATAACAGCCAACCGAGACGCAGGCGCCGTGAATCATCAGGTATTTACCGTCATAGCCATGGGCGCGATCGTAGGCGTTCGGGAAGCCGATATTGATCGCTTTATAGAAGCGGCTGTCGGGTTTGAGCTGGCTGCGCTGAACGGTATAGAAACCTTCCGGGCTTTTAAAATCGCCCTGACGCTGTTTCGGACCAAGGCCGCCGGAGTAGTTACAGATTTTGTAGCTGTCGAGCAGCTGATACGTCTCACCCATCTTCACGTAAAGATCGAGCGTACGCTCCTCTTTGAAGATCTGGATATAGACCGGCGAGCCCATCAACTGCTGCTTATATTCTTTACTGACCGGCGTGGTGGAGCTGTCGCTGCTGAGCAGCCCGGCAAATGACACGCACGGAATCAGAAGCATCGCAATGAACAATGCGATTTTACGCATACTACAAGTTCCTTGATAAACCTAAACCAACTTGCCAGGACGGCAAAAGAGACCCGAAATCAGAATTCTCTGTATTAAGGAGCGCTCACATTAGCACCACTGAAGTTTTTCGCAAGCTCCAGGATGCGGGTTTACAAAATAGTTTTACCTTATATCCCATCTTGCCTTTGCTGGCTGTGAGAACTTTGCGCAATAGCTCGCATTTTAGCGCCCGCCGCTGCGTTATCGCTGCCGCCTTTTTAGCGCAAATGGTACACTGCGCCCGCCAAAAGACCGAAGACCAGCAAAGGACGCTTTTCTCTGGATTACAGCCCCCACGCCACCGCGCGCCCGGGCGAGTCAGGCCGCCTTTCTTGCTGTGCATCGATTTCAGACAGCTTTAGCCGTCCGGCTGAAGCTGTAGTTCACGGATCTTATTAACATTATGATTAAAATCAGAAAAGGACTTGATTTGCCGATCGCCGGCATTCCACAACAGCAGATTTCCCTGGCCGCTCCCCCGCGCCAGGTTGCCGTTCTGGGCGACGACTATATAGGGATGCGCCCGGCCATGCTGGTGCAGGAGGGGGAGCGCGTCCTTAAAGGTCAGCCGCTGTTTGAAGACAAAAAGAATCCCGGCGTGCGTTTTACCGCTCCGGCAAGCGGCACCGTTATCGCCATCAACCGGGGCGAGCGCCGGGTATTGCAGTCGGTCGTCATCCGCGTGGAAGGGGAAGAGGAGCGGGAGTTTACCCGCTACGAGCCCGCCGAACTGGCCGCGCTCGGCCGCCAGGCCGTGCAGGCGCAGCTGCTGGACGCCGGGCTCTGGACGGCCCTGCGCACGCGCCCCTTCAGCAAAATCCCGGTACCGGGCACGGCGCCCGCCGCGATTTTTGTCACCGCCATGGACACCAACCCGCTTAGCGCCGATCCGCAACCCATTATTCACGCCCGGCGGCAGGACTTTGACGCCGGGCTGACGGTGCTCACCCGCCTGACCGATGGCCGGGTGCACGTCTGCCAGGCCGGGGGCGGCACCCTGGGGGGCCATCCTCAGGGAAGCGTGACCTTTAATACCTTTGCCGGGCCGCATCCGGCTGGGTTGGTGGGTACTCACATCCATTTTCTCGAGCCGGTAAGTCTGACAAAACAGGTCTGGCACCTCAACTACCAGGACGTTATCGCCATCGGCAAGCTCTTTACTACCGGGCGCCTTTGCTGCGAGCGCATCATCGCCCTCGGCGGCCCGCAGGTGAAGCAGCCGCGTCTGCTGCGCACTGTTCTCGGGGCCAGCCTCAGCGAACTGCTGGCAGATGAGACGCTCGAAGGCGACAACCGCCACATCTCCGGCTCGGTACTGAGCGGTCGCCACGCCGTGGGCACGCAGGCGTTCCTTGGGCGTTACCATCTGCAGGCCTGCGTGGTGCAGGAGGGGCGCGAGAAGGAGCTCTTTGGCTGGGTAATGCCCGGCAAGGAAAAGTACTCCGTTACCCGCACCACGCTTGGCCACTTCCTGCGCAACAAGCTGTTTAACTTCTCAACCGATACCCACGGCGGCGAACGCGCCATGGTGCCTATTGGCAACTACGAGCGCGTCATGCCCCTCGATATCCTGCCCACCATGCTGCTGCGCGATCTGCTGGCAGGGGATACCGACAGCGCGCAGGCGCTGGGCTGCCTGGAGCTGGATGAAGAAGATCTGGCGCTCTGCACCTACGTCTGCCCCGGTAAATACGAATATGGACCCGTGTTGCGCGAGGTATTAACCCGCATTGAGCAGGAAGGATAACCGATGGGCCTGAAACATCTCATTGAAAAAATTGAGCCGCATTTTACCCACGGCGGCAGGCTGGAAAAGTATTACCCGCTGTTTGAAGCGACCGCGACGCTCTTTTATACCCCCGGGCAGGTGACCAAAGGGGCCGCGCACGTGCGCGATGCCATCGACCTGAAGCGCATGATGATCCTGGTCTGGTTCGCCGTCTTCCCGGCGATGTTCTGGGGGATGTACAACGTCGGCCTGCAGACGATCCCGGCGCTTCATCATCTTTATGATGCGCAACAGCTACAGCAGGCCATCGACGGCAACTGGCACTACGGCCTGGCGCAGGCGCTGGGGGTGAGCTTTGCTCCCAACGCGGGCTGGATCAGCATGATGACGCTGGGCGCCGTCTACTTCCTGCCCATCTACCTGACGGTTTTCCTCGTCGGCGGCTTCTGGGAAGTGCTCTTTGCCATTATCCGTAAACACGAGATCAACGAAGGCTTCTTTGTTACCTCGATCCTGTTTGCCCTGATTGTCCCGCCGACGCTGCCCCTCTGGCAGGCCGCGCTGGGCATCAGCTTTGGCGTGGTGATGGCGAAGGAGATCTTCGGCGGCACCGGGCGCAACTTCCTTAACCCGGCGCTGGCCGGGCGCGCCTTCCTGTTCTTTGCCTATCCGGCGCACATTTCCGGCGATCTGGTCTGGACGGCGGCGGACGGCTTCTCCGGCGCGACCCCGCTCTCCCAGTGGGCGGCCCACGGCGGCGAAACCCTGGTCAACAACGCCACCGGCCAGCCGGTAAGCTGGTTCGATGCCTTTATCGGCACCATTCCCGGCTCGATTGGCGAAGTCTCCACGCTGATGATCCTGATTGGCGGCGCCATTATTCTGTTTGGCCGCGTCGCCTCCTGGCGCATCGTGGCGGGGGTAATGGTCGGCATGGTGCTTGTCGCCTCGCTGTTTAACCTGATTGGCTCCGATACCAATCCGATGTTCTCCATGCCGTGGTACTGGCATCTGGTGCTGGGCGGTTTTGCCTTCGGCATGATGTTTATGGCGACCGACCCGGTTTCTGCTTCGTTCACCGACAAAGGGAAGTGGTGCTACGGCATCCTGATCGGTGCCATGTGCGTGCTGATCCGCGTGGTCAACCCGGCTTATCCGGAAGGGATGATGCTGGCGATCCTCTTTGCCAACCTGTTTGCGCCGCTGTTCGACTACCTGGTGGTGCGGGCCAACATCAAGCGGAGGAAGGCGCGTGGCTGAGATAAAAAATAACGACGGCATCGGCAAAACGCTGCTGGTGGTACTCATATTGTGCCTGGTCTGTTCCATCGTGGTGGCGGGCTCGGCGGTCGGGCTGAAATCGCGCCAGCAGGCGCAGCGCGCCCTCGATAAGCAGCGCAATATTCTGGCCGTTACCGGGCTGATGCAGCCGGGTATGGGCCCGGAAGAGGTGGCCCAAACCTTCGCCGAGCGGATCACCCCCCGGCTGGTGGTGCTGAAAACCGGCGAGCTGCTGGATAAAGATCCCGCCGGCTTTAACCAGGCGCTGGCGCTGAAAGATCCGCAGATGAGCACCGTGCTGGAGCCCCGCCAGGATCCGGCGGGCATTAAGCGGCGCAGCAACGTGGCGGAAATCTACCTCGTTCGCGATGAACAGAAGCGCGTGCAGCAGCTGGTGCTGCCGATTTACGGCAACGGCCTGTGGTCGATGATGTACGCCTTTGTAGCCCTGGATACCGATGGGCGCACCGTAAAAGGCATCACCTATTACGATCAGGGTGAAACCCCGGGGCTGGGCGGCGAAGTGGAAAATCCGGCCTGGCGCGCGCAGTTTATCGGTAAAAAAGTGCTGGATGAGAACGGTCTGCCTGCGCTCAGGGTAGTGAAAGGGGCCGCGCGGCAGGGAGATGAGTACGCCGTGGACGGGCTGTCCGGGGCGACGCTCACCTCCAACGGCGTGCAGCACAGCTTTGATTTCTGGATGGGCGAGCTGGGCTTTGGCCCCTTGCTGAAAAAGGTACGTGAAGGAGAGCTGAACCATGGCTGATGCGGGCGAACTGAAAGAAGTAAAACGGGTTCTGACGGGGCCGCTGATTGCCAATAACCCCATCACCCTGCAGGTGCTGGGGGTCTGTTCGGCGCTGGCGGTCACTACCAAGCTGGAAACCGCGGTGGTGATGACCCTGGCGGTGACCCTGGTGACGGCGTTTTCCAGCATGTTCATCTCGATGATCCGCCACCACATCCCCAACAGCGTGCGCATCATCGTGCAGATGGCGATCATCGCCTCGCTGGTGATCGTGGTCGATCAGCTGCTGCGGGCCTTCGCCTATGAAACCTCGAAGCAGCTGTCGGTCTTTGTCGGCCTGATCATCACCAACTGCATCGTAATGGGCCGCGCGGAAGCCTATGCCATGAAGATGCCGCCGCTGGCCAGCTTTATGGACGGCATCGGCAACGGCCTCGGTTACGGCGTGATCCTGCTGACGGTCGGTTTCCTGCGCGAGCTGATCGGCAGCGGCAAGCTGTTTGGCATCACCGTGCTGGATACGGTGCAGAACGGCGGCTGGTATCTGCCAAACGGCCTGTTTTTGCTGGCGCCCAGCGCCTTCTTCATTATCGGTTTGCTGATCTGGGCGGTGAGAACCTGGCGACCAGAGCAGCAGGAAAAGGAGTAACCGACAATGGCTCATTATCTTAGCCTGTTTGTCCGCGCGGTCTTTGTGGAGAACATGGCCCTCGCGTTCTTCCTCGGCATGTGTACCTTTCTGGCGGTGTCGAAAAAGGTGTCGACGGCCTTTGGTCTTGGCGTCGCCGTCACCGTGGTGCTGGGGCTCTCGGTACCTATCAACAACCTGGTGTTCAACCTGGTGCTGCGCGACGGGGCGCTGGTGGAGGGGGTGGATCTCAGCTTCCTCAACTTCATTACCTTTATCGGGGTGATTGCCGCGCTGGTGCAGATCCTGGAGATGATCCTCGATAAGTACTTCCCCTCGCTCTATAACGCGCTGGGGATCTTCCTGCCGCTGATCGCCGTGAACTGCGCCATCTTTGGCGGCGTCTCCTTTATGGTTCAGCGGGATTACAACTTTACCGAGTCGGTGGTGTACGGCTTTGGCTCCGGCATCGGCTGGATGCTGGCTATCGTCACCATGGCGGGGATCCGCGAAAAGATGAAGTATGCCAACGTGCCGGCCGGCCTGCGCGGCCTGGGGATCACCTTTATCACCACCGGCCTGATGGCGCTGGGCTTTATGTCCTTCTCCGGCGTGCAGCTGTAAGGGATTAACAGATGGAAATTATTCTTGGCGTAGTGATGTTTACGCTGATCGTGCTGGTGCTGTCGGGGCTGATTCTGGCGGCGCGGGCGAAGCTGGTGAACGCCGGGGATGTCATCATCGACATCAACGATGAAGCCGACAAACAGATCCGCACCCCGGCAGGGGATAAGCTGCTGAACACCCTCTCTGGCAACGGCATTTTTGTCTCGTCCGCCTGCGGCGGCGGCGGCTCCTGCGGGCAGTGCCGCGTCACCGTGAAAGAGGGCGGCGGCGATATCCTGCCCACCGAGCTGGCGCACATTAGCAAGCGTGAAGCCAAAGAGGGCTGCCGTCTGGCCTGTCAGGTGGCGGTGCGGCAGAACATGAAGATCGAGCTGCCGGAGGAGATCTTCGGCGTGAAGAAGTGGCAGTGCGAGGTTATCTCCAACGATAACAAGGCCACCTTTATTAAAGAGCTGAAGCTGCGCGTGCCGGAAGGGGAAGATGTGCCCTTCCGCGCGGGGGGCTATATTCAGATCGAGTGCCCGCCGCACGCTGTGGCCTACGCCGATTTCGACGTGCCGCAGGAGTACCGCGCCGACTGGGATAAATTTAACCTCTTCCGCTTTGTGTCAGAGGTTAAAGAGCCCACCCTGCGCGCCTACTCCATGGCCAACTACCCGGACGAAAAGGGCATTATTATGCTCAACGTCCGTATCGCCACGCCGCCGCCGGGCGTGCCGGATGCGCCGCCGGGGATCATGTCCTCTTATATCTGGTCGCTGAAGGCGGGGGATAAAGTGACGATTTCCGGCCCGTTCGGAGAGTTCTTCGCCAAAGAGACCGACGCCGAAATGGTCTTTATCGGCGGCGGGGCGGGCATGGCGCCGATGCGCTCGCACATCTTCGACCAGCTCAAGCGGCTCGGCAGCAAGCGCAAAATCAGCTTCTGGTACGGTGCCCGCTCCCGCCGTGAAATGTTTTATGACGAGGAGTTCGAACGGCTGGCGCGCGAGAATCCGAACTTCAGCTTCCACGTGGCGCTCTCGGATCCGCAGCCGGAAGATAACTGGACGGGCTACACCGGGTTCATTCATAACGTGCTGTATGAAAACTACCTGAAAGATCACCCCGCGCCGGAAGACTGCGAGTTCTACATGTGCGGTCCGCCGGTGATGAACGCGGCGGTTATCGCCATGCTGCAGGGGCTGGGCGTGGAGGATGAGAACATCATGCTGGATGACTTTGGAGGCTGATATGTTTGTCTTTGTGGCAACTTTTGCGGTGTTCGTGCTGGTCATCTTCGCCATGTCGCTGGGCTGGATTATCAAGCGTAAAAGCATTCAGGGGAGCTGCGGCGGGATCTCCTCGCTTGGCATCGAAAAGGTGTGCGACTGCCCGGAGCCGTGCGATGCGCGTAAAAAACGCATGGCGCGCGAGGCGCAGCGCCGGATCCTCTGACAACCAGGCCGCGACGGGCGGCCTGGTGTTATTCAACCCACTTCTTCGCCTCGGCCGGTGAATCGACCATCACCCCGTCGGCCTTCAGCTCGACGGCTTTCTGGTAATCCTGCGCCGACTTCACGCCGATGAAAATAATATGGGCGTTACCCTGAGAGCGGAAACAGTCCATTGCCTCTTTATCCCAGGTGAGGGTGGCGGGAGAAACGCCTTCACCGAGGGTGAATTTTTCCACCACTTCCACCTTGCGGTTCAGCTCCAGCGCGTACCAGTAGTCGTCCATCTGCTTTTCAGGCGGCTGGCAAAGGTGGCTCAGGGAGATATTCGCCAGCCGGGTACGGGTTTCGCTGCGGGTAACAAAGCGCGGTACTTCCGCCGGGAGCGCATCCAGATAGCGATCCTCGGTGGAGTAAACGCGAACCCGCTTCAGGCTGTGGGTGTCGGTGAGCACCTGAAGCAGCCGCTTGCCCATTTCAGCCGGATCGGCATCCGGGGATTTGATATCGATGTAAAAAGGCACGTCGGGCCAGCGCTCAAGCACAGCTTGCAGGGTGGGGATAGTGGTGCCGCCGATCTTCTCTTTCCATTTTGCCCCGGCATCGAAGGTCGCCAGTTCGGCCTGAGAATACTGGGAAATCTTTCCCTGTGCGGTGGTTAAAGCGCTTAAATCGCTGGGACGATAGAGCACCGGCACCTTATCACGGCTGAGCTGCACCGTTATCCACACTGCCCGGGCCTGGTTTTCCAGCGCCAGCCCGATGGCGGGCAGCGTATTTTCCGGCGCGTCGGCGGTGCCGCCCCGGTGGGCAATAAGCTGCGGGCCGGCGAGGGCGCTGGTGGAGGCCAGCAGGGTGGCAATAATCATCTTTTTCATCAATTATTTTCCTTGTTAAATCAATTAACTAAATAAATTTAAAGTAATTAGTTGCCATCTTTTTAGCACGCTTTAATGACAGCCGTGCAACGGCAAAACTGCTGACGCATTTTTTGCACTTTGTTATACTGTATGAAATTACAGGTGCGGTGGTGACGATGCGCAAAATCATCCATGTCGATATGGACTGTTTTTTTGCTGCGGTAGAGATGCGGGACAACCCGGCGCTGCGGGATATCCCCATCGCTATTGGCGGCAGCCGCGTTCAGCGCGGCGTAATAAGCACGGCGAACTATCCGGCGCGCAAGTTCGGCGTGCGCAGCGCCATGCCCACCGCCATGGCGCTTAAGCTCTGTCCCCATCTGACCCTGCTGCCGGGGCGCTTCGACGCCTATAAAGAAGCCTCCCACCATATTCGCGAAATCTTCTCCCGCTACACTTCGCTTATCGAGCCCCTGTCGCTGGACGAGGCTTATCTTGACGTGACGGAGAGCCCGCATTGCCACGGTTCGGCCACCCTGATGGCCCAGGAGATCCGCCAGACCATCTTCAAAGAGCTGAACCTCACCGCCTCGGCGGGGGTGGCGCCGGTGAAGTTTCTCGCCAAAATTGCCTCAGATTTAAATAAGCCCAACGGCCAGTTCGTCATTACCCCCGACGAGGTGCCGGCTTTTCTGAAAACCCTGCCGCTGGGCAAAATTCCGGGCGTGGGAAAAGTCTCTGCGGCCAAGCTCGAGAAGATGGGGCTGCGCACCTGCGAAGATGTGCAGAACAGCGATCTGGCGATGCTGCTTAAGCGCTTCGGGAAGTTTGGCCGGGTGCTGTGGGAGCGCAGCCAGGGGATCGACGACCGGGACGTGAACAGCGAGCGGCTGCGCAAATCGGTTGGGGTAGAGCGAACCCTGGCCGATGACATCCACGACTGGGAGGAGTGCGAAAAAATTATCACCGCGCAGCTCTATCCCGAGCTGGAGCGGCGGCTGGCGAAGGTGAAGCCGGATCTGCTTATTGCCCGTCAGGGGGTGAAGCTGAAATTTAACGATTTTCAGCAGACCACCCAGGAGCACGTCTGGCCCCGGCTCAACAGAGAGGATCTGATCGCAACGGCAAAAAAAACCTGGACCGAGCGCCGGGCAGGGCGGGGAGTGCGGCTGGTGGGGCTGCACGTCACGCTGCTGGATCCGCAGCTGGAGCGGCAGCTGGTGCTGGGACTATAAAAAAGCCTGACTAGCGTCAGGCTTTTTCGCAACAGAGGCTTACTTCGCCGGAATAGCTTTCAGCAGCTCGGTCAGCAGGGTCCAGTAGTGGCCCACGCTTTCGATATGCACCTGCTCGTCCGGGGAGTGCGGGCCGGTGATGGTCGGACCGATGGAGACCATGTCCATATCCGGGTACGGTTTTTTGAACAGCCCGCACTCCAGGCCGGCGTGGATCACCTGAATATTCGGCGTGCTGTTGAACAGACGCTGATAGGTTTCACGCACCAGCGCCATCACCGGGGAGCTGGCGTCCGGCTGCCAGCCCGGGTAGCTGCCCTTGGCGGAGGTTTTGGCACCGGCCAGCTTGCCCAGCGACTCCAGCATGCTCACCACGTACTCTTTGCCGCTGTCGATCAGGGAGCGGATCAGGCAGATAATCTCTGCGCTGTCGTCGCCCATGGTCACTACGCCGACGTTCAGGGAGGTTTCCACCACCCCTTTTGCCACGTCCGAGTTGCGGATCACGCCGTTCGGGGTGGCGTTCAGCAGCTGAACAAAGGCATCGCGGGACCGTGTGGTCAGCGCGGCTTTGTCGCCGGTGGCCGTTTCAAGCACCAGCGTCAGGTTCTTCTCTTTAACCGACAGTTCGTTTTTCAGGATGTCGAGATAGGCGTTGGCCTGCGCTTTCAGCGCCTCGGCCTTATCTGCCGCAACCGCCAGGGTAGCGAAGGCTTCGCGCGGGATGGCGTTACGCAGGGTGCCGCCGTTGAAGTCCACCAGGCGCAGATCGAGATCGGCGGCGTGGTCGGCCAGGAAGCGCGCCAGCAGTTTATTGGCGTTGCCTAATCCTAAGTGAATATCACCGCCGGAGTGGCCGCCTTTCAGCCCCTTCAGGGTCAGTTTGAAGGTCTGGTAACCGGCAGGTACCGCTTCACGGGAGAGCGTCAGGGTAGAGATAAAATCAATCCCGCCCGCGCAGCCCATGTAGATCTCACCCTCTTCTTCAGAGTCGGTGTTGATCAGGATATCAGCCTGCAGCCAGTTCGCCTGCAGACCAAAGGCGCCGTCCATGCCCGCTTCTTCGGTCATGGTCAGCAGCACTTCCAGCGGGCCGTGCTCTACGCTGTCGTCAGCCAGTACGGCCAGCGCGGAGGCCATACCGATGCCGTTATCCGCACCAAGTGTGGTACCGCGGGCTTTTACCCACTCGCCGTCGATGTACGGCTGGATAGGATCTTTGGTGAAGTCGTGGACGGTGTCGTTGTTCTTCTGCGGAACCATATCCAGGTGCGCCTGGAGCACAACCGGCTTGCGGTTTTCCATGCCTGCGGTGGCAGGTTTACGGATCAGAATATTGCCAACCTGGTCGCGCTCGGCGTGCAGCCCTTTTTCCTTCGCCCAGCCCATAATGTGTTCGGCAAGCTGTTCTTCGTGATAGGACGGGTGAGGAATGGAGCAGATTTTGGCAAAAATATCCCACAGCGGCTGTGGCGATAGTTGAGACAGTTCAGACACGGTAAGTCTCCTTGACGATCTCCTGCAACATGGATGCAGGTCACGGGGTTAGCAGGTTAATAGTCACCACAAGTTGGACTTGCGAGATGGGTTTGAGAATACCACTTTCTCCTGCGGCGGGTAGTATAAAGGATGCAAAAACTGCCCCCCGCGCCGCTTAGCACTGGTTTTTAGTGCGTCAGATCTCTATAATCTCGCGCAACCATTTTCCCCCTTGAACACTTTTTAAGCCGTATAAAAACAGGCTGGGATACATCACATGAGCGAAAAATACGTCGTCACCTGGGACATGCTTCAGATTCACGCCCGCAAACTGGCTGCGCGCCTAATGCCGTCTGAACAATGGAAAGGCATTATCGCGGTTAGCCGCGGCGGCCTGGTACCGGGAGCGCTGCTGGCACGTGAGCTGGGTATTCGTCATGTCGATACCGTTTGCATCTCCAGCTATGACCACGACAACCAGCGCGAGCTGACGGTGCTGAAGCGCGCTGAAGGCGATGGCGAAGGCTTCATCGTGATCGACGATCTGGTGGATACCGGCGGCACCGCCGTGGCTATCCGCGAAATGTATCCAAAAGCGCACTTCGTCACTATCTTCGCTAAACCGGCCGGTAAGCCGCTGGTTGACGATTATGTGATTGATATCCCGCAGGATACCTGGATTGAGCAGCCGTGGGATATGGGCGTAGTATTCGTCCCGCCAATTTCTGGCCGCTAATCCATACATATTTAACGCCCGGTGACGCCGGGCGTTATTGTTTTTGCCCGTCGCGCGCTACAATGTCCCCCTCTGACGTATCCAAAGAGGCAGCGTGCAATGACCCAGGCGAATCTCAGCGAAATTCTCTTCAAGCCAAAATTCAAGCATCCGGAAACCTCGACGCTGGTGCGTCGGTTCAACCCCGGCACCCAGCCGGCGGTGCAGTCCGCGCTTGATGGTAAAAATGTCCCGCACTGGTATCGCATGATCAATCGCCTGATGTGGATCTGGCGCGGCATCGATCCCCGTGAAATTCTTGAGGTGCAGGCGCGCATTATCATGAGCGACGCCGAGCGTACCGACGGTGAGCTCTATGACACCGTAGTGGGCTACCGCGGCGGCAACTGGATCTACGAGTGGGCAAAGCAGGCGATGCTCTGGCAGCAGAAAGCGATCGACGAAGAAGATCCGGTTCAGAGCGGCCAGCACTGGCTGCACGCCGCCAATCTTTACAGCATTGCGGCCTATCCCCATCTGAAGGGCGATGAGCTGGCCGAGCAGGCCCAGACCCTCGCCAACCGTGCCTACCAGGAGGCCGCCGCGCACCTGCCGGGGCGGATTCATGAAATTGAGTTTCCTATTCCAGACGGCCCCGCGGTAACCGGTTTTCTGCATACGCCCGCCGGGGACGGTCCCTTCCCGACGGTCTTGATGTGCGGCGGCCTCGACTCGCTGCAAATCGACTATTACAGCCTGTATGAGCGCTATTTCGCCCCCCAGGGAATAGCGATGCTGACCCTGGATATGCCCTCCATCGGCTTTTCATCGAAATGGAAGCTGACCCAGGATTCGAGCCTGCTTCATCAGCATGCCCTGCGCGCGCTGGAAAGGACGCCGTGGGTCGATCACACCCGCGTGGCCGCCTTTGGCTTCCGCTTTGGTGCCAACGTGGCGGTGCGGCTGGCCTACCTGGAGCCACAGCGCCTGAAAGGGGTGGCCTGCCTCGGCCCGGTGGTGCATGCGCTCTTAAGCGAGCCTGCGCGACAGGGCAGCGTGCCGGAAATGTATCTGGACGTGCTGGCCAGCCGGCTGGGCATGCATGACGCCTCCGACGAGGCGCTGCGTATTGAACTCAATCGCTACTCGCTAAAAACCCAGGGGCTGCTGGGCCGCCGCTGCCCGACGCCGATGCTCTCCGGCTTCTGGAAGAACGATCCCTTCAGCCCCGAAGAGGAGTCGCGTTTAATCACCTCGTCATCTGCTGACGGCAAACTGCTTGAGGTACCTTTTAGCCCGGTGTACCAGAATTTTGACAAAGCCCTGCAACAAATCTCGCGCTGGATCCATAAGAGATTGTGTTAGGCGATTGCTAAATTCCTGGGTTTTGGTAAAACAGTTGCTTCACAAAAGGAGATCGTAATGACGTTACCGAGTGGACATCCTAAGAGTAGAATGATCAAAAAGTTCATGGCTCTTGGCCCTTATATCCGGGAAGAGCAGTGCGAAGAGACGCGCTTTTTTTTCGATTGCCTGGCAGTTTGCGTCAACGTGAAGCCCGCACCAGAGAAGCGTGAGTTCTGGGGCTGGTGGATGGAAATGGAAGCGGAAGAGACACGTTTTACCTACAACTACCAGTTTGGCCTGTTCAACAAAGAGGGGCACTGGGAGGCCGTAGAGATTAAGGATCCAGAAGTGGTTCAGCGCCTCGAGCATACCCTGCGCGAGTTTCACGAAAAAGCCCGCACCCTGCTGGCAACTTTCGAGCTGAAGCTGGAACCTGCTGATGATTTCACTAATCAACCGATAGCGCTTACGGCCTGACGGTTGGTTAATTAGCCAATAAAAAAGCCCGGCGCGCCTGCACCGGGCTTTTTATTTGCATATCAGAACTGGTAGGTCATGCCCAGGGCAACAATATCATCGCTGCTTACACCCAGCGCGTTATCGTCGTCGATCTGGTTGATTTTATAATCAACAAAGGCAGACATGTTTTTGTTGAAATAATAGGTAGCGCCTACGTCGATATATTTCACGATATCTTCATCGCCGATCCCTTCAATATCTTTGCCTTTCGACTGAACATAGCCCAGGGATGGACGCAGACCAAAGTCAAACTGATATTGCGCGACAACTTCGAAGTTCTGCGCTTTATTAGCAAAGCCGCCGGAAATAGGGGCCATATTGCGTGTTTCGGAATAGATAGTGGCTAAATAAATATCGTTGGCATCATATTTCAGACCGGTCGCCCAGCCTTCAGCCTTATCACCTTCACCGCGCGCCTGCTGATTTTGCTCGATAGTACGGTCGGAGCTGGCGTAGGCGCCGATAACGGCAAAGTCGCTGCCGCCGAAGTCATAGCTCAGGGAGGTGCCGAAGCCATCGCCGTTCTGCTTCTTCACGTCGCGGTTTTCGTTCTTGCCCTGGTATTGCAGGGTAAGGTTCAGGCCGTCTACCGCGCCGAAGAAGTCGGTATTGCGGTAGGTTGCCAGGCCGCTGGCGCGCTTGGTCATGAAGTTATCGGTCTGGGCAAGGCCGTCGCCGCCGAACTCCGGGAACATATCGGTCCAGGCGGCAACATCGTACAGGGCGCCCAGGTTACGACCGTAGTCGAAAGAGCCGAAGTCTTTCAGTTTGATACCGGCAAAGGCCAGACGCGTTTTTTGCGTGGCGTCGCTTTCGGCCTTATTGCCAGAGAACTCTGCTTCCCAGCGACCGTAACCGGTGAGCTGATCGTTAATTTGGGTTTCGCCTTTAAAGCCGAAACGAACATAGGTCTGGTCACCATCTTTGGCGTCGTCATCGCTGAGGTAGTGCATGGCTTTTACTTTACCGTACACGTCCAGCTTATTTCCGTTTTTATTATAAACTTCTGCTGCGTGAACAGAAGCGGAAGCAACAACGCTCATTACCACTAATGCCAGAGTACTCTTTTTCATTTTCAATCCTGAGTGTTTTATATACGCGCTAATATTCGCTGGGTAATAAGATTCTGCTTATTACCCGGTGAAAAACAGGAAGGGTTTTATCGCTCGCGGGTGAACGTTTTATGACAAAGTCAGAATAATTTTAAAAAATCGTGATTTATTATTTCCGTCATAAATCTGTAAGGTTGTGCCGCTACGCTTCCTGATCCCGCACAATAAAGTGTTGCCCTTTCTGACAAGCCTGTTGGCAACGCGCCCCACTCCTGATAAAACGTCTGATTGACATCAATTTCCCTTATTCTTTAACGGCAGAGAATCATGAGTGACAGCCAGACGCTGGTGGTAAAACTCGGTACCAGTGTATTAACAGGCGGATCGCGCCGCCTCAATCGCGCCCACATCGTTGAGCTGGTGCGTCAGTGCGCCCAACTGCATGCCGCCGGGCATCGCATTGTTATTGTGACCTCCGGGGCCATCGCCGCCGGGCGTGAACACCTGGGCTACCCCGAACTTCCGGCCACCATCGCCTCCAAGCAGCTGCTGGCGGCGGTGGGGCAGAGCCGCCTGATCCAGCTCTGGGAGCAGCTGTTCTCTATCTACGGCATCCACGTGGGGCAGATGCTGCTCACCCGCGCGGATATGGAAGACAGAGAGCGTTTCCTGAACGCCCGCGACACCCTGCGCGCGCTGCTGGATAACAACATTGTGCCGGTCATCAACGAGAACGACGCGGTGGCCACCGCGGAGATCAAGGTAGGGGATAACGATAACCTCTCGGCGCTGGCGGCGATCCTGGCCGGCGCCGATAAGCTGCTGCTGCTTACCGATCAGCAGGGGCTGTTCACCGCCGACCCGCGCACCAACCCCCAGGCCGAGCTTATTACCGACGTGAAAGGTATCGACGACGCGCTGCGCGCCATTGCCGGCGACAGCGTCTCTGGCCTCGGCACCGGCGGCATGGGCACCAAGCTGCAGGCTGCCGAAGTGGCCTGCCGCGCCGGCATCGACACTATTATCGCCGCCGGCAGCCGTCCGGGGGTGATTGGCGACGTAATGGAAGGCATTTCGGTGGGAACGCGTTTCCACGCCGAGGCCTCCCCGCTGGAGAATCGCAAGCGCTGGATCTTCGGCGCGCCGCCTGCGGGCCAGCTCACCGTGGATGAAGGCGCCACCGCCGCGATCCTCGAGCGAGGGAGCTCATTGCTTCCAAAAGGAATTAAAAACGTGACAGGTAACTTCTCGCGTGGTGAAGTGATCCGTATCTGCAATGAAGAAGGGCGCGACATCGCCCACGGCGTCTCCCGCTACAACAGCGACGCGCTGCGCCGCATTGCAGGCCACCACTCGCAGCAGATCGACGCCATTCTCGGCTATGAATATGGCCCGGTTGCCGTTCATCGTGACGATATGATCATTCGCTAAGGAGCCATAAATGCTGGAACAAATGGGCGCAGCTGCCAAAGCCGCCTCGTACAAACTGGCACTCCTTTCCAGCCGCGAGAAAAACCGCGTGCTGGAAAAAATCGCAGACTCTCTGGAAGCCCAGTCCGCGGAGATCCTGCTGGCTAACGAGCAGGATCTGCTGGAAGCCCGCCGCAGCGGGCTGAGCGAGGCCATGCTCGACCGCCTGGCCCTCAATCCGGCGCGCCTGAAGAGCATTGCCGACGACGTGCGTCAGGTTTGCCAGCTGGCCGACCCGGTAGGGCAGGTGATTGACGGCGGGCTGCTGGACAGCGGCCTGCGCATCGAGCGTCGCCGCGTGCCGCTGGGGGTTATTGGCGTGATTTACGAAGCGCGGCCGAACGTCACCGTCGACGTCGCCTCCCTGTGCCTGAAGACCGGCAACGCCGCCATCCTGCGCGGCGGCAAAGAGACCTGGCGCACCAACGCCGCCACGGTGAAGGTGATCCAGCAGGCGCTGGAGGAGTGCGGCCTGCCCGCCGGCGCCGTGCAGGCGATTGAAAGCCCGGACCGCGCGCTGGTGAACGAGATGCTGCGCATGGACAAGTACATCGACATGCTGATCCCACGCGGCGGCGCGGGGCTGCACAAGCTCTGCCGCGAGCAGTCCACCATTCCGGTGATCACCGGCGGGATCGGCGTGTGCCATATCTTCGTTGATGAAAGCGCGGAAGTTGCCCCGGCGCTGAAGATCCTCGTTAACGCCAAGACCCAGCGCCCCAGCACCTGTAATACCGTTGAGACTTTACTGGTGCATCAGGGCATCGCCGATACCTTCCTGCCTGCCCTGAGCCGGCAGATGGCGGAAAGCGGCGTCACCCTGCACGCCGATGCCGGCGCGCTGGCGCAGCTGAAGGACGGCCCGGCGAAGGTTGAGGCGGTAAAAGCGGAGCAGTATGACGACGAATATCTGTCGCTGGATCTGAACGTGAAGGTGGTGGCCGACCTTGATGACGCCATTGCGCACATTCGGGAGCACGGCACCCAGCACTCTGACGCCATTCTTACCCGCACGCTGCGCAACGCCGACCGCTTTATCAACGAGGTGGACTCCTCGGCGGTGTACGTGAATGCCTCCACCCGCTTTACCGACGGCGGCCAGTTTGGCCTGGGCGCGGAGGTGGCGGTCAGCACCCAGAAGCTGCACGCCCGCGGCCCGATGGGGCTGGAAGCGCTCACCACCTACAAATGGATTGGTATTGGCGACGATACCATCCGCGCCTGATAACCGCGCGGGCAGCTGCCGTTGCCCGCGCTATACCTGACTATGCTGGCCCACCCGCTCTTTTGCCGCGGAATCCAGGGCGGCCATCTGCTCCTGAAGCGCCGCCAGGCCGAGCGGCTTGCCGATTAAATAGCCCTGAGTTTCATCGCACTCCATCATCATCAGCTTTTGCAGCTGCCCTTCGGTCTCCACCCCTTCCGCCGTAACGCTCAGCGAAAAGGCTTTGCCCAGCCCGATGATATTTTCCACGATGGTATTGGCGCTGTCGCTTTCCGGCATGCCGGCGATAAAAGATTTATCCAGCTTGATGCCGTCGAACGGGAAGTTGCGCAGGTAGCTCAGGGAGGAGTAGCCGGTGCCGAAATCATCCATCAGCAGCTTCACCCCCAGTTTCTTCAGCGCCAGCATGATTTCGAGGCTGTTCTCCGGGTTCCACAGGGTGGCGCTTTCGGTAATTTCGATCTCCAGCCGCGCCGGCTCCAGCTTTGAGTCCTCAAGCGCGGCGCGAACGCGATCCACCACCTGCCAGGATCTGAACTCTACGGCCGAAAGGTTAACCGAGACCGAGAGGCCGTCCAGCGACTGCCGGGCGTCGCGGCAGGCGGTTTTCAGCACCCAGTCGCTGAGCGGAACAATCAGCCCGGTCTCTTCGGCAAGGGAGATAAACTGATCCGGCATCAGCAGGCCGAGCTCCGGGTGATCCCAGCGGATGAGCGCCTCCACGGCGATGATCCGCGAGGAGTTGTGGCCGTAGCGCGGCTGATAAACCAGGCGGAACTGCTCTTTTTTAATCGCCTCGCGCAGGCCGTTTTCCATCTCCCGGCGCTGCACCACCTGCTCGGCCATTTCGGGGGTGTAAAACAGCCACTTATTGCGCCCGGTGCTTTTGGCTTTGTAGAGGGCGATGTCCGAGAAGCGCAGCAGATCGCCCGCATCGACGGCGTCCTGCGGCGCCAGCGCAATCCCGATGCTGGCGCCGATAAAGATCTCGTTGCCGTTAAAAAAGAAGGGGCGCGCCAGCTCGGCGATAATGCGTTCGCACAGGGTATCGATGTCCCGCGGATCGTGAATGTCGGAGATGATCAGGATAAATTCGTCCCCGCCCTGGCGCGCCACCAGGTCGTAGTCGCGGATGCAGTGGCGCAGCCTGGCGGAAACCTCATGCAGCACGGTATCGCCCGCGCCGTGGCCGAACAGATCGTTGACCGGCTTAAACTTATCCAGATCGAGGCTGAGCATCGCCAGCGGATGCGCCTGGGTGGGCTGCGCCCGCAGCTTGCCCTCCAGAAACTCGCGCATGCGCACCCGGTTGGGCAGGCCGGTGAGCTCGTCGTGCCGGGAGAGATACTCCACGCGCGCCTGCGCCTCCACTTCCAGGGTGACGTCGGTGGCGGTGCCGCGATAGCCGGTAACCCCCTCCGGCGTCACCACCGCCTTAATGGCAATGTGGCAGTAGCGCTGGTGCCCCATCGCCGAGAGGTAGCGGCAGTGCAGCAGGCGGCGATGGCCCGTCTGGCCGGGGAGGGCGATCCACTCCGCCAGCGACTGGTTTTCTGCCGCCATTAATTCGCCAATCGGGCGGCCGATCCACGCGGAGATGCTGTGCCCCGTAATGCCGGGAAAACGGTCCGAGAGCCAGGTAAAGCGCAGGGCGGTGTCGGTTTCCCAGATCCAGTCGGTGGTGGCCTCGGCCACGTCGCGAAAACGCCGTTCGCTGGCGGTGAGCGCCAGACGGCTCTGGGCCAGCAGGAAGGTGTTTTCATCGTACATGCGCGCCTTTTTAAGCGCGTTTCGTCCCAGCACCGCGCCGGGTATCCCGGTGCAAAGCGCCAGCAGGATCAGCAGCGGCAGGATATAGCGCAGCAGCTCCCGGCCCGGATCTTCGCTTTTCCACTCGAAGGTCACCTGCTGGCCATCGATGGGCAGGGTTGCCACCCCGCGCCGTCCGGCAAGCTTTGGCGCATCCTTATGCTGCACCCGGGTCTGGGCGATGCCGTACTCGTCGCCCAGCGCGGCTAATTTATGCGCATCCAGCAGGTCAACAAAGATAAGCGTAGAGGCCGGGCCGGACACCTCGGGGATACGCGCGTCGTCGCCGGTGGTGATGCGCGCCGCCGAGACCAGCGCCGGATGGCCGTTCTGCATCACCACCGTACTGGAGACCGGCACGGCGTCCGGCCTGTTCAATTTCTGAATCAGGTCGGGCATGGGATCCTCTCCCAGCCATGCCTTGAGAGAGCGGGTCACCAGCTTGCCGTCGATCACGCTGTAGCGGGTCTGCCCGCTGCCGTCCAGCACGAACACCCCTTCATATTCAAAATCGCGCCACAGCGTGGCGCCCATATTCTGGCGGGCGTAGGCCCAGTCGGTATCCACCCTGGGATGAAGATGCTGGTAGGCTTCGCCCCACCAGGCATAGTCTTTGATGTGGGTAGTAAGAGTATCAACGCGGTTAGCGATCGCCTTTTTTAGCAGCATTGCGCTGTGGTTATCAGCATCCTGATTGATGTTGTGCGCTATGGTCAGCAACGCGATGATGGCGATGATAAACAGCACGGCCAGCAGCGAACCCATCAGCAGCAGGGCGCGTTTGATAAAGGAGGCCGTCCTTTCAGGCTCAACATCCGGGCCGGACAGGTCATCGTTGACAAAGAATTTATGCATCATTTACCCACTCTCTCCGGCTTTTTCCGATCCGGTCTGGTTTATTATCGACCTGTTCTGGCGGGGCTTGATTTCAAACAGATAAATTTCAAGATAGCCGATTCTGCCGCTAAAAGAAGTAGATGAGATACCTATTACCGGCAAATAGCTGTCAAATGTGACGAAGGCTACGTAAGCGCTGGCAATAGGCCGACGATATATCCTCTTTTTTTACCGACCGCCGGGCGGATGGCCAATAAATCACCACCAGGCCACGCTGTCCGCCATTATCCCATGCGGTTCCCGTCAGGGATCTATTGTTGCGTTTTTCCATTTGCGCGCTGTTGAAACCTTATTTCTGAACTTTATAGCCGGACAGCGGGTCGGGCTTTTTCGCAGGGTTATTGGCCATCTTAAAATAGCCGATTGTTAATTTCCTGCCGTGCTGTTCGCTATGGCATGAATACTCCCGGCGATGGAAGATTGCCGCTTTTTCACCGCTGGCATAATTATTAATTTATCAAAAATTGAGGGGGAAACCCTTTCAGGCAGGATTAATATTAATTGATAGCGTGGTTTTATCTTAATGTGATTCTCGTAACTACTTGATTTTTAACATTTAAACTCTTAAGTAATTTATTAATAAAACGTCATTCGAATTAATGCAAAAGCTGCTTTATCTTTAAATAAAGAAAATTTCATTATCGAAAATCAATAACGCAAACATTTAGGATTTTTATTACATATACTGAAGAACAATCCCAATTGAAACAATGTGGTTATTTTATTTAAAATTTGTGCATAGCTTGTAAGAAATATGGGTGATGGATAGCGAGGTATAATCAGCGTTTTTAAAAACATGGAGCACCCTATTGAGTTCAATACTGATTTTAAGTGATGACTTTATCTTCAGTGAGGCCATAACGATTTTACTTAAAGAGGTGAAATCAGATGTCAGCACGCAGATGAACAAGGACGCGGTGACGGATATTTACTTTGTCACTTACAGGGGGAATGTTGATCGCGCTTTGGCCGCTAACCAATGCCGTGCATTAATTGTGAACATCCATGATAATCTGAACGCCAAAACCATCAGCCTGCTCAACCGAATCAAACGTGACTATCCGCTGATTCGCGTAATGGTATTTATTAATGAGCATTTTGATTATCAAAACCCATTTATTCCTATTTTAATGCCGGTCTGCGATATCCTGGTTAACCGTTACGAAAGCATTCCGGGGATAAAGCGTAACCTGACGCAGTTAGGTTTACTTATGCAGCGGCGGCCAACGCGTATATTAAACCGGTTTTCGCGTACCGGACGAGTCATGCTCAACAGTAGCGGGTCAATGTTTTCGGAGTTATCGAAGAGGGAACTTGAGGTAATAAATTATCTGGCGCAGGGGAAAAGCCCGGCGGAAATTGCTGAAGAGTTATATATAAGTCCTAAAACGGTATATACCCACAGACACCGCATTTATGCCAAGCTGGGTATCAGAAATATTATCGAGCTGCATAAAATTATGCGCATCAGCGCCATTATTTAATAACTCGGCTATTCGTCAGCTTCATCAACCGCACCTCCGTTAACGGCAAATAACAGCCAGGGAGGTTTTATTTAGAAGGATACTATCAATGAAACACGCCGTTCCTTTAGCCTTATTATTTTGCAGCGCCACCGCTTTCGCCAGCGACGGCACTATCACTTTTACCGGCTCTATCACCGATACGGCCTGTACCATTTCCACCACTGACGTGACGGTGGATTTCGGCACGGTTGCCGCCAGCGCCTTTGCGGCAAAAGGTGACTCCACGGGGGGCCGTGCATTTCAGCTGACGCTGACCAACTGCCCGTTTGAAAGCGCCACCGTCCGCTTCGACGGCAACGCCGATGCGGAAGGCAAACTGTTTAAGGTTGATAGCGGGACGGGTAAAGCCAGCGACGTGGGTATTGCGATTTACGACGCCAATAATTTGCAGGTATTGCCCAATACCCCTTCCAGCGCCTATACCCTGTCAAAGACCGCGGCCAATACGCTGAATTTCTCAGCCAAACTGCAATCTACCGCGGCCACCGTAACCGCCGGTGATATTTCTGCGACCTCTAATTTTACCATCGTCTATCCATAATTTCGGAGCTGGTGATAAGCCAGCTCTTTCACTGCGATTAATCCGCTCTGGAGAACAGTAATTGAAATTATTAACTTCGCTGTTGCTGATTATATCCTGCATACATCCAGCCCTGGCGGGTATAACCTTAAGCGCTACGCGCGTCATTTATGATGCAAGCGCAAAAGAGGCAGCTATTACTATTAGCACGTCCGGGGAAAATCGTCCCTATCTTGTCCAGTCGTGGCTGGAAAATAGCGATGGCGGCGATGCTCCATCCCCTTTTGTTATTACGCCGCCGCTTTTTAAGCTAATGCCGGATACCAGCTGGCAAATACGCATTACCAAAATACGCGATACGCTGCCGCAGGATCGCGAGGCGCTATTCTGGCTCAACGTAAAAGCTATTCCCGCCGCGGACAGCGATGAGCGTAACCGTATGCTTATTGCCACCAAGAGCGTAATGAAACTGATCTGGCGCCCCGCATCATTAAACGCGGCGGCGGCGGCCGATGCGGTGAAGCAGATTAGCGCCGAAGGCAATGGACAAACCATTACGCTGCGCAATCCGGGCCCCTATTTTATCAATATCGGTTCACTGCGGGTAAATGGCCTGCCGGTAAAGACGCCGGGCTATATCGCCCCCTTCGCCACGCATTCCATTGCTCATCCCCAGCGGCAGGGAAGGCTGGAGATCCAGGCGATAAATGATTACGGCGGTTTAACTCCGGCGGTCACGCTTGATTTCTAATCATCAGGTAAATATGGACGTTGAAGATGAGAGTAAAAAAGCTGGTGTTTTTGCTGACCTGGGGCTGCACGCCGCTGGCCGCCCATGCCGATCTCTATTTTGATACCAACGCGTTAGATCTCTCTGACGAGCAGAAGCAGCAGCTTAATCTTCAGTCGTTTAGCGATCCTGAAACCGCCTCCACGGGTGCCTGGGAGGTAGAGGTAGTGGTTAACGGCGTGGCTACCGGGCGGCGCACCATCACCTTCGACGCCTGCGGTAAAAAACTGTGCGCCCGCTATTCACCGTCGCTGCTCTCCGAACTGGGGGTGCGTACCGAACAGTTCCCCGCACTGGCCGCGCTGCCGGCCGGGCAGCCGCTGACGGACATTGAGCGCTATATTCCCCACGCCACCAGCCAGTTTGATCCGGCACGGCAGCAGCTGCTGCTTTCGGTGCCGCAGGCGGCGCTGAAGCCGATGATTCGCGGCGACGTTTCCCCCGCGCGCTGGGACGACGGCCTGCCGATGCTGTTTACCAGCTACAACCTCAACGGCATGGCGTCGCGCTACCGGGAGAGCACCGAGCGCTCGCAATATCTCAACCTGCGCAGCGGCGCCAACCTCGGTCCCTGGCGCCTGCGCAACTACAGCTATTACAGCCACGATAACCATAGCGGCGACCGCTGGCAGAGCATGCAGACCTGGCTTGAGCGCGATATTCGGGCGCTTCGCTCGCGCCTGACGCTGGGCGAAAGCGCCACCGCGGCGCTGGTCTTTGACAGCTTTAACTTCAGCGGGCTGATGCTGGCCTCGGACGACGGCATGCTGCCGCAGAGCCAGCAGGGCTTTGCCCCCATTATCCGCGGCATCGCCGTGAGCCACGCGCAGGTCGAGGTGCGCCAGAAGGGCAATATCATCTACCAGACGTGGGTGCCGCCCGGCGCGTTCGAGATAACCGATCTCTTTCCCACCTCCTCAAGCGGCGATCTGAACGTCACCATCCGGGAAGAGGACGGCAGCGTCCGCACCTTCGTGCAGCCGTTCTCATCCGCACCGGCGATGGTGCGTGAAGGCCAGCTGAAATATGCCCTGACCGGCGGCAAATACCGCAGCGATTACCCCTGGGCTACCCGGCAGCAGTTCGTGCAGGGCGAGATGGTTTACGGCGTGCTGAACGCCACCACCCTGTACGGCGGCGTGACGGGCGCCGAACACTATGCCGCGGCGGCCATCGGCATTGGTCAGGGGCTGGGCGAGCTGGGGGCGGTCTCGGTCGATGTTACCCATGCACAAAGCCGCTTTTCCGATCGGGATGAGGCTAAAGGCAGCTCGCTGCAGTTCCGCTACAGCAAAAATATCACCGCCACTGATACCACCATGACCCTGGCGGGCTACCGCTACTCCACCGCCGGCTATTACAGCTTTGAAGAGGCCAGCGAGGCCTGGCGGGATGGCGGTTCCCGCCGGTATGGCCAGCCGAAGCAGCGCATGCAGATGATCCTCAACCAGAGCCTCGGCGAGTGGGGCGGCCTCTCTTTGTCGGCGTATCAGCAGAACTACTGGCGCGGCACCGGCAGCAAAACGCGCTCCCTGACGCTCGGCTACAACGTCAACATCGCCGGGGTGGGGGTGTCGCTCAGCTACAGCGATAACCAGACCCGCGGGCGCGACGGCAGCGACAGGATCGCCTCGCTTAACCTTTCGCTACCGCTCAACCGCTGGCTGAGCCCGAACAACACCGCGCTGCTCAGCTACAGCCAGACGCACGCCCGCAGCGGGCGGAGCCAGAACCAGGCCACCCTGTCGGGCACCGCGCTGGACGATCGCAACCTGAACTACGCCCTGTCGCAAAGCTATGCCGACGATGACCAGACCGGGCACAGCAGCGGCAGCGCCGCCAGCCTGCGCTACACCGGCAGTAAAGGGGTGGCCTCCGTGGGCTACTCCACCGAATACGGGCAGAGCCGGCGCGTCAACTACGGGCTGCAGGGCTCGCTGCTGCTGCACCCCTACGGCCTGACGGCAGGGCAGGAGCTGGCGGAAGGCGGCGCCAGCGCGCTGGTGCATGCCCCCGGCGGCGGAAATCTAAAAGTGAAGAATGCCACCGGCGTCTCGACCGACGGTGCCGGGAACGCCATCGTGCCGTGGCTTACCGTCTACCAGGAGAACATCATTCCGATCGATGCCCAGAGCGCGGCGGACGACGTGGAGATTGGCAACACCCTGCAGCGGGTGGTGCCCAGCCGCGGCGCGCTGGTGCTGGCGGAGTTTAAGCCGCAGCGCGGCAACAGGCTTTACGCCCGGCTGCTCTGGCAGGGGAAAAACGTCCCCTACGGCGCGCTGGTGAGCGCCGGCGGCTCGCATAGCGGCATCGTTAACGAGCGCGGCGAGGTCTACCTCAGCGGGCTGGACGACAGCGTGGCGCTCAGCGTGACCTGGGGCAGCGGCAAGGGCTGCGCGGCATCCGCCGATCTCAGCCTGGTTAAAAAGGTTAACGGCATCGCCATTATGGATCTCGAGTGCAGGACGAATTAAGGAGTGATGATGAGAAGATATGCTTTATATGCGGCGCTGGCGGGGCTGGCCTGTAGCGCGACCAGCGCGCTGGCCACCTGTACGCTGCAAAACGGCGCGAAGGCGGGAAGCGTCTCCATCTCCTTTTCGGCGGAGACCTTCGATCCCGGCGTCAGCGCCGGTACGCAGAAGCAGACGCGGGCAATCAGCAACGGGACCATGGCATCGGCGATGGGAATTACGTCGTCGCAGCGCATCACCGCCTGCAACGGCGGAGAAAACCTGATGATAACCGACAGCGCCTATACCGTGCGGGCGGGCTACTCCCCCGGTAATACCGGCTATATAGAGACGGGGATACCCAACCTCTATATGTATATTGTTTATACTCCCGGCACGGCGACGGGGATCCTTTTTCCGACCACCGCGGGGGCGAGCTACAGCCGCCCGGCGAGCACCATCAACAGCGGAGCCGGACGCTGGGTTGATATCGGCAATGCCACCGTCTATTTGTATCAGGCGGGAAGGATATCCCAGGGCGGCGAAGTGCCTGCGGGGCTGCTGGCCCGCTGGCGCACTTCGGACGGGGTTAACCTGGTCGACATCATGCTCAACAGCTTTGTCGTCAACGTCAAAGGCTGCTCGGTAATCAATAAGACGCCGACGGTGCCTCTGGGGGAGGTTCACGTTTCCCATTTCACCGGCGTGGGCAGCAGCGCGGGGAGCAAGGATTTTTCGCTGGATATGGACTGCGACTCCAGCATCAAGCCGACGGTAACCTTCACCGGCGTGTCGACCTCTGGCGGAACTGTGCTGCCGCTGGATAATGCGGATGCCACCACCACCGCGAAGGGAGTGGGCCTGGAGCTGCTGCACGGGCAGAATAAGGTGACGCTGGGTGAGGCGCTATCGCTGGGCACCACCGTCAGCGGCGTGAACAGCTACGGCTTTACGGCCCGCTACGTGCAGACGGAAAGCAGTATTCAGGCCGGAGAGGCCAACGCGACGGCAAACTTTACCATTAACTACGAGTAATGATGCTGAGAATAAGGGCGGGCCTGCCTGATGATAATTCGTGCCCGATGCGCTACATAAAAAATTGCGCGATCAGAATAAGCATCAGCAGGGCATTAAATATCAGCAGCGTATAAAGAAGGCGTAATGACAAGGTGATGACGGGCTGATTATTTTGCCCCGTCGGGGTTGCAGTTTCATTATCTGATTCAGACGTGATTTCTTCGATGGGCGACACGGAAAATTGCGGGCACAGCTGAAATCCTTTTCGCGGAACGGTGATGATAGCCTCTTCTTTAATTCCCGCTTTTTTAAGACAGCTGCGGAGCTGGTAAATATGTTGATGCAGCGTGTTATTACTGATCCACTTCCCCCGATCGCCCCATATCTGACGGCTAAGATAAGGATAGGCGCAAAGATCGCCTTGTTTGTTAATCAACAGCTTAAGGCAGCTGCTGGCAGGTTTGCTAAGCGCAATCCTGCTGGAAAAACAGCGCGAGGTAGAGAGCAGGCCGGAGACGGCATTAAAATAGACCCGGTTGTTCAGCAAATAGACATCTTTCATGATAATTCCTTTTAATCATTACAAAAGTTGCGTAATGAAATTATATACAAATTAATGAAGCTGGCCGGGCTGTTTTGAAAAGTTTACATAGATTCATGTTTGATAACATAAGCGTGGGGCGGGGAATAAAGGGGCATTTGCGGCGGGGGGCTATTATTCCGTGCGGTATTTTTGCCGCCAGGCTTATTTGACGTTGAGGATAACCTTGAGGGGACTTGATAGCCCGGCATACAGAAGTGTCAGGGGCGAGGGCGTTTGCAGGATCCGTGCGGAAAGAAAGGTGAACGATGCAAAAATAGCCATTTAGTGCATAAGGCCATTGACGCCTTAGCGCGTTAGATCTAGTCTTTTGCCCCGTGGTTACGCTCGTAACCGGCGTCTCAGGGCCGATATAGCTCAGTTGGTAGAGCAGCGCATTCGTAATGCGAAGGTCGTAGGTTCGACTCCTATTATCGGCACCATTTACTTCAATTAGTTATCTTGTATTCAATTAAGCCACCTTCTCCTGTTAAGTCGTATCTGTGACATTGCAACCAATAATCGTGGCAGTTTTGCCCTTGTGTTTGGCCGGATAATTATCACTTTCGCCGCTTTAAACGATGGGGTAGGGATGTTTATTTTCTAATCACGGCATTTTGTGCCTAGTATAATCCTCTCCTGTACGGCAAGAATCACGATCCGACTATAGCCAAAATGTAAAGGGCTGATGCAATTATCTGTTAAGGCTGAGCTTTTGACAGTAATGACGGAAAGTAGGACAGGCCTTAGCCGATTATAGTTTGGTATGAGTTAACAGGTAACGCGAGGAGGCAGTATCAGCCGGGCCGCTTCAGAAAACTTCAGGCTCGGTAACTCGTGAAGTACGGGGGCAAATATTAAATTCTCTCTTAGCAGCCATGATCATAGAAAGAGTAACGAATATCTACCTGATGGTTGATCAGGAACATCCGCCTGCTAGCAATTCAACTGCATTGTCAATAATTGTCTCCCGCCGGCACCGCCAGCGGGCATGTTGGACTGCGCGCCTTTTAACCTACTGTTGTATCAAACAAATTTTATATGATAAGGATATTTTCCTTCTCTAATAAGAACTAATTGCTTGAATATAATTCTTGTATCTTTGCTGGATTAGCAAAAAATCTCGCAGGATAAGCATTGGGGTAATTCGTTTCAATATAATCTTCAGTAGAGTCAATCAATTGCGCTAAATCAGCAGTTAACTTTGCTACATCTGGAGTCAACTGATCGTTACTTGTGTTTAAATTAGGAACTGTATTTAATAGAACGGAGGCATAATATCTATTGCCATGAGTTATTATTAGATGGCGTCTGCTATGAGTAGATTTATCTGTAGCAGATAAAGTTACATTGATGGCTCTTTCAATTACTCTAAAATGACTAACAGCATTTATTAATTTTGTGCCGCTCAATCTTGGGTTGAATAATGTTCTATAAAGGGTGCCGTCGAAATTTTCAAAGAATCTCCCTCTATTAGATTTTAGTGTTGCAACAATCGTACTGTTTTTACTTAAACAGGCGAGAGCATTCAATGCTTCGTCGAGATCAATCACCTTTGAGTTTGTTTGCGAGAAATCTTCGTCCGTTCTCAAAAGTTGATACTGATAACCCTCTAAAACCAGTTCCCTTGCAAGGCGATGTTGATCGGGTTGCTGTGAAGCAAAGTCCCTGCCCAGCACTCTATTTTGAAAGTTATTTGCCCTTGTTATTGAATTAGAAATAATATTATCTTCATCGTTTCTCACCTCAATAAAACGGGCAGGAATTTTTACTTGATATATATTATCACCAAGTGAGTCCATAATAGTCCCTATGCTGCTCACTGTCTGCGCACCGTTGATGATACTTATATCTTTAAAGTCAAAAAAACCGCGCTCTGCCCCTGAAGCAGCATTTCGCCTGTGTGGTATGGCTTCATTTACTAAAATTGTGATTCCGTTATTATAAAACCAAAACATTTCAGGGTTTTCTGATACAGACTTTTTTATTTCCTCATTAACGTCTGTTTTTCCTAGCATGTTTCGAATATTTTTCGTGAAAAGTCTAGTTCCATATTGTTTCCACCAATTACCTACCTGATCACCAGAGAGTGTTCCATAAAATGCTTTATAAGGCTCATTTAAATATCCATAGCGCTCAACTTCTACACCTGATAAATCTATTTTTCCTCTGGAGCCAGTTTGTAACCAATGAACAAGATCTTCAGATGATACTAAATGAACTTGAAAACCCCATTCTTCCTTAGGTAACTCTTCAGAAGTGAAGGATGCTGCATTTAGCTGGCTTTGCCATTCCTGCATATCTCGCAATACTTCCTCTGAGGCTCCTTTTTTACCAGTATGGGTCATGGCAAAAATGAATTTATAATCAAAAGAGTTAATAGCTGTACTAATATCTGAGTTTTTATCCTGAAGTATTTGGTCAAATAATTCATAACGCTCATTTTGGAGTTTTTCGCAAGCATCTTTGAAACACATGAAATCAGCTTTTGTCCATGTGCCATTACCAGCTTGATTAAATTTCGACTGGACGACAACAACTATTTTCTCACTATGATTCACCACTATACCGTCAATGCCACCATCATCACTGCTATCACACACCGATTCGCCAGCATGTTTCTCATCTACGCCGCCTAGTTGGTACATTGTAAACGCTGCTAGAGCTCTGCTTGCCATTTTAGTGTTATAATCTTGTTGGCTTGGTTGACACTCACGTTTATGAATATGGGTTTCAAACCTTTCTCTTAAACCACTTCCCAATCTCTGCGCTATAACTTGCGCTGTTGCCGGGGCTGCGACAGCATTGTCTTCAACACGAATATCTACGACGAAAGCCATTTCTTTTTCCTTTGAGTATTCTTTTCAGCTGTGATGGAAAAGATTGCACGTTCTAAGCTAAAATTTCCATAGCTATACTCAAATTTTGAGTGGTTGCAGTATGATTCACTGCCTAACAAAGTACTCAGATGTGCTGTGTTGAGCTGTTTCCGTTTTTGCTGAGAGTCTATAGCGCATATATCTAGCCTTAGAATGACAATTTTGAGCCCCCTCCCCAAGGTATTGCACTGGTTTTAGATCACATGCGCATAGCCCGCGCTCAGGATATGTCGTGCGATATGGCAACGGCTCTCACTTATTCTTGGTTTTACATGAAAGTAAGAAACCGTGGTCCGTGGGATTACAAGCAAAACCACCCCGAATTAGAAAACTTTGGTAATTTCCATTATGGGGCAGTTGGCTACGCTGCAGGGATACCGGCGAAAATCCTGTTAATGGGCGCTGGCTTTGCGCAGGAGAGAGCGAAAACCAACAGGAAAGAATGGGGACACTGGTATCAAACCCTCCCTATGGGGACGACCCACGCGATCGGTATTGGATTAGACAGGGAATAGATTATGCCCGCAAGATCGGTTATTAAAACGCTGCATTACATGCTTACAGCGGTCTTATTACTGCTTGTTAGCGGTTATGCAGCCTATCACTATTTTTTCAACACGCCACCTCACGACATCTTTATCAGTAAAAAAAAGTTGTCAGATAGCGTCTGGTTATACGTCACGAAATATGATGAGGGAAACGCTACCGTTTCGGACATTTACCGCTTTTACCTCGACAAAGACGAAGGAAACGCTGACGTAATGGAGTTTCTGAAAGATCGCTCCCCTTTTCTTGAGACAAACACCAACTCCGTGACGGCTACTGCCTACGGGAACACGGTAAACGTGAAAGTAACCGGAAAGATTTATAACTTCACTAACTCAGATTTGTTTTACGCAGGCGGGATAGCCGTTATGCCCGTTATCAACCTGGTGGCATACGGCACTAGAAATTAATAAAAAGTGTTATAACAAACGCCGTACTCCATAAAAACCGAGCAGCCCAAAGGCTGCTCGTATCAACGCACTCTAAAACCATGCATTACCTACCCAAAACCCTTCCACAAACATACCTAACTTATTTTGATATCATCCAAATCGATATCTTCCTCTTCAGGATCGTTATTAATAATCACATCCCGAGGAACGCCTTTTTTGATCACGGCATAGACGGTCGCTGTAACCACTATATTAACCAGCAATGCCATAACACCAGCCATAGGATGAGACATGGTAGGGATCATCAACACGCCGCCAAAAGGTACCGTGGCATCAGCGCCATAGACCATGGTGATTGCCCCGCCGCAGGCGCCGCCGATTGCCGCAGCGCTAATACCGCGAACGATATCGTTCATGACGATAGGGATAGAGCCTTCAACGATATTGACCACCCCCATAGGAACCGCCGACTTTAACATCTCGATCTCTTCGTTGTTATAGATGTTTTTGCGAAGCAGTTTGGCGATGAAAAATGCCAGCCCAAAACCGATAGGCGTTGCCGTGTTCACGAGCTGAAGGGCGGTGATTGGCTCGTTAATTCCCTGGGCCTGAAGGGTTAAAACGAATGCGAAACAGGTTTTATTGATGGGGCCGCCAAAGTCAATGATACACAACGCCCCAATAACGGCACCTAACAGTAAATTAGATGAGGTCCCCATACTTCTCAGGAAGGATGTAAGCGCCTCGGTAAAAATACCAATAGGCGTACCTATGATATAGACCATGATCAGGGCGCTGAGAATGGATGCAAAAAAGGGCACAATCAGGGTAGGCATCAACCCCCGGGCCCAGCCGGGAACCTTCACATTTTTAATGATGGCAAGCGCGATATAGCCGGAAATGTAGCCGCCGATCATGCCACCTATAAAACCGGCCCCGATGGCATTCGCCGCCAGACCTACAACAAAACCTGGGGCAATACCGGGCTTGCCCGCGATCGAGCCGGAAATGCCGATAGCAATCACGACGGGCAGTAGTCCGAGCGCTTTGGCCCCCATGGTGGCAAAGGCCTGCCAGATATCAAACTGACCCGGTACTAATGCGTCCTGAACCGTACCCCCAAGGCCCATACCGATGGCGATAATAAATCCGGCGCCGCAGACAATAGGAATCAGGTATGAGATAGCCGTCAGCAGATGCCCCTTAGGGTTAGCTGCTTTCCATATTTCTTTTATATTCATAAATTACGCCCTTTAATTTATTCAGGATACGCACAGGTAAAAGTTATGAATTTACTAGCTCACCGAGTTTCTCAATAAGCTTATTCGGGGATTTAACGGCCATTTCCGTGGGTACTTTAACGACTTTCTTTCCGGCGAACCGTTCTTCACCAGACACTGCAACGTCGGCGGCTAACAGGACGATGTCGGCCTGAGCAATTTCCTCAGCGGTTAATGCGTTCTCAATACCTATTGTGCCCTGGGTTTCAATTTTGACATTGTGCCCGGCCTTTTTAGCGGCCATTTCAATTTTCTTTTGCGCAATATAGGTATGTGCAATACCTACGGTACAGGCCGTAACGCCAACAATATTCATAGCTGTTCTCCGGGTTTAATTAATTGCTAAAACAGAGGTAATAAGTAATTTATGCGTTAATGCCTTCATCTTCAGCGCTCAAAAGCGCGATGATTTTTTGCGGATCGTTTTCTTTCAGCAGTTCTTCTATTATCTCCTCATCCGCCAGCGAGCCTGAGACCTGCGATAACAGGCGGATGTGGGTCGCATTTTGATCCACCAGGCAGACGGCGAATAAGATAATGCAGCGCACATCGCTACCGTCCATCGTTTCCCAGGGAATTTCATACTGGGTTCGGCCAATGGCCAGCGCTGTACGGGCTACGCCTGAGGATTTACCGTGCGGGATCGCAATATGATTTTCAAAACCGGTGGAACCCTGCTCCTCGCGTAGCCAGACGTCTTGCAGAAATTGCGCTTTATTAGTGATAGCCCCATCACGCACCAGTAAGTCGGTTAACTCCTCAACGGCTTCTTCTTTGCTTTTAGCCATCAGGTTTAATTTGATATTTTTTACATTAAGTACATTTGAAATATCCATAATTGACCTTTGTTAATATAGATTTATGAGTGATGACCAGCATTCGTGGATACCATAAATAAAACGCATTCACAGGCATGCAACGAGCCGCCGTGAGGGCGCTCCGAATATAGTGGGGTTACAGCGTCCTCAACCGAATAAATCAAAAAGAGAAAAGAGACAGACCGGTTAAATAGACTCTTTGCCCGTAAAATGAATTATTACGGCTGAGCACGCTGCAATTTTCAGGCAGCGACTTCCCGCTGGTAGATATCGACCATTTTATCCCAGGCGTCGCTGACGTTATCCGCCAGCGAGAACAGGCCCGAGGTGCCCACAATAAAGACGTCAACGCCGGACCGGGAGATAATATTGAAGGTTTTCTCGTTGCAGGAGCCGTCAATTTCGGTCAGGTAGTGGTAACCATTTGCTTCGCGCATGGCAATCAGCTGCTTGATTTTATTCAGTGATTCCGGAATAAACTTCTGCCCCGCGTAGCCTGGGTCAACCGACATCACCGTCACTTTATCCAGCAGATGCGCGTACTCTTTAATGGCATCCGCCGGGGTTGCCGGGTTGAGCACCACGCCGCAGCGGCGACCCGCATCTTTAATCTGGTTCAGCAGACGGAAGATTTTGTTATTCGCCGTCTCCGGATGGAAGCTGATAATATCGGCCCCGGCATCGATGCACATCGGAATAATGTCTTCCGGGTGGTTGACCATCAGATGCACATCAATAGGCACATCGGTGATTTTCTTCAGGTTCTCAATAAAGAAGGGTGACAGCGTTATATTCTTCACATAGCTGCCGTCCATAATATCAACGTGATAAAAATCAGCCCGGTCGTTCATCGCCGTAATCTGCTCTCTGAACTGGGTTAAATCCATACACATCAACGAGGGCGAAAATTTAGCTGCCATAACTTACCTCCAGGAGAATCAATTAGTTAAAAAGTGACACGACGTGCCCAAGGATGATGCCAACCACGCCGAAGTCCGAATCGCCAAAGGTGGTGGACGCAAAGCCGAGGTCGCCCATCAGCGGCAGCAAAATTGCGGGCAAGAATGAAATCAGCAGACCCTGTGCGAATGCACCCATCACCGCGCCGCGGCGTCCGCCGCAGATGTTGCCGTAAACGCCCGCCGTCGCGCCGCAGAAGAAGTGCGGTACCAGGCCGGGAACAATAACGCTTAAGCCAAAAAGCGGGCAGAGGAACATGCTCACCAGGCCGGCGGCAAAGCTCGACAGGAAGCCGACGATCACCGCGTTAGGGGCGAACGGAAAGACGGTAGGGCAGTCGAGCGCTGGTTTAGCGTCTTTCACCAGCTTGTCGGCGATGCCTTTAAAGGCCGGGACAATTTCGGCAATAATCATGCGCACGCCCGCAAGGATGATCCACACGCCTGCGGCGAAGGTGAGCGACTGAATAATGGCGAAGATAATAAAGTTCTGACCATTACTGATGCTGGTCTCGACAAACTCTTTGCCCGCGACCAGCACCAGAATCACAAACAGGATCATCATCGTCAGGGAGATGGCGACCGAGGAGTCACGCAGGAAGTTGAGCGACTTCGGCACCTTCAGCTCTTCAATCGACGGGCTGCCTTTACCGACCGCTTTCCCCACCAGCGCCGATAGCAGATAACCGATTGAGCCAAAGTGGCCCAGCGCCAGGTCATCAGTACCTGTTATTTTGCGCGTGAAGGGCTGCAGAATGGCCGGGGAGACCACCATCATGATGCCGAGGATCACCGCCCCTACCATGACCACCCAGAACGGCGTCAGGCCGCCGACGGAGAGGATGACGGCCAGCATCGCCGACATATAGAGCGTGTGGTGCCCGGTCAGGAAGATGTATTTCAACGGCGTAATGCGGGCAAGAACAATGTTAAACAACATCCCCAGCACCATGATCATCGCCGTCGCGGTGCCGTAGTTTTGCTGCGCCAGCGCCGCCATGGCGTCGGTGTTTGGCACTACGCCCTGAATATGGAAGGAGTGCTCAAACAGCTGGCTAAAGGTTGTTAAGGTGGTGGCGATAATCGCCGCCCCGGATGTTAATATCACAAAACCCATAATAGTTTTGAGGGTTCCGGAAATAACATCGGAGAACGCTTTTTTCTGCAATAATAAGCCGATCAGGGAAAACAGACCGACCAGTATTGCTGGTGTACCCAACACATCATGAATAATAAACTGCAGCATAGAGTGACTCCGTAGGGCCGCAAATAATTAATCAGAGATTTTCAGAAAGGATTTCTTTAATCTTATTGTTATCCAGCAGATTAGATAAACCAAATACCCGTGCAGAATGGCTGGACAGATGTTCAGCAATATCTTTAGCGCTAAGAATAATATCGGCGCTTTCGCCTTTTGCCGACGTCAGATCGGTATGGGAAACCTCGGCCTCTTTATTCAGCTCCTTAATGATTTTTTTTACGTTCATTTCAACGATAAAACTGCTGCCTAAACCGTTACCGCAAACAATTAAAATCTTTTTCATCTTTACCTCATTAGCCGTTGATAACGGTTTGAATTGCTTCCATTGATGCTGCGTTCAGCAGCGCTGAGAGACGGTCTTCATCGCTAAAAATCTCCGCCAGGGCGGTAATCATATTAATGTGCTCATCTCCTGACAGCGCGCACAGCATAATCACAACGTAAATAGGGTCATTCTCATCCGCGTCAAAAGAAACGCCCTGCTTAATATGTAAAAGCGATAAACCATTTTTAATTGCCCCTTGCTCCGGACGAGCGTGTGGCATCGCCAGGCCGGGCGCTAAAACATAATAAGGTCCCAGCTCCCGGTGGCTGTTAAAAATAGCTTCAATATAGCCTTCGGTGATGGCGTTTTTCGCTAATAAGGGCTGGGCCGATAACGTAATGGCCTGTTTCCAGTCGCTAACTGAATCCACGATATGGATATTTTCCGCAGGTAGCCAGGTGGTAATCATAAATACCCCGATAGCGTTTAAAGTGAGTCTACTATAGAGGAATGCCTTCGCGGCTTACCGTGATCCGTATCCCAAAGTTAGCGCTAACATAGCAATAATGTTAAAATTACTGTTACCGCTAACTTGAGCGGCCATACTTATCATTACTTTGCAGTTGGGCAATGCGCAAGATGCTAAACATCATTACAATGTCTGCCCATACTGGCTAAAGGAGGACATCAGTGCAGACGTTACAAGCGGACGATAGCGGGCGAGAAAAACGCAGGAAAAACACCGGTAAAATTACCCTCGCTGAAGTTGCAAAACTGGTCGGCGTCAGCACGATGACCGTATCCCGCGCGTTACGTATGCCTGAAAAAGTGAATCCTGAACTGCGCACCCGCATCGAAGCGGCGGTGAGCGAGCTGGGCTATGTGCCCAACCTGCAGGCCCGCAACCTGGCTTCTGCCGACTCCAGCCTGGTGATGGGCGTGGTGCCCTCTTTCTCCTCCCCAGGCTTTCTTGCCGTCTCCGAAACCCTGCAGACCGTACTGGCCACCCAGGGCTACAGCATGATGTTTATCGAGTCCGGCCAGGGAGGGCAGAGCGAAGAGAAAGCCTTTGCGCAAATGCTCGCCTATAACCCGGCGGCGATCGTGCAGTTCAACATTGATAACATCAGCAGCTGTTCGCAGATGTTAATTAATACCGGCGTGCCGGTCGTTGAGATTGGCGCCATCAATCGCGAAGCAGAGTGGGTCAGCGTCGGCGTTGACTACGCTGCGGCCATCAAAAAGCTGGTCACGTCGCTCGTGCAGGCGGGATATAAAAACATCGGCCTGCTCTGCACCGCCTCCAATAACATTATGTTTCGCCAGGTGCTGAGCGGCTGGAACAGCGCCATGCTCTCGGTTAACCACTCCCCGCATCGCGTAGTTACGTCTCACCTACAGGCAGGCATTACCACCGGCCTGAACCTGCTGGGCGATATTCGTATTACCTGGCCGGAGCTGGACGCGCTGGTCTGTACCTCTGATGAAATTGCCTGCGGCTGCATTATGGCCTGCCACGGGGCAGGGCTGAAGGTGCCCGACTCCCTGGCGCTGGCAAGCCTGAGCGGGGGGACCCTTGCCGCCGTGTGCTCACCGGCCTTGACGGCGGTTGAGTTCCCGTGGAGTGAAACGGGAACGCTCGCCGGCAAAACCCTGCTTGATCTGCTGGCTGACAAACCGACCGACAAAGTCATTGAACTACCCTCGATCTTACAGTTTCGCGCCAGCACCCGAAAACAGTAATCCTGGTAAATATAGTGCTCTGCTGGCCGGGGCCGCCTTTCACTTCTCACGCCGCGCGATAACCGACAAGGCTCATCGGGCTTTGTATTGTCTACAATTAGTGTTCAACAAAAAATGGAGAACATACTATGACCAGCCAGTACAAAGTGACCTATCGCTACGTTGAAAACGGCCTGACGAAAGAGGATGACGAAATCATCGCTGCGGAAGAAGAGCCAACTCAGGAAGAGGTGCAGAAGAACGTCGATAAGCGGCTGCGCAGCGGGGTAGGCCCGGTCAGCATTGTCTCTATCGCGCCCTATCCCTGAGACGCGTTGGCTCAATGCCTGGATTGAGGCTGAATAGTCCCTCCCGATAAAAAAGAGCAGCCCTGAGGCTGCTCGTCACTACGTACTCTAAAAAACCCGCTCCGCTTACCCCGCGGCCGTCTCCCGCAGGTGCTTCTTCAGCTTGTGATATTCATCAATCACGTACTGTTCGGCGGCCTGCTGGTCGGCGATGGGCTCCACGCGCACGGCGCAGTACTTATACTCCGGCGTTTTGGTCACCGGGCTCAGGTTCTCCGTCACCAGCTCGTTACAGGCGCCGATCCACCACTGGTAGGTCATATAAACCGCACCCACGTTCGGTCGATCGCTCACCTGGGCGCGGGTGATGACTTTGCCCTTACGCGACGTGACCCACACCAGCGCCTCGTCCGCAATGCCCAGACGCGCCGCGTCGGCGGTGTTGATCTGCGCATAGCCAGGCTCGTCGGCCAGCGCCGCCAGGGCCGCGCAGTTGCCGGTCATCGAGCGGCAGGAGTAGTGGCCCACTTCGCGCACGGTGGAGAGCACCATCGGGTACTCCTCGGTGAGCTTGTCGATGGGCGCCACCCAGTCGCAGGTATAGAGCTGCCCCAGCCCGTTCGGAGTGGAGAACTTCTCTTTGAACAGATAATCCTGACCCTGATCTTCGTCCGACTCGTCCCGGCACGGCCACTGGATATAGCCCAGCTCGCCCATCTTCTCGTAGGTGGCGCCGTAGAAGTCCGGGCACAGATGGCGCAGCTCGTCCCAGATCTCCTGGGTATTGCTGTAGCGCATCGGATAGCCCATCCGGGTGGAGATCTCGCTGATGATCTGCCAGTCGGTTTTCAGATCCCACTTCGGCTCCACCGCTTTAAAGAAGCGCTGGAACCCGCGGTCGGCGGCGGTGTAGACCCCTTCGTGCTCGCCCCAGGAGGTGGACGGCAGGATCACATCGGCGGCGGCCGCGGTTTTGGTCATAAAGATATCCTGCACGATGACCAGCTCCAGCTCGTCAAACGCCTTACGCACGGCAGAGAGCTCCGCGTCCGTCTGCAGCGGATCTTCCCCCATGATGTAGGCGGCATGCACTTCGCCGTGCGCCACCCGGTGGGGCAGCTCGCTGATGCGATACCCGGTGTGGGCGGGCAGGGACGCCACGCCCCAGGCTTTGGCAAACTTCGCCCGGTTCTCAGGATCGTTGATGTACTGGTAGCCCGGATAGGTATCCGGCAGCGCGCCCATATCGCATGCGCCCTGGACGTTATTCTGCCCGCGCACCGGGTTAACCCCCGCGTACGGCTTGCCGAGGTTGCCGGTCAGCAGCGCCAGGCTGGTCAGGGAACGCACGGTTTCCACACCCTGGTAGAACTGGGTGACGCCCATCCCCCAGAGGATGGCCGCGTTTTCCGCCGCCGCGTACATGCGCGCCGCCTGGCGGATCTCAAGGGCGCTGACCCCGGTTATCGCCTCGACGGACTCCGGCGTATAGCCCTCGACGATCTTGCGGTACTCCTCGAACCCTTCGGTTCGCGCCGCCACAAAGGCGCGGTCGTAGAGCTGCTCTTCGATAATCACGTGCCCCATCGCGTTCAGCAGCGCGATGTTGGAGCCGTTTTTCAGCGCCAGGTGCATATCGGCAATGCGCGCGGTTTCAATTTTGCGCGGATCGCAGACGATAATCTTCGCCCCTTTGCGTTTGGCTTTAATCACCCGGTTCGCCACTATGGGGTGCGAATCCGCCGGGTTGTAGCCGAAAATAAAGACCATATCGGCATTTTCAATCCCGACAATGGAGTTACTCATTGCGCCGTTACCGACCGACTGGTGCAGACCTGCAACCGATGGGCCGTGTCAGACGCGCGCGCAGCAGTCGATATTGTTAGTACCGATGGCCGCGCGGGCAAATTTTTGCATTACATAGTTGGTTTCATTCCCGGTACCGCGCGATGACCCGGTGGTCATGATCGCGTCCGGCCCGTGCTTAGCCTTAATGGCGCTGAGTTTAGCCGCAACGTAATCCAGGGCTTCATCCCAGGAGACCGCCTCCAGCCTGCCGCCGCGCGTACGCCGGATCATCGGCGATTTCAGGCGCGGGGTCAGGATTTTGGTGTCGTTAATAAAATCCCAGCCGTAATACCCCTTCAGGCAGAGATCGCCCTGATTGGTTTTACCCATTGCCGCTTCAGCCTTGACGACTTTGCCGTTATTGACCACCAGGTTTATCTTGCAACCCGAGGCGCAATAAGGGCAAACCGTGACCACTTTCTTCATCGGTATGAACTCCCGTTCTTATTCATGTAGCCGGGATATGCATGAAGCGTGCCACTATAAAAATAACGATTAATATTCTGAAAAATAAAGAAAAAACAGGAGGGGAGGTAAAGGGCGCCGTCCGTTCGACAAAAATGACATGACGAACGGACAGCGGTGACGAGGGGATTAACGCACGACCAGCGCGTCGTAGCCTTTGCGGCGGTAGTTAATCAGCGAGATCAGCCAGCAGGCAACGAACAGGGCAACCACGATAAAGCCGGCGTTACCCAGGTTATCATTCAGGGCGGCCACGCCGTTCCACAGCCCGCCCTCGAGGCCGAGCTTGTCCGCCAGCAGGCCCAGCGCCTCCAGCCCACCGATAAACAGCGCTACCACTACCGAGGTGCCGGTGATGGTCATGTTGTAGTAGAGCTTGCGCTGGGGCTTGTTGAACGCCCAGCCGTAGGCGCCGACCATAATCAGGTTGTCGAGGGTATCGATCAGCGCCATGCCGCTGGTGAATAGCAGGGGGAAGACCAGGATCGCCCACACCGACATCCCGCTGGAGGCGCCGGCGGCGGAGATCCCCAGCACCCCGATCTCGGTGGCGGTGTCAAAGCCGAGGCCAAACAGGAAGCCCACCAGGTACATATGCCAGCTGCGGGTCACCAGGCGAAACGCCGGGCGGAACAGCCGGTTCATCACGCCGCCGCCCTCAAAGGTGATGGCGTCCGGCACCGGCTCGCCGCGCTTCATCTTGTTAAAGCTGCCCCAGACGTCGCGCAGGATAATCAGGTTCACCAGCGCCATCGCCAGCAGGAAAAAGGCCGAGACCGCGGTGCCGATGGTGCCGCCGGTGTCGTGGAACCACGCCATGTGGTGGCTGAAGGCAGTGGCGGTAGCGGCGATGGCAATCGAGGCCAGCACCACGATGCTGGAGTGGCCGAGCGAGAACCAGGCCCCCACGCCGCAGGGGCGTTTGCCCTGCTGCATCATCTTGCGGGTCACGTTATCGATGGCGGCGATGTGGTCCGCATCCACCGCGTGGCGCAGGCCGTAGCACCAGGCCAGCAGGCTTGCCGCCAGCAGCGACGGCGAGGCGTGAAAGAGATAAAACGCCGTTCCCCAGGCCACGATATTGGTCACGACCAGCGCCAGCATCAGCGCCACGGCTTTAGGATGATTATTGAAGTAGTGCATAAACATAGTCAGATCCAGATTCAGGAGAATGTCGCGGCAGCAATGACTGCCTGTCCAAATGCCACCGCCCCGTCCCCGGCGGGGAGCCGCTCGGGAAACAGGACGGTAAAATCACGTAGCCAGAACCGCAGGCGCGCCCGCAGCAGCCGGTTGTGCAGCACCCCGCCGCTGCACGCAATGGTAGAGATGTGGCGCTGGCGGGCGTGCTGCGCGGCAAGCGTCGCCAGGCCGTGTGCAAGCGCGTCGTGAAACGCCCACGCCCGCTCGGCGTCCGGGGCCTGCCAGGCCAGCCATCCGCGCCAGAAGGCCGCCAGATCCAGCTCGCCGTCGCGCACCGGCATGGCCAGCGGATGCGTTATTGCCGAAGCGCTCAGGGCCAGCGCCTCCAGCCGACAGGCGGCTTCGCCTTCGTAGCTAAGCTGCGCCGGAGCACAGCCTAGCGCCGCCGACACGGCGTCAAACAGCCGCCCGGCGGAGGAGGCCAGCGGCGCGTTCACCCCGCGCGCAATGGCCTTCGCCAGCGGCTGCCAGGGTTTATCCAGCAGCACGCTCGCCTGGGGCAGCGACTGCCACTCGGGGACAAAGGCCAGCCACTGGGCCAGCAGGTTGCGCCACGGCTGGCGGGCCGCCATGTCGCCGCCGGGCAGGGCCACCGCCGGCAGCCCGCCCAGCCGTTCGCAGTCGCGGTAGTTCACCCGCAGGCACTCCCCGCCCCAGAGCGCGCCGTTTTCACCCTGGCCGATACCGTCAAGAACCAGGGCAATAACGTCGCCGCCGTCGCGCGGCCAGCCGTGTTCGGCCATGCAGGCCGCCGCGTGGGCGTGGTGGTGCAGCACGCGCGCCTGCGGCAGGGGCATCTCTGCGCCGAGCTGGGTTGAGCGATAGCCCGGATGGGCGTCGGTCACTACCCGCTCGGGGGTAAACTGCCAGAGATCCTGCATCGCCGTCAGCGCCCGCCGCCACTGGGCCAGCGCGCCGTCGTCGTTGAGATCGCCCAGGTGCTGGCTCAGCACCGCCTGCCCGCCGCGCACCAGGCAAAAGGTATTTTTGAGATCCGCGCCGAGGCACAGCAGCGACGGGGCATCTTCAAAGCCGGGGGGCAGGGGGAGGGCATCCGGCACAAAGCCCCGGGAGCGGCGCAGCATCTCGCCGCCGGCGCGCACCACCGAGTCGTCCATGCGCTGGACGATATCGCGGTTATGCAGCAGAAAGCCGTCGGCAATCCCGGCCAGATCGCGCAGGGCCTCGTCGTTGGTGAGCGCGGGCGGGCGGCCGTTCAGGTTGCCGGAGGTCATCACCAGCGGGCGGTCCAGATCCTGCATCAGCAGATGCTGGAGCGGGTTGGCGGCGAGCATCACGCCCACTTCGTTAAGCCCCGGGGCCACCGCCTCGCACAGCGCCATACCGCTTTTCTCCACCAGCACGATGGGGGCGGCGGGGGAGCGCAGCAGCGTCTGAACCCCGGCGGGCAGGGCATCCGCCACGCGTGGCGGGATCATCACCGCCAGCGGCTTCGCCGGGCGGCCTTTGCGCGCGCGCAGGTCACTCACCGCTGTTTGGTTTTGCGCATCGCAGGCCAGGTGGAAGCCGCCCAGGCCCTTAATCGCCACGATCTCGCCGCGCTTAAGCGACGCCTCGGCGGCCCGCAGCGCGCTTTCTCGCTCCGCCCGCGCCTCGCCCGCCACCCAGCTCACCTGCGGCCCGCACGCCGGGCAGGCCACCGGCTGGGCATGAAAGCGCCGGTCGGCGGGGTTGCGATACTCCGCCCCGCAGGCCGGGCAGAGGGCAAATTCGGCCATGGTGGTGGCGGGGCGGTCGTAGGGCATCGCCCGGATGATGGTGAAGCGCGGCCCGCAGTGGGTGCAGTTGATAAAGGGGTAGCGGTAGCGGCGATGGCCCGGATCGTTCATCTCCGCGAGGCACGCCGGGCAGGTGGCGGCATCCGGCACCACCTGGGTGGCCATTTGCCCCTGCGCGCTGGCAATAATCGTAAAATCCTGCGGCAGCGCCGCCCAGTGCCAGGGCTGCTCGCTGACGTCGTCGATGCGCGCCAGCGGCGGGCAGCCGTCGGCAAGCTGGGCAATAAACGCCTGCGCGTCGCCGACCAGGCGCACTACCACGCCGCCGCCGTCGTTACGGACGTCGCCCTTCAGCCCCAGCCGCTGCGCCAGCTGCCAGACCCAGGGACGAAACCCCACCCCCTGGACTTTGCCGCGAATGCGCAGCCGCGTGCCGTTTTCACTCATCGCATCACTTCCTGAAATTCATTCATGCCGCCGGGGGGCAAGCCCCCGGCCGGCTGCCGTTAGCTGTCTACCGCCTCGCGCAGGCGGGATTTCATGGCGTTATAGGTTGTCAGAGCGTAATTTTCCGCCCAGTTCTGATCGGCTATGGCGTCGATCTTCACCGCGCAGTATTTGGTCTCCGGCGTTTTGGAGATGGGGTCGAGGTTGTCCTGGGTCAGCTCGTTGCAGGCCCCGATCCACCACTGGTAGGTCATGTATACCGCCCCTTTGTTGATCCGCTCGTTAACGTCGGCCCGGCTGATCACCTTGCCGCGCCGGGAGCTGACCCACACCAGCTGCCTGTCTTTAATGCCCGCCGCGGCGGCATCTTGCGGGTTCATCTGCACAAAGCCCGGCTCATCCGCCAGGGTTTGCAGCGCCGCGCAGTTGCCGGTCATCGAGCGGCAGGAGTAGTGCCCCACCTCGCGCACGGTGCAGAGCACCAGCGGATAGTCGGCGTCCGGCACCTCCGCCGGCCTGCGCCACTTCGCGGCAAAAAGCTGCCCTTTGCCGCTCGGGGTGTCGAAGCGGTTGCCCTCGTACAGCCAGGGCGTGCCCGGATGGTCGAGGGTCGGGCACGGCCACTGCACGTGGCCCATGTCGCCCATTTTTTCGTAGGTCACGCCGTAGAAGAGCGGGCAGAGCTCGCGCATCTCGTCCCAGATGTGCTGGTTATCGCGATAGTGCATCGGGTAGCCCATCGCAGTGGCGATCAGGCTGATAATCTCCCAGTCGCGCTTGACGTTGCCCTTCGGCTCGATGGCTTTTTCAAAGCGCTGGAAGCCCCGGTCGGCGCAGGTGAATACCCCCGCGTGCTCGCCCCAGGAGGTGGCGGGCAGCAGCACGTCGGCCATCTCGGCGGTTTTGGTCATAAAGATGTCCTGCACCACCACGAAGTCGAGCGCCTCAAAGCCTTTGCGCACCAGGCCCAGATCCGCTTCGGTCTGGAGCGGATCTTCGCCCATGATGTAGTAGGCTTTGATCTTGCCTTCTAAGGCCAGGTGCGGCACCTCGGTGATGCGTACCCCCACCTGGTCATCCATCAGCGCCGGATCGATATTCCATGCCCGGGCAAATTTCTCCCGCACCTGCGGATCGGTTACATCCTGATAGCCGGGGAACTGGTTGGGGATCACCCCCATGTCGCAGGCTCCCTGCACGTTGTTCTGGCCGCGCACCGGCCCGACGCCCACGTGCTCGCGCCCGAGGTTGCCGGTCAGCAGCGCCAGGGTAGCGAGCCCTTTCACCACGTCCACCGCCTGGCCGAACTGGGTTACGCCCATCCCCCACATTACGGTGGCGGACGGCGCGGCGGCGTAGATGCGCATCGCCTGGCGGATCTGCTGGGCGCTCACGCCGGTGATGCTTTCCACCGCTTCCGGGGCGTACTCGCTCACGGTTTCACGCAGCGTCTCCAGCCCTTCGGTGTACTGCGCCACGTAGTCGCTGTTGTAGAGATGCTCGTCCAGCAGGGTGTAGATGAAGGCGTTCACCAGCGCCATGTTGCAGCCGTTTTTGAGCTGCAGGTGGCGGTCGGCAATGCGCGCCGTCTCTATTTTGCGCGGATCGCAGACGATCACCTTGGCGCCGTTCTGCTTGGCCTTGATCACCCGGCGGGCGACGATCGGATGGGAGTCGGCGCAGTTGTAGCCGAAGATCAGCAGGCATTTTGAGTTTTCGATATCGCTGATGGAGTTGCTCATCGCCCCGTTGCCCAGCGTCTCCTGTAACCCGGCAACGCTCGGCCCGTGGCAGACGCGGGCGCAGCAGTCGACGTTGTTGGTGTGGAGTACCCCGCGGGCAAACTTCTGCATCACGTAGTTGGTTTCATTCCCGGTGCCGCGCGACGAGCCGGTGGTCATGATGGCGCGCGGGCCGTATTTCGCCTTGATCTCAGAGAGGCGGCGGGCGGTGTAGCGAATGGCTTCCTCCCAGGTGACCGGGACAAATTTGCCGCCCTTCTCATAGCGGATCATCGGCTGGGTCAGGCGCGGGGTCAGCAGCCGGGTATCATTGAGAAAATCCCAGCCGTAATACCCCTTCAGGCACAGCTGATCCTGGTTGGTGACGCCAGGCGCCGCCTCCGCGCGGATGATTTTATTGTTCTCAACGACCAGTTTTAATTTACAACCCGCACCGCAGTACGGGCAGACGCTAGTGATTTTTTTCATCAGTAACAGACCTGCTAAAAGTGAAAAGAGGCCGAGGCTTACAGCATCAGCGAGGAGATATCGTCCAGCGCCGCGCGGCGGCGTTTTTCCAGACTCAGTTGTTCAAGCGCGTTGCGATCGATACAGACGATGGCGTTGGTCGGGCAGGCCTGGATGCAGGCCGGACCGTTCGGCTGGTGGTAGCAAAGGTCGCATTTGTTGGCCTCGGCCTTCTCCGACACCACGTTCAGCCCGGAGCCCATGCTGCGCACCACCGGCTTGACTACTACTTCCATGGCGCCGTAAGGGCAGGCGACCACGCAGGTTTTGCAGCCGATGCAGCGCTCCTGGTGAACGTGCACAAAGTCGTTATCCCGGGTGATGGCCCCGTTCGGGCAGACGCTGGCACAGGGGGCGTCCTCGCACTGGCGGCACATGGTCGCCGTGGAGACGTTAACGCCTTTGATGACGTGAATACGCGGTAAGAAGGTTTGTGGCGTCAGCGAAGCGCAGTCCTGCTCTTCGTGGTGGGATACCACGCAGGCCACTTCACAGGTACGACAGCCGATGCATTTGCTGGCATCGGCGATGATGAAACGATTCATCCTTTATCTCCGGCATTGATAGTAAGCTCACCGGGGGATGCATAAAACGCGCCAAAAATTAAGTTGATGAAATTTAAGGGGTTTGTATGAGGGCGGGGCTGTCGTCGACATAAGTGACGATGACGGGTGACGGTTTCGCTGTAGGGGTAGCTTTTTTAGAAGCTAATGTATCGGCTGAAAGAGATAACTACGGGTTATTTAGTAAAGAAAAATTTTGCAGGGTGATGTGGCTACAAGGGAAAAGCTGTAATACCGGCTTTGAGCGAAAAGCAGAGTTCGCAAGACATTATTTACATCGCGTTGTCTTGGGCAACCGGCAGTAGGTGATTATAGAGATGAAAAACCGTATATCTCAATAAAGTTTGCGGAACTAAAAGTGTTTTGCTTACAAATACTCTGTATAGCTAAAAACATGATAGGCATGCAAAAAGTTCATTGCTACTCTCTTTTAACAGAAATCATGCGAGGTTAGACAACTAGGGCCAATACAATTTGATAAACAGTAAAATATCATTAACCAATTGAAATTTATTGGTAAATTATAAGATGCTGAGCCTTTTTGTATTTTTGAATGCAGCTATTTGAAATTGTTGAATAATTCATCAGCTTTTTTTCTTTATCTTTTACAAAGGCTGTAACAAGCGCTATGTGTACTCTCGTCTTTTTACTTTGCTCTGAATCAAATAAAACGCAAACATGTTTAGTGCTTTACAGTTCTAAGTTCCCCTAAAATATGTCCGAGAGCCAGATGGAGCGGGCGTTCAGAGTATTGAGCGCATAAAAAAAGCCCAACTGGTTTAGTTGGGCTTTTTTCATTTTTGGTACGGACTGGCCGGTCTGTACCGGATGAAACTGTCTTCATCTAACGAGCGAAATGATATGCCTGGGGGTCTCCAAAATCAACCAGACAGATCAACAAAGTGATGGTAGATGTGACAAGAGCCTAACGGGCATGACTTTAAAAACTCATGCTCCTGGCTGGAGAGTAAAATTTGCGAACCAGTGCTCCAACAGCGAGGGAACTGTCTTCATCTAACAACGTTGACAGGCCATAGCAACAGGAAGTTTAAGAGTAAACTATGGTTGTTCCTCTCGCAGATTATGGAGGAACTATGATCGATATTGACCATGTGATCTTAGCTCTGAACGCGCTGCTAGTGTGTTTAGAGATTGCTAAAGCTTTTCACTAAGATTTAGGTTCTTCAAGGCCGGAGTCGGACTCCGGCCTTTCTATATCTACATCTCAGATTTTGGCACGCAATGGACAGATTCGTTGAACTGTCAGTTCGGCTATGAGATAAGCGAACATCACGTAGGCCTTAAAATACAGAGCGGCAATGTCATGGGTGTTATGCTTTTACTCCCATCCCCTTTCCTTGTAGGTCTTATTATCCTGTTCAGGAAAATCAGTTTGATATTCTCCCCAGTTACGGAATGAGTAATATCTTTTCATTGCTTCAAGGTGTGAATCTGCATCACATGTCCACACTAATCTGTAGTCCGGCTCCAGCAATTTGCGAGCAGAGTCTCCATATGGGTCGGCAAGACAAAACAAATCTAAACCCTCTCTATTTGTCCACAGCTCATGCTTCATAATTTTGCTCTCATGAATTGCTTGCCATAAACTAAGATATTGCGATGTTAGCAAAGTCTGCTCTTGACACAAACCGCCATCACAACACCCCTACAAAAATTATATCCCTTGATTAACAATCTCCTTCGAAAAAAAGTATCTCCATACCGGCGAGCGCTTTTTCACAATTCCCCAAACCTCATCCCTTTCCGCCAGGTTTTCATAGACGGTTTCAACCGCCCCCTTCACTACCTTTGTCATCGGATAATAATACCCGACAATTTCCGACTGGATACCGAGGAATATCACCTCTCCAACATCTCACCGTAACTGGTCCACAAGGTAGTTAAGCGGAATGTTGTGGGTGGGCATCGTAAACATCTCGGCGATGTTGTCCGGGCTGATGCGGCGGATCTCGCCGGGGTTGAGTACCATATCGATGGCATCGATCATCAGCAGAGGTGTCGAGCGTAGCCCGCGGATCGTCAGCACGTTGGATTGTTCACTTGCCGGGATAGGTTAACCACACATAATTTAACATAATGAAATTTAATGATTTTTATTTTGGTGGGTGTTCTCATTGGCATAAGTGACGATGACAGCCGTGACAACTTAGCTTGGGGGCTGTAGCCCTGCAGGCCGGGCAAGCTAAACCCCCGCATGGCGTTTCTGGAAGGAGCCTCGCAAACCTTAAAGTAACCCTATGTAATTCAGGGTTAAGGCTTTTAATCCCGTTATCAGGCTCGTAAATTGACTGCGTTGCGGCACATCCGCAATCGGGCGTAGGAACCCGTATCCATATAGCGATATTTATATGTCGCGGCAGTGCTTATCCCGTTAAAATCGCGGTGGCGCTGGCGGAGCAGCCGAGAGGCTGGCCGTTTTCTATGTGGGCGGTATTCCTACCTCCGTCAGCGCTACCCCCCGAGCGTAGGAACTCACAGGGTAGTTAATTGGACTACACGTAGAGGATGTCATGATGACTACTATCCCAACCCTGACTTACCCACAATCTGACGAACTGGTTATTCCCCTTTCCCTGGCTACACCGCTTTCTGCTGCTGCGGATCTCTTTGAGGTCGCCGATCGCTGCGCCGCGCTGGTGAGCGTACTGATTGAAACTGAAGACCGTGCACCCCGCACTGCGCTCTGCGACGGTCTGCTTCACGCGCTGCGCCAGCTGCGTAAACTCTGTGATGCTGAACTCCCGCCGCACCTTTTTGCGCAGTTGATCGAGGGGGCAACACTCACCTCATGTATGCCGGACTGCTGGCAGGAAACCGCTCTCCAGGTAGACTATGCCGTAGCACTGACACACGCCATTCTGGGCGGCACGTTGCCCGCCAGCGTCGAGAAAGAACTGGCGGGGCTGCTGCATGACCTGGTCTGGCTAATGAACGAGTTTGTGAAGGAGCCGTATATAACGGTGCATTGAGTGTGGCTGGAAGTCGGTGAAGGCTTACTGATTGTAGGTAGTGATAAGGGGCTCTGGCGGGCCCCTGAATACGTTTATGTATAGGGTTAGCGTTGGGCGTTCCTGGTATTCGATTTTTATAAGCTAATAACATCGGTTGTTACGTATGAAAAAAATGAATGTCTGTTAATAGCGAAAAGCGGAACTAACGCTCATCACATCGGGATTTTTGGAGCACAGCGGCTGCGTGCGAGATTGGTTACGCTGTTGGCTCCATAAGGCTCATGTGAACTCCTATTATTCTTTGAAAGAGGCCTTGGAAATATTTAAAATATCCATCACTTTTCACTCCTACTAGTAATCATTGATCAATCCCTTCTCAAACTCCCCACCGTTTTTACTGAATCTTTTCACCAAGTGATAATCTCCTCCCTCTTCTAGAACTGGCGGCAAGTCATTATCAACAACAATGATTTGGAAAGGCCTATTTTCTGCTCGAGCCTTGCTCACCAACCCAAGGAATTGCTTAAATATATTGTTGTAAAGGACTGGGTCTGAGAGGGCCGAGTCATCATCTTTTCTTCCTCTTCGCCCGATATTTTGTCCAGGAGTGTCTACCATGAGGAAAGTAGGGAGGTTTCCGGCAGTAGAAAGTAAATACTCCATCCTAGATACAAACCCTCCGATAGATGTGATGGTTCTTACGCCGCCGGAAGTTGTGTTGTAATAACTTATGTCGCGAAAGTGAGGAATGAATTTATTATTTAAATACACGTTATGTACGTTTTGAAGTCCGCTATTTGAAATGTATTTCCTAAATATGGCACTTAATCTAGACACTACATCATCAAGACCTGTGAGTCCGTCTTGTACAGATTTTATATTACGTTTTAATGCAAAAATGACTGACTTTTTATCATTAATTCCCTTTGATATATCAGAGTATTTATTGTTGATCGCCAGGTTTCTTTTAGCTGAAGCGATGCTAACCTTAACCTCAACCTTTGCACGCTCAAGCGCTTCAATAGAGGATAAAAGAGCAGATATATTTTCTATATTAAATTTATCGAAATCAACAGTTAATGAGCCTAATCTTTTTGATAATTCATTCTCTTTGTCCAGAAGTTCTATCTTTTTAGACCAAATAGTTTCTAATGCTACGATCACTCCAGAAAGTCTATTTTTAATCGACTTTATTTCTGCGTCAATATCGTTATCAGTAAGTTGAGGTGATGCTAAGCTAATCTCACTAGAGCATAGGGGGCAAGGAAGGGTAGTGTCTATAATATTGTGATTAGATATAGAAGTTCTTGTAAGTTTAGATATATTCAGAGACTCCAGATCGCTCTGGTATGTATTCTTTAAGTTGGAAAAATTCTTATGCTGCTTTTCTATTTTTAGTCGCTCTGACTTCAAATGAGAAAGGCTTGATCTCATCTGCACGATTTCGCGTGCCATTTCAAGAGAAACGTTGCTTGAGAATTCATAATCTGCCTTTAACTTTTCCGCATTTTCTTCCAGTTCGTTAAGGGCGAGTTCTTTTGAAGTGATAAGGTCATCACTATCGCTTTGTCCTTTGGGAGTGATATTAATGTCACTTAAAAATTTTGAGATAGTTGTTTCAGAGGCTTGCAGGTTGTGTAGAGCTTGTGTCTCCAGTTGTAGCTCTTTGTTCAACAGGGCTAGCTTGTCGTCGTGAATGTTATAAACAAACTTCTGAACTTCAATGTTTTTATTAAATACTGTAGGATTACCGTAATTCAATAAGCTATCAGCTCCAACTTTTGTTTGTTTTAGGTACATTAATTTCATCAAGTCTCGGAAGCTGAGTCGGTCAGAGTTTGCCTCATCACGATACCGAGATTCTTTGATGCTAACTTTAGGAATCCCTAAAGCATCTAAAATAAAATCAGAAATCCAGCCGTCGGGAAGTGTTTTTTTTGAGTCGGCTGATAAGAGCATGGGGTATGTGGTAAGGATTAATGAATAGGGAACTCGATATGCCTTTACAGGAGCCGATGAGTCTAAGATAGGCCGTTCGAAGGTGATTATATTACCGTTAAGGTCTATCTCTAAGTATGCGGTTCTACCTTTAGACGAAATCTCACCATATGTGAGGGTGTCATTACTTCCTCCTAGGCAGTAATCAATCAGATTCAGAATACTGGATTTACCACAGTCCATGTCTCCCCAAATCAGATTTATACCATCTTCAAATGTTGCTATATATGAGTTATTTACTCCATGAATAACAACTTTCTTCACAAAAATATAAGGACTTCTTTCCGTATTCATTTGCTAAGGATTCCTTTATAAAGCACGCTGATAGATTTGCTCACCAGCGGTTTAAGTAAATTTATATTAATTTCCCAGGTAGAGGGAATGATAGTTTCTTCGACAAATTTTTTATTAGTAGATGCGACGAGAAAATCATCTCCTTCACGTTTAATTTCTAAGTAGCCTTCGTTTTCTAACACTAAAACGCTTTTCAAAAAATCCTGATAATCATGGAATGCACCGTAATCAATATTGCTTGAGTACAAAACTTCTTTATACGGTGTTTCCTCCGAAAGCCTGTCAAATTTCACGAGGAAATCATGAAATGACTTAGGGTTTCTTACCAAAAAATCGAAGAAAGCCGCTTTTTTAAGGGTTAGAACTTTCTCACCTTTTCTGTTAAGTCCTAAAATGCTAACGATCAGCCAGCACCGATAAAGACGCACAAAAAACTCTTCTCGATAATCTGTTATCGAAAACATGATAACCTCTACATTTTTGCCAAGATATCTTGGATTCCAATTTTGTCAGACCAAGTAACTTGTGTGGTTAATTTATTTGCTAATTGATGCAGTAGTCCTTTCTTGTGCATAAAGTTAATGTAGTTCACTCCACAAAAAAGAACCTTAGAGTCTTGCTCCAATAGTAAGTCATGTACTTTAGCAAAGACTTCGTTTGCATCGAGTTTACTGGAATGGGCGTTGTAGGATTGTTGATATAGGGAAAGAACCTTCGTCTGCAGATCTTGTAGAGTCAACCGGTCTTTTTTATCTGCTGCTTTAGTTATTATCTCTGCGTGAAAGAATGATCCCTTTGCGTCATCAATCCCTTTTTCGCCTACGTCCGATAAGATCATTTTAATAACAAATATCTCTTTTTCGTATGCGTTAGATTCCGGTTTAAATACAGTTGTCGCTAACTCGGACATTTTAAAATCATAAGCTCGACTTTTTAGGAATTTAGCTGCCTGAGCACAAACACAATCATTAGGATCAGATGGTTTACAAATGGATATATGATCATGATCAACCACAAATTTATCTGATTTTTTTACAGTAAACGGCAAAGCACTAACTTCGTCGACACATTCATCATGTAGTGCAATATAGTACTGAGCTTTAGGAAGGCTCTCTTTTGTATCTATCCAAGCATTATTTAGCGCGTCACTGTACGCATTTAAAGGCTGAAGCTCTTTTGCATTAAGATTGAATGGACCCAGCAAATATCCACCAATGGAACCTTTGTGAGGTACTGCGAGAGAAAGATAACCAACTGGCGCCGGTGTATCTCCTTTTTCATGATTTAAGATATAGTCTTTAACAATCAGCCCACCCATGCTGTGAGCAATAAATATGACATTATCATAGCTGCCTAGATTGGTCCTGACGTAAGTGCTTAGTAGTTCACTAATTCGTCTGATGGGCTGGTTCTTCTTGACTTTCCCCGAGCCGAGACCAAACAAATCGAGCAGCCTAACCAACGGAGCAGAATCAAATAAACTAGCAATTTTTGTATAATAATCAAACTCAAAAAAATCATAAGCTTGATCGATTTCACAATCAGCGCTTAGCAAGTCCGAAAAAGTAACTCCCTTGCTATTCTTCCAAGTTCCTGCGCCTCCTGTGAACCCGTGTACAAAAACCACACAACTTTTCTTCATGTTTTCTCCGTGTCGCTGGGGAATATCTATAGGGGTAAATCTAGCAATTATTGGAAATATGGGTAGATTAACTATGTTTTAGAAGTATTAGGCCCCGTTTCCTCTTTTTCTAAAGTAACTTACAAGCAATTCCAGCATACTTCAATTGTCAAATACAAATTTGAGTTGCACAAAGGCTTCTCTTAGCACATAACTGAGTAAAATTGTTTGGGTCGATTATGAAGAAAATGCAGACAAATGAAACATCGCTTAAGTGTAGCCCTGTTGTAAGTACGCACGTTTAGTTCCAAGCACTTTATGACATTTCCGCAGTTATGATCCTAGCCAAAATCAATATAGTGCGAAACCTGAGATATTTACCTTTTTGAAGGTTTCTTATGTATTCTTCCGAAGTCATGTCATTTAATGATAAATGTGTCCTCTCATGATTATATTTTCTTCACCATTTGTCGAGTTTATCCAGCGCAACTTCCAGCGACAAGTGCCAGTGTATGTTCATGTATCCATCACCCAAACTACCATTAAATGATTTAATGAATCGGTTATCTGTTGATTTTATGGGGGAGCTTAATATCTGCAATATCATTTCATGGTACAAAAAAGAGCCCGCATATCTGCGAACTCTCTCCAAAAAGCCTAGTTAACCTTAAACGCCTCACAACTCCCCAAACTCCAGCACCCCATCCCTCTCAGCCAGGCTTGCGTAAACCTCCTCAACCGCCTCCTTCACCGCCTCCGTCATCGGATAATAAAACCCGACAATATCCGGCTGAACCCCGAGGAAGATCACCTCCCCAACGTCCCCCCGCAGCTGGTCCACCAGGTAGTTCAACGGCATATTGTGCGTCGTCATCATAAACATCTCGGCGATGTCGTCCGGGTCGATGCGGCGGATCTCGCCGGGGTTGAGCCCCATATCGGTGGCATCCACAATCAGCAGCCGCGCCGGGCGCAGCTCGCGGATCGCTACCACCTCGTTTTCCGGGGCGCTGCCGCCGTCGAACACCACCCAGTCGCCGCGGGGAGCGGCCTGGCACATCTCCGCCAGCAGCGGGCCGGCGCCGTCGTCGCCCATCATGCTATTGCCGACGCAGAGTAAAACATCAGTCACGTTGTCTCCTCACCATCAGATAGATGGCGTTTTCCTGGTGAATGGCGTGGAGCATGGCGAGCATCTCGCGGCTCCACGCCTGCTGCTGCGCGGTCTGGCGCGCAAGGGCCGCGTGAAAGGCGTTCGCCAGCATCGTTATATGATTACTGTCGATGACGATCTCCCCGTAGCGCGGCACGCCCTCCATTTTGCGCCGCGCCTCGCTGCCCGCCTCAAGGGTGGCGATCCACGCCAGATAGTCATCCCAGGGGCAGGTGAGCACCGCCGACAGGCAGTCGATCACCCCCAGATGGTGGCCGATCGCCAGCCCGTAGTAGATCACCTGCTGGGCGTCGGCGGGGGTGTCGTCACTTTCGTCGATGAACTTGCGGCTGAGCTGGCTGAAAATTACCGATTCACCCATCAGACGCGCTCCTGCCCGACCACCTCAATGAGGTTGCCCACGATTTCGGTCAGGCGCGGATCGTTCTCCTGAGCCAGCCAGGCCGCCACGCTCCCTTCGCCCTCCAGCAGGTGGCGCATAAGGTCGTCGGCGATCTGGCGGCCGTAGCGGTAGCCCGCCAGCCGGCGCGCGGCGCGGTCGACGCGCACCCGCAGGGGCTGCACCATCTCCGGGTGCAGCAGTTCGGCGGGCTGGTTGTCGAGGCTGCCCGGCTCGCGGGCGTGGATTTTTTGCTCCAGCAGCCCCAGCGCCATGGCAAAGCCGTACAGCGTGGCAGCAGGGGAGGGCGGGCAGCCGGGAATATAAACATCCACCGGGACGATCTTGTCGGTGCCGCCCCACACGCAGTACAGGTCGTGGAAAATGCCGCCGGAGTTGCCGCAGGCCCCGTAGGAGATGCAGATTTTTGGATCCGGGGCCGACTCCCACGCGCGCAGCGCCGGGGAGCGCATCGCGCGGGTCACCGCGCCGGTAAACAGCAGAATGTCGGCGTGGCGCGGGGAGGGTACCACCTTAATGCCAAAGCGCTCGGTGTCGAAAATGGGTGACAGGGTGGCGAAGATCTCGATTTCACAGCCGTTGCAGCCGCCGCAGTCCACCCGGTAGACGTAGGCCGAGCGCTTGATGTTTTTCAGCAGCGCGGTCTTCATGCGGGCGATGGACTCATCCACCGTGACCGGGACCGGCATCCCCTGTTCGTCACGCGGCCCTAATAGTTCGCTCATCGCGTCGCCTCCTTTATTTCACGGACTAGCTGGATTTTTTCCGACGGCGCAAGCCCCTGCAGGCGCTTGCATTCCGGACAGGTTTCAAAGCTCTCGCGGTGCGACTCCGCCCGCTTGTCCCCGTTGTGGCGCAGCAGGGCGATGGCGTAATCAATCTCTTTTTGCACCGCGTAGGGGCGCTCACACACCCGGCAGTAGCAGATATCAAAGCGCGACTGCTGGAGGAAATCGGCCTTGCTCCACACCGCCAGCTCGTACTCCTGGGAGAGGGTGATGGCGGTGGTCGGGCAGACCTCCTCGCAGCGCCCGCAGAAGATGCAGCGACCGAGGTTGAACTGCCACGCCAGCTGGCCGGTGCAGAGATCGGTCTCCACCGTCAGGGCGTTCGACGGGCAGGCGTTGACGCAGGCCGCGCAGCCGATGCACTGCTTAGGGTCGTGCTCCGGCTTGCCGCGCAGGTTTTTATCAACCGCAATCGGCTGGAGCGGGTAGGACTCCGTCACCGTACCGGTTTTGATCACTTTTTTGATAAAGGTAAACATGGATGCTCCGGGTTATTTCAGCGGCGAGTTCTTGCGTTCGATGCTGTAGCGTTCCAGCTCTTTGTAAGGCACCACCTTGCTTTTCTTCTTGCGCACGTCGACCACCGTCATGCGGTCGGTACAGGAGTAGCAGGGGTCAAGGCTGCCGATAATCAGCGGCGCGTCGGAGACGGTGTTGCCGCGCAGCATATAGCGCAGCGTCGGCCAGTTGGCGTAGGTGGCCGCCCGGCAGCGCCAGCGCCACAGCTTCTGGTTGTCGCCGGTCATGCTCCAGTGGATATCATCCCCGCGCGGCGCCTCGCTAAAGCCCAGCGCAAAGCGGTTCGGGATATAGGTAAAGCCCTCCACCATCAGCGGGCCGCCCGGCAGGTTATCCAGCCCGTAATCGATCATGTTCAGGGCGGTAAAGACCTCGTTGATGCGCACCTTCAGGCGGGAGATAACGTCGCAGCCCTGCTCGGAGTGAACCTCCATCGGCAGCAGGCCGTAGCCCACAAAGGGGTGATCGGCGCGGGTGTCGCGGGCGTGGCCGCTGGCGCGCACCATCGGCCCCACGTTGCTGAAGTCGCGGGCGATCTGCGGGTCGAGGCGGCCGACGCCCACCGTGCGCTGCTCGATGTTCGGCGTGCTCATCAGAATATCCACCAGATCCTGCACGTCCCGGCGCATCTGCTGCGCCAGCAGGCGGGTGGCGATCATGTCCTCTTTCAGCATGTCGCGACGGATGCCGCCGATCAGGTTCAGGCCGTAGGTTTTGCGCGCTCCGGTGAGGATCTCCGCCATCTTCATCGAGGTCTCGCGCACGCGGAAGAACTGCATAAAGCCGGAGTCAAAGCCGACGAAGTGGCAGGCCAGCCCGAGGTTCAGCAGGTGCGAGTGCAGACGCTCCACCTCCAGCAGGATGGCGCGGATCGTCTGGGCGCGTTCCGGCACCACGATCCCCATCGCGTTCTCCACCGAGGTGGTGTAGGCGGTGCTGTGGGCAAAGCCGCAGATGCCGCACACGCGATCGGAGAGGAAGGTCACTTCGTTGTAGCCCATCCGCGTCTCGGCCAGCTTCTCCATGCCGCGATGGACGTAGAACAGGCGGTAGTCGGCGTCGATAATGTTCTCGCCGTCCACGAACAGGCGGAAGTGGCCCGGCTCGTCGGAGGTGACGTGCAGCGGGCCGATGGGCACCACGTTATTTTTCTTGTCGCCAAGCTCGTTAATAAACTCGTAGGTCTCTTTATCGGTGGTCGGGGCCGGGCGCTGGCGGTAATCCATGCTGTCTTTACGCAGCGGATAGAGCTCGTCCGGCCAGTCGTCCGGCAGCACCAGGCGGCGCTCGTCCGGCAGGCCGACCGGGATCAGGCCGTACATATCGCGCACTTCGCGCTCGCCCCAGACGGCGGCGGGCACCCGCGGCGTAACCGAGGGGAACTCCGGCTTATCGGCATCCACCTCGACGCGCACGGTTATCCAGCAGCGGGTGCCCTGCTCCATAGAGAGCACGTAGTAGACGGCGTAGCTGCCGCAGAGCTGGCGCTCATCGTTGCCAAACAGCACCGACAGCCAGCCCCCCTGCTTGTAGTACAGGAACTCGACCACCTCAGGCAGGTAGTTGATTTTCACCGTGACGGTGATTTGATCTTTGGTCTGCCAGGCCTCGTCCAGCACCACGCCGGGGAAGGCCTGATGCAGGGCGGCGAGATAGTGTTGACCAACTTTTTCTTCAGACATGGTTATTCTCTACAGTCACGCCGCCAGCAAGGAGACGAAAGCTAAAAAGGCCAGACCGAAACCGGTCCAGGTAATGCGCGAGGTGGCGTTAAAGCGCAGGCGCGCCATGCTGTTCTCAAACAGCGCAATCACCAGCACGCCGGCCACCAGCTTGATCGCCGCAATGACCACCGCCAGCAGCAGGCCGCCGACGGAGAACTGCGTCATCTGCCCCCAGGGGATAAACACCCCGACGAACATCTGCAGTACCACCAGCTGTTTCAGGCTGATGCCCCACTTGAGCAGGGCAAAGCCCGCGCCGCTGTACTCGGACAGCGGGCCCTCCTGCAGCTCCTGTTCGGCTTCGGCCAGGTCAAAGGGCAGCTTGCCCATCTCGATAAAGGTGGCGAAGGCGCAGGCGCACATAGCCAGTAACAGCGTCAGGGAGTGGGCCACCGGCCAGTGCCGGACGGTGGCGGCCACCGCGCTGATGTGGGTGCTGCCCGCTACCTGGGCGGCGACCCAAAGGCCAAGCAGCAGGATCGGCTCCACCAACACCCCGAGCATCGCCTCGCGGCTGGCGCCGATGGCGGTGAAGGGGCTGCCGGTGTCCAGCCCGGCGATGGCGAAGAAGAAGCGGGCGATGGCGAAGAGGTAAATCAGGGTAATGAGATCCCCGAGCGGCGGCAGCGGCGAGGCGAGGGTAACCACCGGCAGCGCGCTGGCGATGGCGAACATCACCGCCACCATCACAAAGGGCGTCAGGCGGAACACCCAGCCGGAGGCGGCGGGCGCCACGCTCTGGCGGCCGAGCAGCTTAATCAGGTCGCGGTACTCCTGGAAAATATCCGGCCCGCGGCGGGTATGCAGCCGGGCGCGCGCCACGCGGGTAATACCGGCCAGCAGCGGCGCAAGGGCAAACAGCACCAGCGCCTGGATCAGGGCGTAGATCGGGGTCATTGTCCGACTCCTTGAGAGATAACCACCACCACCAGCACCGCCAGCTCAAGCAGCGCGATACGGTGGAAGACTAAGGCCGTGCGCTCGCACTGCCAGCCGGGGATAAAGCGCACCGGGTTCAGCCATTTGCGCAGCTTCAGCACCGGGGCAAAGGCCTCTTTGACAGGCATCGCGAAGCCGTGGGCGGTAATAACCATCGAATCCTCGTGATCGTAGCCGCACACCCAGGCCGTGCCGCGGGAGCGGTTCGCCAGGCGATCGCCTTTGAACAGCACCATCACGATAAAGGGCAGCAGCAGGCCGGCGATCAGCAGCAGGGTTACCATCGGCTGCGAGACGGTGTTTACCGCGCCGCCGTTCACCGGGAACATCTGGCCGATAAGCGGCATAAACCACGGGGCCGCCACCCCGCCCGCTACGCAGCAGAGCGCCGCCAGCCCGGTGCTGAAGGTCATCAGCCAGGGGGCGTCGGCGGCGTTTTGCGCTTCAGGCGTGCGCGGAGCGCCAAGGAAGGTGACGCCGTAGACTTTTGCCATACACATCACCGCCAGCGCGCCGGTAATCGCCAGCCCCACCGCCAGCAGCGGCCCCAGCAGGCGGGCGATAAAGAGGTCGTGGCTGCCTAAGTTAAAGAAGGACTGATAAATCACCCACTCGCCGGCAAAGCCGTTGAGCGGCGGCAGCGCCGCCATCGCCATCAGCCCCACCAGCATGAATAAAGAGATAAGCGGCATTTTTTTGCCGATGCCGCCCAGCTTCTCGATATCGCGATAGCCGGTGCGATACCACACCGCCCCCGCGCCGAGGAACAGGGTGCTTTTAAACAGGCCGTGGCTCACCAGATGGTAGAGCCCGCCGGTGAAGCCCAGGGCGATCAGCAGGTTGCTTTGCAGCGCGATGCCGGTCACCCCCGCGCCCAGGCCGAGCAGGATAATGCCGATGTTTTCAAGGGTGTGGTACGCCAGCAGGCGCTGGATGTTGTGCTCCATCAGGGCGTACAGCCCGCCGGTGAAGGCGGTGATCATTCCCAGAACCAGCATCAGCACCCCCAGCCACAGGGGAGGGTAGGCCCCGCTCAGGCAGACCGTCAGCATGCCGTACAGCCCCACCTTCATCACCACCGTGGAGAAGAGCGCGGCGGCGGGGGCGCTGGCGTTAGCGTGCGCCTGCGGGGCCCAGCCGTGCAGGGGGATGACCCCGGCCAGCAGGCCAAAGCCCGCCAGCCCCGGTAGCCAGACGCCGGCGCCCGGCGCCAGCTCGCTCGCCTGGGACGCCATCGCCGCAAAGTCCAGCGAGCCGTAAAACCGCCACGCCTGCCAGCAGGCAAGCGCCAGCAGCAGCGTTCCGAGGCGGCCAAGGGCAAACCACAGCTTGCCGGACCGGGCGCAGCCGGTGAGGAACGCAGCGCACAGGGCCATGATCTCAGCCATCACCACCAGCCAGCCGAGGTTGTCGGCCGCGATGGCAACTACGGCGGCGGCCATCAGCAGGTTCATCAGCGGGCCGTGGCTTTTGGCCTGCGGGTGGCGATGCCAGGCGATGCTGAACAGGCCGATAAAGCAGGCCGGCAGGCCGATGGCGATCAGCCACACCGCCCGCAGGCGCGTCAGCTGCGTTCCCACCCGTAGCCAGGGGATGTCGGCGTGCAGTGCCAGGGTCTGGGGCGCCGCCAGCAGGGTGCTAAACCCTACCGCGACGATCAGGGCGCTGGCGATGGCGCTGCCGATCCCGGCAATAGCGCCGCCGGCGGGCCTGCTGGCGCAGAAGAGCAGGGCCAGCACGGCGCTGATCAGGTACACGCCCAGCGCCTGGTTTAGTAGTGAAAAGGCGTTCATCAGCGTTCTCCTTGCTGCGACTGGAACAGCGACAGATCGCCCAGATCGGTGAAGACGGTGAGCTCGCGCTTGCGCTTGCTGGCGCGGGCGATGTCGTCGTTGTTCACCAGATACAGGGATTTGGTCGGACAGGTGCGCACGCAGGCCGGGCCCTCTTCGTCGAAGTAGCAGAGGTCGCACTTCACGGCGATGGCGCGCACCCCCGGCACCCAGTCGAGGAACGGGCTGACGCGGGCCGGAGCCGGCGGGGCCGGTGGCGCTTTACTGGTATTGCTGTTGGCGGGGATCGCCAGCGGGCGGCTACCGGCAAACTCGATTGCCCCAAACGGGCAGGCGATGCCGCACAGCTTGCAGCTTACGCACAGGCTCTCATTCAGCTGGATAGCGCCGTCGATGCGGGTGATGGCGTTAACCGGGCAGGCCTGCGCGCAGGGGGCATCTTCGCAGTGGTGGCACAGCTGCGGCGCGGACTCAGTGCTATTACGCATCACTTTCAGCCGCGGCTGGCTTTGCAGGCCATGCAGGCGGTGGTTCTCTGAGCAGGCTGCCTCACAGGTATGGCAACCAATACACAGAGCGGGATCGGCAATTACAAAACGATTCACCTGGTTTCCTCTGGTGATAGTCATTTTTGACGAAATGTGTCGAAAACGTCAGTTTCGACACCTGACGACGGCGTATTCAGGCGGCGGCGTGGTGTTGCGCCAGGGTCGCCAGGGTCAGCGACTCGCCGCGGGTGGTGGCCTGAAAAATCGCGCTATAGATTCCGCTGATTTTGTTGAGGAAATGGCTCAGCACCGCCTCGCGCTCGTCGATGTTAATGCTGTCGTCCAGCATCCCGTCGTCGCTCAGGCGGGCGCGGCCAATCAGCACCCGCGCCTGCTCGTCGCGGGCTTCAACGCTGTAGTTGAAGATATGGCCGTTAAACGCCTGCTCGGGGGTCACGCGGATAAGGAAGTGGTCAAACAGCCAGAAGGCCAGCCCGTCGTCTATGCCGCTGGCCGGGGTCAGGTGCAGGCTGGCTTTTGACAGGGTAATGGCCTGAATCAGCGAATTGCCGTAGTGGTTCCAGTGGGCGCGCAGTACCCGCTGCTGTCCGGCGATAAAATTTGCTTTCTCAGTTAATTCGGAAAGGTTCATGGGAAATACCTAATGCGTCGGTTTACAAAGTTGTCAGCATTAAGCACGTTCCATGCCAATTTTTATTTTATTGATTTTGATGGTTTATTTTGATTTTGCGTGGCGCGATAACGGCAAATGACATGTCATTTCGTCATCTTTGCCCGCGTCAGCAGACAGTGCTTTCAGAACATTACTGGAAACATGGCACCAATATTGCTTTAGCCGGTAAGACTTCACCGGGACGAGCATCATGCACGAAATCACCCTCTGCCAGCAGGCGCTGGAATTAATCGAACAGCAGGCGCAGCAGCACCGCGTTAAGCGCATCACCGGCGTATGGCTACGCGTCGGGGCCTTTTCCTGCGTGGAAAGCAGCGCGCTGCAGTTCTGCTTTGAGCTGGTCTGCCGGGGCAGCGTGGCCGAAGGCTGCGAGCTGCACCTGGAAGAGCAGCAGGCCGAATGCTGGTGCCGCGGCTGCCAGGCCTATGTCCAGCTTTTAACCCACCGCGTGCGGCGCTGTCCGACCTGCGGCGGCGGCGATTTACATATCGTCGCCGACGACGGGCTGCATATCACCCGTCTGGAATTTGAACAGGAGTAAACCATGTGTACCACCTGCGGTTGCGATGGCGGCAACCTCTATATTGAAGGCGACGAGCGTAATCCCCACTCCGCGTTTCGCAGCGCCCCCTTTGCGCCCGCCCGCCGCGCGCCCCAGCGCATCATTCGGGTAGAGGCGGGGGATTTTGCCCCGGCGGAGCACCCCTCTGGCCAGCTCGATTACGGCCAGGGCGAAGCCGGCACCCACGCCCCCGGCCTGAGCCAGCGCAAAATGGTCGAGATTGAGATCGATGTGCTGAGCAAAAATAACCAGATTGCCCGCCGCAACCGCGAGCGCTTTCGCAGTCAAAAACAGCTGGCGCTGAACCTGGTCTCCAGCCCCGGCTCCGGCAAAACCACCCTGCTGACGGAAACCCTTATGCGGCTGCGCCAGCGCGTTCCCTGCGCGGTGATCGAAGGGGATCAGCAAACGGTTAACGACGCGGAGCGGATCCGCGCCACCGGCACCCCGGCGATCCAGGTCAATACCGGTAAAGGCTGCCACCTCGACGCCCGGATGATCGAAGACGCGATGCGGCGCCTGGCGCTGGCGGAGGGCGGCATTATGTTTATCGAAAACGTCGGCAACCTGGTCTGCCCCGCCGGGTTTGACCTCGGCGAGCGCCACAAGGTGGCGGTGCTGTCGGTGACCGAGGGCGAAGATAAGCCGCTGAAGTATCCCCATATGTTCGCCGCCGCCTCGGTGATGCTGCTCAACAAGGTCGATCTGCTGCCGTACCTGAGCTTCGACGTTGAGAAGTGCCTCGCCGCCGCCCGGGAGGTGAACCCGGAAATTAAAATCCTGCAAATCTCCGCCACCCGCGGCGACGGCATGGACGCCTGGCTTGCCTGGCTGGAGGCGCAGCGATGTGCATAGGCGTCCCCGGTAAAATCAGCGCCATTGACGACGCCATGCAGGCCAAAGTGGAGGTCTGCGGCGTGATGCGCGATGTGGATCTGACCCTGGTCGGCACCCATGACGAAAACGGCCGCAGCCGCCTCGGCCAGTGGGTGCTGGTACACGTCGGCTTCGCCATGAGCGTGATTAATGAAGAGGAGGCGCTGGACACCCTCGCCGCGCTGCAGAATATGTTTGACGTGGAGCCGGACGTCGGCCCGCTGCTGTTCGGCGAGGAGGCCCGCTGATGCGCTTTGTTGACGAATACCGCGATCCGGACAAGGTGATGCAGCTGATCGAGGCCCTGAAGGCCCGCGCCGGGGAGTTATCCTATATCCCGGCGCGCCCGCTGCGCATCATGGAGGTCTGCGGCGGCCATACCCACGCCATCTTTAAGTTCGGGCTGGACAGGCTCCTGCCGGACAACATCGAGTTTATCCACGGCCCCGGCTGCCCGGTGTGCGTCCTGCCGATGGGGCGGATCGACACCTGCATTGAGATCGCCAGCCGCCCGGAGGTGATTTTTTGCACCTTCGGCGACGCCATGCGCGTGCCGGGCAAAAACGGCTCTCTGCTGGACGCCCGGATGCGCGGCGCGGACGTGCGCATTATCTACTCCCCGGCCGATGCCCTGAAGCTGGCGCAGCACAACCCGGATCGCAAGGTGGTCTTTTTTGGCCTCGGGTTCGAAACCACCATGCCCGCCACCGCCCTGACCCTGCGCCAGGCGAAGGCCGCTGGCGTGCAGAACTTCTACTTTTTCTGCCAGCACATCACCCTGATCCCGGTGCTGAAAAGCCTGCTGGAGCAGCCGGAAAACGGCATCGACGCCTTTCTGGCGCCGGGCCACGTCAGCATGGTGATTGGCACCCACGCCTATGATTTTATTGCTTCGCAGCACCACAGGCCGCTGGTGGTGGCGGGCTTTGAGCCGGTCGATCTCCTGCAGGGGGTGCTGATGCTGGTGGAGCAAAAAATCGCCGGCGACAGCCGGGTCGAAAACCAGTATCGCCGCATCGTGCCGGACGCGGGCAACGCCGCGGCGCAGGCCGCCATCCGGGAGGTGTTTAGGGTGGCGGGCGACAGCGAATGGCGCGGGCTGGGCATGATTACTCATTCCGGCGTCCATCTGACCGAGGCCTATCGCGCCTTTGACGCCGAGCGCCACTTCCGGCCCCGGGCGCAAAGCGCCTGCGACGATCCCGAGGCCCGCTGCGGAGAGGTGCTGACCGGGCGCTGTAAGCCGGCCCAGTGCCCGCTGTTTGGCGGCAAATGCACGCCGCAAAGCGCCTTTGGCGCGCTGATGGTCTCATCCGAAGGGGCGTGCAGCGCCTGGTATCAGTATCGTTCTCAGGAGTGTGAAAGTTGAAACATATAACCCTCGCCCACGGCAGCGGCGGACAGGCGATGCAGCAGCTGATCGGCGAGCTTTTTATGCGCGCCTTCGCCAACCCGCTGCTGGCCGAGCAGGAAGATCAGGCGCGAATTCCGCTGCATGAGCTGACCGCCTGCGGCGACCGGCTGGCCTTTTCCACCGACAGCTACGTGATCGATCCGCTCTTCTTTCCGGGGGGCGATATCGGCAAGCTGGCGGTGTGCGGCACGGCCAACGACGTGGCGGTGAGCGGGGCTGTTCCCCGCTGGCTCTCCTGCGGCTTTATCCTGGAGGAGGGGCTGGAGATGGCAATCCTGGAGCGCATCGTTGCCAGCATGGCCGCCGCCGCTACCGCCGCCGGGATCGAGATTGTCACCGGCGACACCAAGGTGGTGCCGCGCGGCGCGGCGGATAAGGTGTTTATTAATACAGCGGGTATCGGTACTATTCCCGGCGGGCTACACTGGGGCATGCGCCAGATTGAAAAGGGCGACGTGCTGCTGGTCAGCGGCACCCTTGGCGATCACGGCGCCACCATCCTGAACCTGCGCGAAGGCTTAGGCCTTGAAGGCGATTTGCAGAGCGACTGCGCCGTACTGACGCCGCTGATTCAGGCGCTGCGGGCGGAGCCTCGGGTAAAAACCCTGCGGGACGCCACGCGCGGCGGCCTCAACGCCGTGGCCCACGAGTTTGCCGCCAGCAGCGGCTATGGGATTGAAATCGCGGAGGGCAGCCTGCCGGTGAAATCCGCCGTACGCGGCGCCTGCGAACTGCTGGGGCTGGATCCCCTTAACTTTGCCAACGAAGGCAAGCTGGCGATCGTGGTGGAGCGCCAGGCGGCGGAGCGCGTGCTGGCCCTGCTGCGCCAGCATCCGCTTGGCGAGAATGCGGCGATCGTCGGCGAGGTGGTGGAGCGCAAAGGGGTACGACTCACCGGCCTGTACGGGGTGAAACGCACGCTTAATTTGCCCCACGCCGAGCCGCTGCCCCGTATTTGCTGACCCCGGCCCTTACTTTTCTGGATAGAACGCATGTCGTATACACCCACGAACGATCCCGTCGATCAGGGACTGTTCGATATAACCCGTACCCTGCTGCAACAGCCGGATCTCTGCGCCCTGACGCAGGCCCTTACCCAGCACGTCCGGCAGATTAAGCTTGCCGATCGCGTTAATCTGCTGCTCTGGCAGCCGGAGCCGCGGCGCGTTTATCTGTACGGCACCGACGAACAGGGGCTGGACGTCCGTTACGAAGATGAGCCCCTGCTGGCAAACGGCCCCTTTCACCGCATGCTGTCGCGCCCGGACGTGCTGCACTGCAGGGCAGAACAGTTTAGCCAGACCTGGCCGGCGCTTGCTGAGCTGGCGCTCTATCCTCCTTTTGCCCACTACTGCATGACGCCGCTGGCCGCCGACGGCCGGATCCTCGGCGGCTGCGAGTTTCTGCGCAATGACGACGTGGCCTGGAGCGACGCCGACTTCCCCCATCTGCAAACCCTCACCCAGGCGGTCGGCCTGGCCGTGGAGCAGATCCAGGCCCGGCTGAACAGCAGCGACAGCTACGATCTGCTCTGCCGCGAGCGGGACGATTTTCGCCTGCTGGTGGCCATTACCAACGCCGTGCTGTCAAAGCTCGACCTGGACGAGCTGGTGGCGGAGGTCTCCCGGGAGATTCAGCACAACTTCGGCATCGACTCCATCAGCATGGTGTTGCGCAGCGACCACCCCGGCAAGCTTATCGTCTACTCCACCCACTACCTGGATAAAAACGCGCCCCTGCAGGATCAGAGCGAGGTGGACGAAAGGGGGACGCTGTCGGAAAAAGTGATGCGTAATAAGCAGATGCTGATGCTTAAGCTCCATCACCGGGACCATCACGCCCCCTACGAAAGAATGCTGTTTGATATGTGGGGCGAGCAGGACCAGACGCTGTGCCTGTTCCCGCTCATTTTCCGCGATCGGGTGCTCGGCACCCTGAAGCTGGCCCAGTGCAAGGCGCAGGTGTTTACCGCCGCCAACCTGAAGCTGCTGAGCCAGATTGCCGAGCGCATCGCCATCGCCGTGGACAACGCCCTCTCGTACCGGGAGATTAGCCACCTCAAGGAGCGGCTGATCGACGAAAACCTGGCCCTCACCGAGCAGATCAACAACGTCGCCGCCGATTTTGGCGAGATCATCGGGCGCAGCAGCGCCATGATGACGGTGATGAAGCAGGTGGAGATGGTGGCCCAGAGCAACAGCACCGTTCTGATTCTGGGGGAGACCGGCACCGGGAAAGAGCTGATTGCCCGCGCCATCCATAACCTGAGCGGGCGCAGCGATCGCCGGATGGTGAAGATGAACTGTGCGGCGATGCCTGCCGGGCTGCTGGAGAGCGATCTCTTTGGCCACGAGCGCGGCGCCTTTACCGGCGCCAGCGCCCAGCGCATCGGCCGCTTTGAGCTGGCGGATAAAAGCACCCTGTTCCTGGACGAGGTGGGCGATATGCCCATCGAGCTACAGCCCAAGCTGCTGCGCGTGCTCCAGGAGCAGGAGTTTGAGCGGCTCGGCAGCAACCGCATTATCCGCACCGACGTGCGCCTGATCGCCGCCACCAACCGCGACCTGAAGCAGATGGTGGCCGACCGCGAGTTCCGCAGCGATCTCTACTATCGCCTCAACGTCTTCCCGATCTGGCTCCCGCCGCTGCGCGAGCGCCCGGAAGATATTCCCCTGCTGGTGAAATCCTTCACCTTTAAGATTGCCCACCGGCTGGGGCGCAGTATCGACAGCATTCCGGCGGAGACCCTGCGCCTGCTGAGCAAAATGGAGTGGCCCGGCAACGTGCGCGAGCTGGAAAACGTCATTGAGCGGGCGGTGCTGCTAACCCGCGGCAACGTGCTTCAGCTCTCCATGCCGGAAATCGACTTCCACCGGGCGGCGAGCATTGCCGCGCCGGAGCCGGCGGTCAGCGAGGTTCGCGAAGGGGAGGAGGAGTATCAGCGCATTGTGCGGGTGCTTAAAGAGACCAACGGCGTGATTGCCGGACCGAGAGGGGCGGCGCAGCGCCTGGGGCTGAAGCGCACCACGCTGCTGTCGCGCATGAAGCGGCTGGGCATTGATAAGAATTCCCTTTCTTAACTGCTGCGGTAAAAAGCGCGATCTCCTCCCGGAGATCGCGCATCACGTCAGGACTTAAACAGATCCTTCAGCGTGTGGGGCTGGCAGCGCAGATACTGGTCCGGGGCGTGCACCTGGGCGCCCAGCTCGGCGGCGGCGTGCCACGGCCATCTCGGGTTGTAGAGCGCGCCGCGGGCGATGGCGATAAGATCCGCGTCGCCGCTGGCCACGATTGACTCCGCGTGCTCGGGGTCGGTGATTAGCCCAACCGCCACCACCGGGATGTTAACCGCGGCCTTCACCGCTCTCGCCAGCGGCACCTGATAGCCGGGGTAGACCTCGATCTTCTGCTCCGGGTGCAGGCCGCCGCTTGAGACGTGGATCGCATCGGCGCCCCGGGCTTCCAGCATTTTCGAGAAGGCCACGGCCTCCTCGAGGTCAAAACCGCCCTCTACCCAGTCGGTGGCGGAAATCCGCACGCTGATCGGCTTATCCGCCGGGAAGGCTTCCCGCACGACGTCGAAGATCTCCAGCGGGAAACGGGCGCGGTTTTCCAGCGAGCCGCCGTACTCGTCCGTGCGCTGGTTGGAGAGCGGGGACAAGAACTGATGCAGCAGGTAGCCGTGGGCGGCGTGGATCTGAATCAGATCGATGCCGAGGCGGGCGGCACGTTTTGCCGCGCTGGCGAACTGGTCGCGGATCTCCGCTAACCCCTGGGCGTCAAGGGCGGTGGGGATAGTGTACCCCTCGGCGTAGGGCACCGCAGAAGGCGCTAAGGTCTGCCAGCCGCCCTGCTGGTCGGGTGGGATCTGGCCGTGCTTTTCCCAGGGCTTGTACGTGGAGGCTTTGCGGCCCGCGTGCGCCAGCTGAATGCCTACCGGAATGTTCGACCACCTGCGGATGGTCGCCAGCACCCGGCCCATCGCCTCTTCGGTTTTATCATCGTAAAGGCCGACGTCGGCATTCGTAATCCGCCCCTCGGGCGAGACGGAGGCCGCCTCAATGGTGAGCAGGCCCGCGCCCGAGAGCGCAAGCTGCCCAAGGTGCAGGGTATGCCAGTCGGTCATGCAGCCCTCTTCGGCGGAGTACTGGCACATAGGGGCGATGACGATACGGTTTTCAATTTCCAGATTGCGTATACGCAAGGGGGTAAAGAGTCTGGGTGTAGACATAGTTATCACTCCGGTTATAGCGTTTGAACCAGTATCTTACTGATTGTTATTTAATTGTCGGTTACGCATTTGTGCCCGTAAAAAGTCATTCCGTGGACGCGTGTTCGCTGATGGCCTGCGCGGCGCAGATCAGCGCCAGATGGCTCAGCCCCTGGGGCATATTGCCCATCCACTCGCCGGTGCGGATATCAAACATCTCGTTGAAAGTCTCCACGTTGCCGCGGTTGCACAGGGTCTCGAGGATTTCACCCATCAGCTCCTGGGCGACGGCGGGTTCCCCCATCGAGGCCCAGGCTTCCGCCAGCCAGAACGAGCAGGCCACGAAGGTGCTCTCTTCACGCTCCACGCCGCTGTAGCGGTAGACCATGGCGCCGCCATGGCCGAGCTGGCGGTGGATGGCTTTATAGGTCAGCTTCATGCGTTCAGGGTTGACCTGATTGCCGTAGCGCGAGACCAGCGCCAGCGAGGCGTCAAGCTGGCCGCCGTCGCCGACGTAGAAGCAGTAGGCCTGCTGGCTCTCATTCCAGCAGTTTTCTTCGATCCAGTCGCGGATCCGGTCCCGCTCGCGCGCCCAGCGTTCCTTCCAGGTCGGTTCGATATGGTGGTTTTCCGCCAGCACCACCGCGCAGTCCAGCGCCAGCCAGCAGGACATTTTCGAGTGGGTATAGTGGCGCTCTTCCGGCAATTCCCAGATCCCCGAGTCCTTCAGGCGCCAGCGGTCGGCGCACTGGTTGGCGAGGTGCCCGAGAAAACGCGAGGTGCCGAGATCGAGAATATGCCCGGCCTCGACGAACAGTTTCGCTACCCCCAGCATGTCCGCGTACATGCTGAGCTGGCGCTGGCTGCGGGCGTTGTTGCCAAAGCGCACCGGCTGCGAGTCTTTATAGCCCCTCAGCTCCGCGAGGCGCTCCTCCGGCACCAGCTCGCCGTCCAGGGTGTAGCAGGCCCACATCTCCGGCCCGTGTTTGATGATGGTTTTCGACAGCCACGAAAAGGCCGCCTTACACTCCTCAAGGGTGCCGAGGAAGGTAAAGGCCTTGATGATCAGGCAGGCGTCCCTGACCCAGGCAAAGCGGTAGTCGTAGTTCTTCTCTCCGCCGATCCCCTCCGGCAGGGAGGTGGTGGCGGCCGCGGCCAGCGCGCCGGTGGGGGAGTACCAGAGAAACTTCAGCGCCAGCGCCGAGCGGATAACGTGATCTTTATACAGCCCGTCGTATTTCAGGCCGTTCACCCAGTCCACCCAGGCGGTATGGCTGGTTTCGATGCGGTTGTCGATATCGCTAAGATCCGGCACCGCCAGGGGCTCGCTCTGGGTGATCAGCAGGGCCACAACCTCTCTGCTGCCCGCCGTGAGCGTGATTTCCGCCACCACCTCTTCGTCATCGGCCCGCACAATCCGCACGTTCTCTGAGGTATGCAGCATCGCCATCAGCTCGCCGATATGGTAAACGGCGCCCCGCTCGGTGTTGGTCCGCCAGGGGGAGCGGGTATTAACCACGGTGCCGAACCGCAGATGCAGCCTGAAGGTGACGCTGCCGTTCTCTCCCTCCAGCCGGCGGGCCAGCTCGCTCCAGGGTAAGCGACCGGCGAGGGTGCTGTTGATCGACTCGGTTAACAGCGCGGTTCCTTCCGCGGTTTTAAAGCGCGTCTCCAGCACGTTACTGTCTTCCCGGTAGGCGCGCTCGACGCTGTACTTCTCCGTCGGGGTCAGGCTGAAAAATCCGCCCATCTTCGGGTCCAGCAGGCGATCGAAAAGGGGAGGAGAGTCGAGATTGGGGGCGCTCCACCAGTCGATGGAGCCGTCCGGGGCGATAAGCGCCACCGAGCGGCCCTCCCCGATGGCGGCATAATCGCCCAGCCCGGCAAAACCTTCATGGCGCACGGGGGTGTCGTAATTGGCATTTTTCACTGCATCATCCCTTTTCTGAAAGAACCACGGGTGGGTGGGGGCAGGGGTTATACCGTCCCGGTTCCGCCGTCGGAACACCAGACCTGGCCGGAGCAGTAGCTGCCCTCATCGGACGCCAGGGTGACGTACAGCGGGGCGATCTCTACCGGCTGGCCCGGTCGGCCCATCGGCGTATCGGATCCCAGGCTCTTAATCACCTCCTGCGGCTGCCCGCCGCTTATCTGCAGCGGCGTCCAGTACGGGCCGGGGGCGACGGCGTTGACGCGGATCCCCTCTTCAGCCAGCTGCTTCGCCAGCGATTTGGTAAAGGCGACGATGGCGGCCTTGGTCTGGGCATAGTCCAGAACAATGGCGCCGGGATCGAAGGCCTGCACGGAAGCGGTGTTAATGATGGCCGCGCCGCGGGAGAGGTGGTTGAGCGCCGCGCGGGTGATCCAGAACATGGCGTAGACGTTGGTTTTAAAGGTGGCGTCGAAGTCGGCGGTTGAGAGATTGCGGATCGAGGTGCAGTACTGCTGGCGCCCGGCGTTGTTGACCAGAATATCCAGCCCGCCCAGCTCCGACGCCGCCCGCTCCACCAGGGTGTCGCAGAAGGATTCGGTGCGGATATCGCCGGGGATCGCCACGGCGGTACGGCCTTCGGCCTCAATTAGCTTGATTACCTCCTGCGCGTCGCTCTCCTCTTCCGGCAGGTAGTTTATCGCTACGTCCGCCCCTTCGCGGGCAAAGGCGATAGCGACGGCGCGGCCAATGCCGGAGTCGCCGCCGGTGATCAGGGCCTTGCGTCCGCTGAGCCGGTCGTGGCCCCGGTAGCTGGTTTCACCGTGATCGGGCGGCGGATCCATCTGCGCCGCCAGCCCGGGGAAGGGCTGAAGCTGTTCGCTGAAAGGGGGGAAGGGGAATTTTTCGCGTGAGTTTTTATCCGTCATTCGCTGCACCTTGGGTTGCGTTGTGTGACATTAAGCCTGGCATAAACGTGACAGATGTCTCGGTTTCATCAGGAGAAATCGGCCTTGCGGGGGCCGTCAGCGCGACGAATCTTCATATTCAGGAATAATCCTGCTCGCGACCGCTAGCGCGAAAATTGAGACAAAACCCCACTCTTCTTCCAGGCATTGCGGGCAATTTGTGCCAGACTTTAGGGTTTTTACCCCATGTTGAGAGGAGAAGGTCTATGAAAATCTGGATTGTGCTGAGCCTGGCTGCGGCGATGAGTTGTTCCGTTGTGGCATCGCAGGGTGGCTTTGGCTTCACATCTCAGGAGACCACCGCACCCCTTTCAAGCCGCTAAACGACTTGCCTGAAAAATGAATAGATATGCCTGTATGGGCATATCTATTCACTTGAGGGCTGGAAAAACGTCTCCTCTCAGTGTTAGGTTATTGGGTCGATAACCTGGAGGCGCGTATGCTGGATATTATTCATTTTGGGCTTTTTGCCCTGTCGGTTTTTCTGCTGTCGGTTACGCCGGGGCCGGATATGGCCTACGTTATTGGCCAGAGCGTGGCCAACGGGCGCCGGGCGGGAATTATCTCCGCGGCCGGGGTGGCGCTGGGCAGCTGCACCCATGCGGTGGCCAGCGCCGTCGGCTTAACCGCGCTGATTACCGCCTCGCCGGTGATGTTCACCGTTATTAAATATCTCGGCGCGGCCTACCTGATGTATCTCGGCAGCAGGATGATCCTCAGCACCCTCGGCAAGCGCGCCCCGCAGGGCGAGGAGAAGCCGGTGATTAAAACCCAGGTGAGCGCGCGCAGCCTGCTTTCACGCGGCTTTATCACCACCCTGACCAACCCCAAGGTGCTGCTGTTCTTTATCTCTTTCTTCCCGCAGTTTGTGCTGCCCGAGGGCGAGCACCATGCCAGCTCCTTCCTGCTGCTGGGGATGACCTATGCCCTGATCGCCTTCCTGACCGATATGACCTTCGCCCTGCTGGCCGGAAGCGCCGCCGGCGCGGTATCAAAAAATCAAACCTTCCAGCGGCTGCTGGACCGCATCGTGGGGGCGACCTTTATCGCCTTAGGCATCCGGCTGGCGCTTACCCGGCGCTGAGAAGAACATATGCAATCCCCCTGGTTTTTAGCGTTGTGCCAGCAAAGCGATGCCGCTAACCTTTGCGCTTTCGGAGCTCTGAAATGACCGTAACCGATGCCCTGCTGGCCTACACCCTGGCCGCCACTCTGCTGACCCTGACCCCCGGCCTTGATACCGCGCTTATTTTACGCACCGCTACGGCGGACGGTGGACGAAAGGCCTTTAACGCGGCGTTAGGTATAGACGCGGGCTGTTTTATCTGGGGGGCGCTGGTTGCCTTTGGGCTGGGGGCGCTGCTGGCGGCATCCGAATTTGCCTATACCCTGCTGAAATGGTGCGGTGCGGCTTACCTGTGCTGGTTAGGCATTCAGCTCTTACTGCGTCCGCGCCGGCAATTTACCCTCTCACAAGATAACCAAACCCGGGCCAGCAACAGCTTTATGCGCGGCCTGCTGGGCAACGTGCTCAATCCAAAGATGGGTGTTTTTTACGTCTCGTTTTTACCGCAGTTTATCCCGACCGGCCATTCGCCGGTGGTCTGGACATTCCTGCTGGTGGCAATCCACGTATTGATTGGTACCTTGTGGTCACTGACCCTGATCCTCGCCACCCGTTTTGCGTCCGGGATGCTAAAACGCCCGTCGGTAGTGAAATGGATGGATCGCACCACGGGGATTGTCTTTTTACTTTTCGCCGCCAGGCTGGCGATGAGTAAGCGCTGAGATCCGCTACGCCTCTCTTTTCGCCAGCACCCTGGTCACCGACGCCGGGGATGTGGCGAGCTTATTCGCCGGGCGCACCGGGCGGCGTACCAGTTCGCCCCCGCAGTTTGGGCAGCGGTTGTTCAGCACCTGCTCCGCGCAGGTGGCGCAAAAGGTGCACTCAAAGGAGCATATTCTCGCCGCCAGGGAGTCCGGCGGCAGGTCAAGGTCACAGCATTCGCAGTTAGGACGGAGCTCCAGCATCGCAGGTTCCTCTTGAAGAGTAATAAGTGCAGGTTCAGCCAGGATATCCGCCGCGCTTCGCAGCGGCAAGGCGTGGTAAAAAATATTATCAGCGCCTGCTGAAACCCCGCCGGGGCTAATAGCCCGGCCCCACACTGTGTCGGGGTTATCACAACAACGCGAAGGATTTATGGCGATTATGCATGCCTTTGCTGTGCATCACTTTTTCTCGCCTGAAGGTGGTTTATGGTGCGCTTCACCCCTCTGTTTCCAGAACAGCAATGATGAAAAACATCCTAATAATGGCGCTGACCGCCTGCGCCCTTTTTCTGACGGGCAATGCCGCCGCCAAAGGGCAGGCGCTGTCTGATGCAAAAGTAAAAGAGCAGATAATTGCCGAATCTATTGCGGATTATCCCGGCGTCTGCGCCTGCCCTTTTAACCGGGCGAGAAACGGCAGCGCCTGCGGCAGACGTAGCGCGTGGAGCAAAGCCGGCGGCTATGCGCCACTTTGCTACAAAGATGAGATAACGGCGGAGATGGTGAAGCAGTGGCGCGAGCAAAACGCCGGTTAAGCCCACGCTATCTGCGCCCGGCCTCCGGCGCGCCGAAGCTGACAATCCTTGAACGCCCTTGCTCTTTCGCCCGGTAGAGCGCCACGTCCGCCGCGCGCAGCAGGTTGTCGCTCTGGACATGCTGCGGATAGCTGGCGACGCCGATGGAGACATCCACCTGGCCCAGATCCGTCAGGCCATAGCGCAGCGTCAGGGCGCGCACGCCATCGTAGATGTCGGCGGCGCAGGCCAGCGCCTCCTGTTCGCTGGCGCCGGGCAGCAGCGCCAGAAACTCCTCGCCGCCGTAGCGAAACGCCAGGCCGGCATCGCGAACCTTGCGCTGGATAATCTCCGCCACCCCTTTGATTACCCGATCCCCCGCCTCGTGGCCGAAGCGATCGTTAATGGTTTTGAAATGATCGATATCGATCATCAGACAGCTTACCGGGCTGCCGCTGCGCATCGCCTGGCTTAGCTGGGTGCGCAGGGCATCTTCCAGATGGTGGCGGTTGCGTAGCCCCGTAAGGGGATCGAACAGCGCTTTTTCCAGCAGGGCATCGCGCAGCCGCTGGTTGGCCAGCGCCAGGCCGAGCGCCTCCGCCATCAGCTCCAGATAGGCGCGGGAGGGGGCCGTCTCCGGGGTGATATTCTGGAAGGTGAGCAGGCCGATGGCTTCGCCCTGGGCGATCAGCGGCACGCAGAGCGCCGTCTGGTCGGTGCCGTCCGGCAGGTGGTAGCAGACGATATCCGGCTCGCCCGTTACCGGCGGGTGGCTCTGCCCGCGGCGCACCGCCCAGCACTGGTCGGGAACAAAAGGATCGGGCTCGCCCGGCGGATCGAGCCACTCAACCACGCAGCGCATCTGCCAGGGATCTTTATCCAGAATATAGAGCCGCCCGGCGATGCCGGGGGCGATATTGGGGGCGAACATCAGCGCCACGTTCAGCACGTCCTCAAAGGTTTCGCACCCCTGTAGCCGCTGCGTCATCCGCGCCAGCAGCTCCCGGACGGCCCAGTCCGCATCCCGCTCTTTCTCCAGCCGCTGGCGCGCCAGCCCGTTTTCGCGAAAGATGCGGATCGCCTGGGCCATATCGCCAATTTCGTCGATCTGCCGGTAATCCGGGGCCTCGACGGCGTAATCCTGCGAGGCCAGCCGGTTCACCACGTCGCTCAGGCGCACCACCGGGCGCAGCACCCGGCGCTTGAGAATAAAGCCGAGCACAAACAGGAACATCAGCGCGGTCAGCCCCACCATCACCTCAGAGAGGGTGCGCAGCCCCCGGGAGGTGCGGGTGGCATCCTCGATGGCGTCGTTGACGCGGCTATCGAGCATCTGGCGGAAGTGGTCGAGCTGGTGCTGAACCTGCTCCAGCGCCTGCTCGTAGGGCTGGCCGTACAGCAGGGCAATCGCCTCCGCCTGCTGCCCGCGGGCGGTCTGTGCCAGCGCGGCGCGCTGCTCGTCTGCTAGCTCGTCGGCGATATGCAGCCCCTCCTGCAGCAGCAATAGCTCTTCGCTGCCGGCGCCCGCGTCTCTCAGCTTTTGCAGACGATGTTCGACGGCGGTCTGGGCGTCGGCCTTCTGGCGCCACGCCTCAAGCGTCGCGGGATCCTTTTTGATAACGTACAGGCGGGCCAGGTCGGAGAGCGCCCAGGCGTCCACTTCAACCTCTTCGCTGAGCCGGTCAAACAGATAGCGTTGTTCAACGGCCTGTCGCTCAACCTTCTCGGCGCCGGAGGCCATTAACATCGCGATGCCTGACGCAATGGTCAGGCAGACCGTGGCACCGTAGGCCCAGTTCGTCATAGTGGCAATACGCAACGGCTGTTTCCTTTTGCGCGGATGGATGAAGCATCTTGAGTGAAATTATAGGTAACTGCCGGAAAGAGGCGAAAAAAATGGCGGCATTATGCCGCCATTCAGAATCTTATTCTTAGGCTCAGAGGTCCGGCGGGTTACGCCCCTCTTCGATAAACTCCGCGTCCAGCTCCTCGGTGTTGCCGGCGTGGTCGCGCCCGGAGAAGAGGTTCCAGCAGGCGATGAAGAGGGCGGCAATCAGCGGGCCGATAACAAAGCCGTTAATGCCGTACAGCTCCATGCCGCCGAGGGTGGTGATCAGAATCAGGTAGTCCGGCATTTTGGTGTCTTTGCCCACCAGCAGCGGGCGCAGAATGTTGTCCACCAGCCCGACGATAATCACGAAGAAGCCGACGATAAACAGCCCCTGCCACAGCTGGTGGGTGGCGAACAGATAGATGGCCGCGGGTACCCAAATGATGGCCGAGCCCACGGCCGGCACCAGGGAGAGGAACGCCATCAGCGCGCCCCACAAAATGCTGCCGTCGATGCCCACGATTGCAAAGGCGATGCCGCCAAGCGTGCCCTGAACCACCGCCACTACCGCGGTGCCTTTCACCGTCGCCCGCGTCACGCCGACAAACTTGGCGAACAGGTGCTGTTTAGCGAAATCGGAGAGCGGCAGCGAATCGAGGATCTGGCGCACCAGGTACGGCCCGTCCTTCAGCAGGAAGAACAGCAGATACAGCATGATGCCGAAGCTGATGGCGAAGCCGAAGGTGCCCTTGCCGATCAGGAAGGCGCTGCCCGCAAGATACTGGCCGCCCTTCAGCGCCGCGTCGGAGAGCTTTTTCTGGATCTCCGCGGCGTTGGCCAGGTCATGGTCGGCCAGGAAGCTGCTGGCCCAGCCCGGCAGGCTGTTCAGGATGCTGGCCACCACCTCCGGGAACTGGGTGTTGTTCTGCTGCAGCTTGGTGTACACCACGTTCAGCTCGATGGCGAGGGAGGAGAGGATCACCATTAGCGGAATAAAGACGATCAGGCAGATGATGCCGATAGTCAGGATCGACGCCAGCCCGTTGCGATCCCCCAGCGCGCTGCGCAATTTGTTTTTTACCGGGTTGAAGACCACGGTCAGAATGGCGGCCCACAAAATGGCGGAGAAGTAGGGCGACAGCACGTCGAAGAAGGCCCAGGTGACGAGGGCGAGGATCAGGATAAAGAAACCTTTGGTCAGTCCGTTAAAGCGCATAGTGAGTCCTGGTTACTGAGAAACTCTGAGGACTATAGAACTCTTTAGGCGAATTACCAACGCCGTTGTCGTCAGGGACTTAGCGGGGCGACGGCAGATCCCACTTTCGACTGACCGAAAAAGGCGGCGCACCGCGCCATGCTGTAAGAAACCCGTTACGGAGGAACTGCTATGCCCTGGCGACCCATTCTGTATGTGATCCTGACCACCCATCCCCGGCTCAGCCCGCCGCGCGCTCGCCTGCGGCTGGTGCACGGCTAGCTTTTTATTAACAATCGCGGTATAACACACCTTCTTTTGGATGTTTAGATGTCCATACGTTTAGAAGGTAATATGCAAACAGAACAAAACGGGCAGCTAAAGCGCACCATGAAAACCCGCCACCTGATTATGCTGTCGCTGGGTGGCGTTATTGGCACAGGACTGTTTTTCAACACCGGCTATATCATCTCCACCACCGGCGCGGCGGGAACGCTGCTGGCCTATCTGATTGGCGCCCTGGTGGTCTGGCTGGTAATGCAGTGTCTGGGCGAGCTCTCGGTGGCGATGCCGGAGACCGGCGCCTTTCACGTTTATGCCACCCGCTATCTGGGCCCGGCGACGGGCTATACCGTGGCGTGGCTCTACTGGCTCACCTGGACGGTAGCGCTGGGGTCGAGCTTTACCGCCGCCGGCTTCTGCATGCAGTACTGGTTCCCGCAGGTGCCCGTCTGGGCCTGGTGCGTGCTGTTCTGCGCGGTGATTTTCGCCCTCAACGTTATCTCCACCCGCTTCTTTGCCGAAGGGGAGTTCTGGTTTTCGCTGGTCAAGGTCATCACCATCATCGCCTTTATTATCCTCGGCGGCGCGGCGATCTTTGGCTTTATCCCGATGCAGGACGGCTCCGCCGCGCCTGGCTTAAGCAACATCACGGCGGAAGGCTGGTTCCCGCACGGCGGGCTGCCGATCCTGATGACCATGGTGGCGGTTAACTTTGCCTTCTCCGGCACCGAGCTGATTGGCATCGCCGCCGGCGAAACCGAAAACCCGCAGCGGGTGATTCCGGTGGCGATCCGCACCACCATCGCCCGGCTGATCATCTTCTTTATCGGCACCGTCTTTGTGCTGGCGGCCCTGATCCCGATGCAGCAGGCGGGGGTAGAGAAGAGTCCGTTCGTACTGGTGTTTGAGAAGGTCGGCATTCCGTACGCGGCGGACATTTTTAACTTCGTCATCCTGACGGCGATCCTCTCGGCGGCCAACTCCGGGCTTTATGCTTCGGGGCGCATGCTCTGGTCGTTATCCCGGGAGAAAACGCTGCCGCGCTGCTTTGCCCGGGTTAATAAAAACGGCGTCCCCCTGACGGCGCTCTCGGTGTCGATGCTGGGCGGCGTGCTGGCGCTGTTCTCAAGCGTGGTGGCGCCGGACACGGTCTTTGTGGCCCTGTCGGCGATCTCCGGCTTTGCGGTGGTGGCGGTGTGGATCAGCATCTGCGCCTCGCACTTTGTCTTCCGCCGCCGTCATTTACAGTCGGGCCAGCCGCTGAGCGCGCTACAGTACCGCGCCCCCTGGTACCCGCTAGTGCCGGTGCTGGGCTTTGCGCTCTGCCTGGTGGCCTGCGTCGGGCTGGCGTTTGATCCCACCCAGAGAATTGCCCTCTACTGCGGGCTGCCCTTTGTTGCCCTCTGCTATGGTGCTTATTACCTGACCCAAAATCTGAAAACCCAGGAGCCTGAACATGTCGCAGAATAATCCGCTCACCGCCCTCCTTGAGACCCAGCCGTTTGTGGTGCTGGACGGGGCGATGGCCACGGAGCTGGAAGCGCGCGGCTGCAACCTTGCCGACAGCCTGTGGTCGGCCAGAGTGCTGGTCGATAACCCGGAGCTGATTCGCGACGTGCACCTCGACTACTACCGCGCCGGGGCGCAGGTGGCGATCACCGCCAGCTATCAGGCCACCCCGGCGGGCTTTGCGGCGCGCGGGCTGGACGAGGCGCAGTCCCGGGCGCTGATTGGCAAAAGCGTGGAGCTGGCGCGCAAGGCGCGCGAGGCGTACCTGGCAGAGAACGCCAGTGCGGGGACGCTGCTGGTGGCCGGCTCCGTCGGGCCCTACGGCGCCTATCTGGCCGACGGCTCGGAGTATCGCGGCGACTATGTGCGCAGCGCAGAGGAGTTTACCGCCTTCCACCGCCCGCGCGTGGAGGCGCTGCTGGACGCCGGCGCCGATCTGCTGGCCTGCGAAACGCTGCCCGCCTTTGCCGAGATCAAAGCCCTGGCGGCGCTGCTGGCTGAATATCCCCGCGCCCGGGCGTGGTTCTCCTTTACCCTGCGCGACAGCGAGCACCTGAGCGACGGCACGCCGCTGCGTGAGGTGGTGGCCGCGCTGGCCGCTTATCCGCAGATTGTGGCGCTGGGGATCAACTGTATTGCGCTGGAGAACACCGTCCCGGCGCTTAACCATCTGCACGGCCTGACGCCGCTGCCGCTGGTGGTCTACCCCAATTCGGGGGAGCATTATGATGCGGTGAGCAAGACCTGGCATCACCACGGGGAAGCCTGCGGGACGCTGGCCGGGTATCTGCCCGAGTGGCTGGCGGCGGGGGCGAAGCTGATCGGCGGGTGCTGCCGGACGACGCCGAAGGATATAGCGGGGTTACGAGAGCTGCGCTGAGGCGAGGGTGGGGGGCACTGCCCGGTTCCCTCTCCCTGAGGGAGAGGGTTAGGGTGAGGGGGAACATGCGGCTCCGCTGGTGGTTCCGTTCACCTCACGTGCAGTGCTTCTCTGTCACTCCTGCACCGGTGAACGTGCCAGGGGGGCTCGCCGCCACCCCCCTGGCAACCCCGGCTCCCGGCCAGGAAAATCGCCGCTTCGCGGATTGTTCGCCCCATCCCTGGGGCTCACCCCTTCGGGGCCAGCGCAGGCGCTGTCCAAAATTGCTCCCGGCAATTTTGTCCTCAGCTTATTCCCTCCGGCTATCGGGTCGGGCGCGATCCTACATCCATGTAGGTCGCACCCTCTCGGCGCATCCATGCGCCTCGCCCCGGCCTGCGGTCAACGCTTCGGCGATTTTCAGCCGGACCAGGGTGCCCGCTGTGGGAGCGTAAATAAAAGTGGCTATTTAAGGGCTGTAGGTTTTCATTTTAAAGAGAACGGCTTTTATCTTTTTTCCGTTTTTTTAGTACAAATAGCTAATTATCTACGGGCTATGACCTCACTTACCAAAAATTACAGCGATATAAATCCATATTCAGGCGCGCGATTAGCAGCGATGCCCGAGTCCGGCTGAAAATCGCTGAGTCGTTTCCTGTAGGCCGGGGCGCCGCGCAGGGACGCGCGGCGAGGGCATAGCCTGCATGGATGCAGGCTGGTGCCCGACCCGATAGCCGGAGGGAATAAGACGAAGGCACCGCGGAGCGGCGATTTTCTTGCCGGTAGCCCGGGTAGCCAGGGTGGTGGCGATTGAGCCACCCTGGCACGTTCACCGGCGCGGGAATGAAAGAGTAGCAGTGGTCGTGAAGTGAACGGAATTACCGCTTCAGCCGCATGTTCCCCTCACCCTAACCCTCTCCCCAAAGGGGCGAGGGGACTGGACGGTGCGGCCTGCAGCCCTCACCCCGGCCCTCTCCCACTGTACGGTCCGGGGACATGCTGAACAGGTGTTCGGGGACATGGTGAACACTTTTTAACACCCTTTACCCATGGTGATCGACTTTTTCTTCAGGTCGATCACCCCCACTTTCGTGCTGTACCACCACA